>Ga0307990_1001766_pt1 | contig 17955 bp, 11 predicted proteins | sample EllFjometagen129_FD_203168 | JGI IMG/M metagenome (GOLD analysis project Ga0307990, IMG submission 203168) | Marine microbial communities from Ellis Fjord, Antarctic Ocean - #129 | ecosystem: Environmental > Aquatic > Marine > Unclassified | place: Southern Ocean | collected 2014-10-08
TACGCAGAAACTGGATGGGACGATAGAAGTTGAGAGTGAACCTGGCAAAGGTTCAGAATTTAGAATGGAATTTCCTTTTATGGAAGGAGGATTGAGTGAGCTCGATTGATAAAGAGCGATTATTTGCTGATGAAGGAAATGAATCTGATGAACTGGTATTTATGGCAGAAGAAGAAGAATTTGATGTTAAGAAGCAAAGTGATGAGTTTTTTTCTGTTGAAAATAGTGCTGCTATCAAAGCAGGCAGCGATTGGAAAATTCTGGTGGTTGATGACGAAGAAGATATTCATACAGTCACGCATTTGACTCTGGATGACTTTGAATTTGCCGGCAAACAGGTTAATATTCTGGATGCTTATTCTGCTGAAGAAGCTTTTGAGCTGATCAGGCAGCAGCCTGACATTGCCATCACTTTGCTTGATGTCGTGATGGAGACCACAACTGCAGGATTGGAGCTTGTGAAACGAATACGAGAGGAGCTGGAGAATCATTTCATCAGAATAGTGCTGCGCACTGGTCAACCGGGATATGCCCCTGAACGTGAAGTTGTACTTAACTATGATATTAATGATTATAAATCCAAGACAGAATTGACCTCGGATAAGATATTTACCATGGTTTCATCCGGTTTACGCGCCTATAAATCCCTTATAAGCTTGGAATCATACCGTAAGGATTTGCAGGAAAAAGTGAATGAAGCCGTGGAATCAATCCGCGAAAAAGACCATATCATTATCAAACAATCCAGGCAGGTCGCTGTCAGTGAATTGATCTCAAATATTTCTCATCAGTGGCGGCAACCTTTGAATACTGTGATGGCATTGATCCAGGATATAGAGATCACTGGAGAGGAAGAAGAGCTGACTATAGATTACCTTTCACAGCAAAGTCACAAGGCTATGGGTATTATCCAGGAGATGAGTGATACAATTGATGATTTGAGATACTTTTTTCAGCCAGTGGAGGAATCAGAGGAATTTATTTTGCACGATGTGATCGCAAGATGTGTGAAGCTGCTGGAACCCACTTTGAGTGAAGAAAATATTAAACTGGAAATCAAAGGTAATGATCAATTGAAAATAAAAGGCTATAGTAATGATTATGCCCAGGTGGTTCTGCAGATCATCAATAATAGCCGTGATGCTCTTAAAGATAAAGATATTGCAGAAAAGAAGATCAATATAAATATCATGGAAGATGAAGGAAAATCAAAAGTAGATATTATTGATAATGGCGGTGGAATTGCAGAAGACGTGTTCGAGCATATTTTTGAGCCCTATTTCACAACGCACTTCAAAAGCCCGGGTAGAGGACTTAATCTATATATGTGCCAGATAGTTATTGAGAAAAATATGAAAGGCAGTTTGACAGCTGGGAATCTGGGGTCTGGAGCAATATTTACAATCAAGATATAACTGGAGGTTGAGATGCAGGAATGCAAATTGAGTATTGCAGAGGAATTTTTGTTATTATCATTGGATGATGAAAAAGGTGTAGTGTGCAACCAACCCTTTATGGGCATGGAATTTGGACTTGCGGGTGCTGTTCTGATGGAACTTGCCTTATTAGGAAAGATCAAAGCAGAAGAAAATAGACTGCTGATCATTGATAATTCTCCTACTGAAAATCAGATATTTAATGATGCTCTGGTAATGATAGCAAATCAGCAGAGTGATGAAGATGCCAAGTACTGGGTCTGGAAACTCGGAATCCATATACAAGAGATCAAGGACTATTTTATTAATCATTTAATCGAACTTGGAATACTTGAAAAGAAAGAAAAAAATATTTTGTGGATATACAAGCGGAAATGCTATCCAATGATAGATGATAAAATGGAACGGAGAGAAATTGCCCGTATCCGTGCTATTATTCTGGATAACGTAGAACCAGCACCTCGTGATATTGTACTGATAAGCCTGATGCGCTCATGTAATTTATCAAATCAACTATTCACCCAGCAGGAACTGGATAAAGCTGGTGACAGGATAGAAAATATTGCCAGAATGGACTTGATCGGACAGGCAGTATATGACGCCATTCACGAAATACTCCAAAAATTAAGCGTGCAGCAGTTGTATTATTAAAATTTATACATTATAATTTTAAGAGGATTCAAACATGATAAAAAAAGTATCAATAATAATAATTTTACTACTTACAGTAATTTCACTTATAGCAGATCCCAAGATATATATAGCTTTTTTATGGCATATGCATCAACCCATATATTATCCAAGTGAAAATGCCCTGGAAACGGATAATGCTGGGCATTATAATTATTCGATAGAAGATATTCATAATCAGCGCTGGGGCCCCTATACGACCTGGCCATCTGATGCTGTGTGGATGGGGATAAATGCCGGTTTTGAGCATTTTGGTTCTCAGGTGAGTTTCACGGGCTCTTTGATAGAAAATTTGAATACTTTGCAGGCAGGTGAAAACTGGAATTTCTCTGACTGGCAAGCTGGCTGGAATGGTATTACCGGTGAAACTACGAGTTTGGGAAATCCACGATTAGATATGGTTTCCATTGGCTATTTTCATCCCTTACTGGGATTGATTGATTACCGTGATATCAGAAGCCAGATCGCTATGCATCGTGATATAGTAAACAGTACCTTTAATGTGAACTCATATTCCCGGGGTATGTTTCCTCCTGAGTGTGCCTTTTCTGAGCGGATGATCCCTGCCCTTGTGGGTGAAGGGATCGAATGGGTGCTGATCGATAATATCCATTTTGAGAGAGTAACAAATAACTATCTCTATACTACTGGCAGCAATTTGTATGAACCGAATCAGGCAGATGTAATTGAAGATGATCCAGGTGACTGGCTGCAATTAAACGGCTTGTGGGCAGGTTCAGAGGTCTCTCTGCAATGGGCTCATCAACCGCACTGGGTAAAGTATATTGATCCAGAAACCGGTACAGAAAGCCAGATAATGGGTGTACCGGCTTCTCGCTATCTTGGAAATGAAGATGGTAGAGGAGGATTTGGTGCTTTGCAGTATGATACCGTAATGAGCCAGTTTGAACCTTATAATACTGACGATGATCATCCTATATTAATAGTTCTGCATCATGATGGTGATAATTATGGTGGGGGAGCAAATTCCTATTATAATAATAATTTTGCTCAATTTGTAAGCTGGCTGGGAAGTAATTCTGATCGCTTTGTGTGCACAACTATCCAGGATTATCTTGATATGTTCCCTCCCGCAACTGGAGATGTAGTACACGTGGAACCAGGTAGCTGGAGCGGAGCAGATAATGGAGACCCAGAATTTAAGAAATGGAATGGTGACCCATATAATGGTTACAGTCCTGACCGCAATAGTTGGGGCATCATTACAGCAGCGAAGAATATAGTTTTTAATGCCTTAGATAATAATCCCGCAGCTCAGCAGGTTCAAGATGCTTATCGCATGCTGCTTACTGGTGAAACAAGTTGCTATTGGTATTGGGACGGATCGCAAAATGGTATCTGGGACAGTCATCCTGCCCGGGCAGCCAATACGGCAGTGAGTGCTGCCCTGCCCTATGTGAATGGCTCAGCAGATGATACCTCTCCCACTATATATCTACCGCAAAGGGAACCATATAATCCTGGTGGAACTGAATGGAATGTTGCCATGAGCCCTGACATGACTATCTGGACTTATATCTATGATCATAGCGGATTGCAGGAAGTAGTTCTCAAATATCGTCTGGATAATGATGGCATAAATGATAAACTCACCAGTGATAATGAGCTTTATGCTGGTGGAGCAGATGTGGGCAACTGGATAGCCATTGATATGACAGGTCTTGCTGAACCTTCCGAAACAGATCCTCAGCCACTTTATAAAGCCATGCACTATGATGCAGAGATCAGTGGTTTGAATGAAGTTCTGCTGGATTACTATGTGGAAGCTACCGATAATGAAAGTAATGTGCAGAAAAGCGTGATCCAGCACGTCTGGATAGGCGATGGCACTGGTGGTGGACAGGGTGGATATGGTGATGTAAGCTGGCTACCAGTAAGTCCCGCAATAGAAGACTCCATCATTATCATGATAGCAAATACCAGTCTGGGTGCTGTCCTGCACTGGGGCGTAAATGGTTTTAATTTGCCAGCAGAAACTTACTGGCTCAATGGAACGGTGCTTTATAATAATATTGGACCAGCTTTGGAAACTCCGATGGTTGGACCGGATGAAGAAGGTAATCTCACTCTGGTATTATGTCCCTTTGATTCACCTGTACAACAGGTGAATGAAGTAAATTTCGTGATCCATTATTACGATGGAAGCTGGGATAATAATAACGGTAATGATTACACGATAGCTATTTCTGGAGTTGGTGGTGGGAGTTTTGTCATAGACGGTGAGTTAGATGCTGGTGCACAGTTACTGGCAGCTAATAACGAACTGGAATTATATGTAGATTATTCAAATACGGAGCTTTATGTGGCAGCAACTTCTGCAACTGAATTAGGTGAAGATATATTTATTTTAATAGCTGATAATCCCGGTAATATGGTTTCTGCTCCCTGGGCGAAGAGCGGACAGGTAGCTGACTGGGACGTGTTCCTGGCTGGAGAAAGCACTAATGGCTGGAACGGTTGGTTTGACCAGACGGCATCTTCTCAATCCCAGCAAGGCAGTGTACTGGAAGGAGTGATCAATCTCAGCCAGTGGAATAATTCAGAATCGTTTTACCTCTGCGTGGCAGGTTATCAAACTCAGGATGGTGGAAGTTTGCAGCAGCAGGCACCAGCAGGTGATGGCAATGGAAATATTGAAAGCACGGAATATATAAATTATCAATTCACAACATCTCCTGGCTATGGTGATATTGATGGAAATGGGATAATAGAAAGTTATGATGCGGCTCTGGTGCTGCAATACTATGTGGGAATGATCAGCGATTGGGAGCTTTGGCAGCTTATTGCTGCTGACGTGGATGGCAATAGTTTCGTGGAAGCTTATGATGCTTCCCTGATCCAGCGTTATAGCTTAGAGATGATAGACCATTTCCCTGTGGAGGAATAATATGAAGGATCTATTGGAATATCCTTCCTGTAAACTATATGATAATGGACGCTTCCGACTGCCAAATAAGGTAAGGAAGCAATTTGAAAGCTGGCGGGTAAAGCAGTTTGTATTGATACCTTTCGAGGATGATAAGCTTAAATTGATACCGGCAAGTTGGTGGGAAAGAATGAAAACCGAAGAAAAAAAGCAAGTTCCAGTTGATTTCCCGGTGCGACCTCAATCTCTATCAGTAACCCTATTGGAACTACATCAAGATTTAATAAAATTTCTGGGAACTACTGAATATCTCCATTTTGAAGCAAAGGAGAAATACTATCTGCTCTGGAATGATACAGACTATAATCGCGAAAATAAATTCATGAAAGAGCAGATCCAAAAAATGTATTTCGGAAAGTAATAACCGCAAATAAGACCATTCAAAATATCCTTGAGAATAAAAGTTAGACATGTCTAACATTTATCTTGACAGATATGATTTATCTATTAAATTAACTTACAAAGAACTGGAGGATAGCAATGGATTTTGGCAGACGTTTGCGAAAGCATAGAGGGTGCCGTAGATTGCAGAAGCTGAAAAGGCATATGCATGACGGTGAATCCTATCGGATTACGGGTTACAAGGGCTTGAATTGCTTATTTCGCAAAAAACTGCTAAATCTCGGTCTATTGAGAGGTGAAGATTTCAAAGTGATGGGTAGAGCTCCTATGGGTGACCCTATTGAGATCAAGATCAATGGCTATAGGCTATCTATCCGGGAAGATGAAGCAGATGAACTTATCCTCGAAAAAATAGAAGATGACAAATAACTTAACGATTGGTATTGTAGGGAATCCTAATAGCGGAAAAACAACTGTATTTAATGCTCTCACTAAATCTCGTCAGGTTGTGGGAAACTGGCCTGGAGTAACTGTTGAGCTTAAGGAAGGTTACTATCAGTACGGTGATCATCAGGTAAAGGTAATTGATCTGCCGGGTATATATTCATTTTCCGCAACCTCAGAAGATGAGCGAGTAGCACGCGATTATATCTTATCTCATCAGGCAGATTTGATAATTCAGGTTGTTGATGCCTCTAATTTGCAAAGAAATCTGTATCTTGCTACCCAAATTCTGGAAATGAAGGTTCCCCTGGTGATCGTCTTAAATATGATGGATATTCTGGAAGCCAATAAGCAGCATCTGGAACTGAAGCATTTTCAAAATCATCTTGATTGCCCTGTAATAGAATTAGTTGCCAGTAAAAATAAAGGAATTGATAATCTATTAAACCAGATAGAACTCACTGCTCAATCACGCAAGGTATCCACCACAAAAGTACATTATGACAGTATTGTAGAAATGGCTGTTAAGGAATTACTGCCTCTCACGGAACCTTTTGCCAGCAAGTATCAGGTTTCAAACCGCTGGCTGGTTCTCCGCTCCCTCGAAGATGAGCAGATCGCTGCCAAATATACTGAACATAAACTGGATAAGCAGATAGCAGAGCAGATTCAGCGCATAGAACATCACACAGGAGACCCTATTGACGTTGTGATGGCAGATGGCAGACATGGATTTGTTAAAGGACTGGTGCGTGACACTTTGCACCGTAAAGCCACTAATCTACGCGATCTCACTGATACTATTGATAAATTTGTCCTTAATCGCTATCTGGGTATTCCATTTTTCCTGATCGTAATGATGATGGTATTTTATCTTACCATGAATGTAGGTGCTCCCTTTATTGATTTCTTCGATAGATTTACGGGTACGATATTTGTGGATGGTTTCAGGTCTATTCTGGAAGCTCTTTCTTTTCCCAACTGGCTGATAGCTATTCTTGCTGATGGTCTGGGTGGTGGTATTCAGACGGTTTCCACCTTTATTCCCCCGATCTTCTTTATATTCTTATCGCTTTCTATCCTGGAAGATTCCGGTTATATGTCACGTGCAGCCTTTGTAATGGATAAATTCATGCTGACAATTGGTTTGCCCGGCAAGGCATTTATTCCCATGCTGGTAGGATTTGGCTGCAACGTGCCGGCTATCATGGCAACGCGTACCCTGGAAAACAACCGTGACCGCATACTTACTATCATCATGAACCCCTTCATGTCCTGCGGTGCCCGACTTCCCGTATATTCCATCTTCATAGCAGCATTCTTTTCTCAAAGAGCAGGATTGACCTTATTCTCCATTTATCTCACGGGAGTAGTTTTAGCCATTCTCTCTGGTTTATTATTCAAATCTACTATATTAAAGGGCGAAATATCCACTTTTGTGATGGAATTGCCCACCTATCATATTCCCACCATCAATGGCATCATGATGCACACCTGGCTGAGATTGAAATCTTTTATCCTGCGCGCCGGACAGGTGATCATTATCGTTGTGCTGGTGCTCAGTTTCCTTAATTCCATCGGTACTGACGGTTCATTTGGTAATCAGAATTCTGAAAAATCAGTGATTACATATATTGCCAGACAAATAACTCCAATTTTCAGACCCATGGGTATTCAGAAAGACAATTATCCTGCAACAGTAGGTTTGATCTCAGGAATATTTGCCAAGGAAGCAGTAATTGGTTCACTCGCAGCTCTATACGGTCAGCAGAAAGAAAATATTCAACCAGAAGAATTTGATTTCTGGCAGGGCATAGCCAATGCCTTTATTTCTATTCCAGTAGGGTTTGGCATCATCAAAGGAGAATCGATAAATAACGATAAAAATGAACTGATAGGCTTAGTACAAAAGGGATTTAAGGGTGACAAAATTGCCGGATTTGCCTTCCTGCTATTTGTGCTCATCTATGCGCCCTGCGTTGCCGTGATTAGTGTGATCTACCGTGAGACAAACCTGGGTTGGGCGACATTTGTGGTCACATATCTCACAGCTCTTGCCTGGATAGTTGCCACGCTGTTCTATCAGATAAACACCTTCATGCTGCATCCTGCCAGCTCAAGTATGTGGATCGCTATCTCTATCGCTGCATTTATGATTTTCTATATTGCTTTGAAATTAAAACCTTCAAAATTCCTCGAGAAAACAGCTTAATCTTCCACTGGAAAAGAATCTATTATACCCACTGTATATCGCAGGATCAATGAAGCATCATAAGCTTCTATAAAACCATTTCCATCTACATCAGCCCTTCCCATGAGCCAGATTTCCCACGGCAATGGTGCTCCCACGGGATTAATACCTACAAAGTATTGCAGAATATTGGCAGCATCAAAAGCATCTATTATCTCATTGCTTGAGATATCTCCATAAGCACCATTTCGCAAGAGCAGCATCGAGTTATAAATATTTAATCTACCGCCAGTAACCGTTACACCTTCCAGATCTGGCAAAGGATCTACTCCCGCAAACATCACATCGCGAATTATCAATGCCAGTTCACCCGGTTCATCTTCATATTCCCGCAAAGTTACAACAGGTAAAACAGACATCAAATAGCCCACAGCTCCACAAACCTGAGGAGTTGCCATGGAAGTACCCGTCTTATAACTGTAGCCTGCGGTATTGGTATCAGTGGAATACACGCTGGTGCCTGGTGCCCCCAGGTCAATTGTCACCAGTCCATAACCAGCTGAAGTGTATTTTTGATCATCATCAGTAGTATTAGTAACGGCTATCATCCACTCACTCTCGCATGCCGTGGGCACATCACCAACTTCATCAATATTCCAGCTGACATTTGCCGTTGCTCCAGCACTCAATATCCCCACTATACCCAGACTGTCATACATGGCACTCCAGATCGGGTAATCCTCCGGCTGCCCCTGATTAACCCCAAAAGAAGAATTAGTAGCCACCACATAAGCACCTTCTGCTCCATCTGTCTCATTATACCTGCTGCGCATTTCCAACACATAGCCATAAGCTTCCACCACAGTAGCTTCAGAAGATGAAGAACCTGCCACAGGCATTACTTCCGCCTGCCAGTTAACTCCACTTACGCCAATGCCATTATTTCCAAGCGCTGCTGCAATGCCAGCCACATGCGTGCCATGTGAGCCTACACCAGGATTGCCAGTATGATTATAAGCATTCCAGCCGTCATAATCATCTATATAGCCATTGCCATCATCATCAATTCCATTATCTGGTATTTCCAGTTCATTTTTATAAAAATTCAAGTCTGGATGGGTGAGATATGTGCCATTATCCACGATTGCCAGCACAACTTTTTCTCCATTTGCCATAATTCCGCCCGGCTCAATATCCCAGGCAGATGGAGTATCGATATCCGCATCAGCTATTCCTCCGGTTTGACCCGTGTTATTATGACACCATTGCTGAGCAAAAAATTCATCATCAGGAAAAGTTTCACGCAATTCCAGTTTATGATTAAGCTGAGCAAATTTCACTTCAGGATATTTTTTTAATCTGACAATTGCCTCATTTTCTCTGATATTATTATCAAGAGAGCATAACCAGATAGAAAGCCGACTGGAAAGCTGACGAATCGCAGTAAGTTCTTCCTGTTTAAATATTTCTATCTGACGACTATTGCTGATATCTTTAGTGAATTGCACCATGATCTCTCGGGGAACATATTCCTCTGCCGTTAATGTCAGAAATATGATCATCAACACTACGATTATGCATATCTTTTTCATCTTAACTCCCGATAATTCTTTGATCTTTTTTGATGACTAAATATGACAATACCCCCAAAAATTATCAAGGATTATATATTTTCCTCAATTTATATCTACCCCATTCCCCACCCAAAACACAATCAGTCAACAAAGCAACTCAGCTCTATCTAACAAAAAACGGCATGCATCAATAGAAATTGGACATTTTGTATTTTCAATTAAGACGAGACTGTTCAATTTTTATGATTGATTTATCGCTTTCAGGGAATTTGTCAATTTATCAAAAATTGACAAATATGATGAATATGTGCACTTTTTTCTGACCAAAATTACTATTTCTTTTATTTTACAATTACTGCATTGAACAGTCTCACCCAGAAAGTTTTTGCCTGCCCAGCAATTTTTATCCAGAATTTTCACCCAGAAAATCCCTTTTTCCTCTCCAATTTCCCGCAATATTTTTCACATTTTCATCTTTTTCACCATATAACACTCGTATTGCCACCCCTCTTAAAGTAGATTTAAGCCAGAACAACAAAGAACTATCTAACATAAAAATGTCACTATGTGCTTTGTTGTTCCGCCTTAATACCACAACCTGGTTTCATGAAATCTTATAATCCTCTTAGATGAGCATTATATATGCATTTGATGATACTTATTGTTTGATTGTCGATAAATTTGAGCAGTTTTAGCAGAATTTTCTGATACTACTACCTATTTAGCCAATAATTGATAGAAATATGTATATTTTCACTATTTTTCAGCATAAACGTTTTATATTACACTTTGTTGACAGAATTATCTTCTGTACTAGTGCTGCATATAATAATTTATGAACAACAAATTTATGGGGTTAATAAAAGCAGATTTATATAATTACTCCGCAGATATCAAAACATAGGATAATATAGTTATTCCTATTGATACACCCCATATTCCCCACATTGTATTGCTTACTCTATTTACTTTAGAATTAAGCTCTTTTGCATGCTTTTGTTGTTGATTCATCTGGTATATGGCAAATTCTCTATCAGACATAGCCATAAGCTTTTTTTTCATTTCTTCCTTGCTGAGCATCATTTCTTCCAATTCATTATACGGCACTAATTGATACTCATCGCTGTAAATATTTACCTTATCGAAATCATCTCTGGCTAAGTAATCCTCTGTGACGTCACTGTAGCCCTTCATTATTGCCACTACGTCCTTTATCGGCAGCTCATAAATCATTTTCCAATCCACGATATAGATATTGCTGTCCTGCTTTGCTTCATAATAGCCAGAATAATAATTTCCATTTGTCATCTGGACATTGACACCCAATAAAGGTAACATTAAGCCTGATACTATCACAATAAATAATAATCTTTTCATATTCTACTCCTTAATTATCTTCTACAAAAAAACTATTCTTGTAGCTCATTGTCAAATAGAATAATTTATTGAAGGCATCACACGTCACCTTGCAAATGGTCGCAAGACCTTTGCAATGGTAAACCACGAAATTCTGAGCATGTATTGGGGAAACCTGGTTTGAGATTAAGCAACATTCCCGATAGATGTGGGCAAAAGCCTACTACAAAATGGGATTATGAGATCTTTATAATATGGATACCGGAATTATGAACTTGTTTATATGTACAAGGTTCTTCAACCTGATCTTTCAGGGAGGGGTTCCATAAGTTGTAATATAGAATAGTAACATGTCAATTTCCTATGATTATTAAATATGGGAATAATGAATATTACTTGACGAAAGAGTTATTATATTACTAATTGAAATTAGATTTGAAATATGAAGATAAATTAGTGAAAGATTGAGATTAGTTATGATAAATTGATTTAAAAAAAATGTAAATTCATAATGCCAAAGAGGTTTTCATGAGTAAGTTTCAAGCAATTGAAAAGGCTTTAGTTGAGATCAACGATGCTATATTCCAAGAGCTCTGTGATAAGCTCATTTTTCGATATATTTATGATATATCTGGCATTTCCAGAACTGGTAGTCAAATTGATAAGCAGAAGACCCGTAAAGGGACTCCAGATACTTTTATATTAAAGCAAAACGGTAATTATATTTACATTGAATCCACAACAAATTCAACTGATAAACATAAATTAGAAAAAGATATAAAGGCTTGTTTTGATGTCAAGAAATCCAAGCTTTCCAGTGATAAGATAGAAAAGATAATATTGTGCTTCAATTTTAAGATAGCTAAGGACGAGACAGAAAGACTTAACTTACTTGCAAAAAGTTTTAATAAAGATGTTATTGTAGAATATTGGTCTTTGGATTGGATCGCATTTGAATTAGACAAAAACCATAGAGACCTTATAAGCGAATACCTTAATCTTCCTTTTGACAGTGGACAGATAGTATCGATTGAAAGATTTATAAAAGAATATAATCGGGCAACGGGGTTAGCAACTCCATTAGATAATGTATTCTTATATAGAGAAGATGAGAAAAAGAAAATTATTAACGCAATTAATGAATTTGATATCGTTATAATTACTGGAGTACCAGGAGTAGGTAAAACAAGGTTAGTCTTAGAGACGATGAAAGAATACCAAAAAAATTACAAAAACTATACATCATATTGTATTTCCAATAAAAATTACCCTTTGCTGGAAGATTTAACTTCATATCTAAAACCTCAAAAAGATTATTTGCTATTTGTAGATGATGCAAATCGAATTGAAACTTTTCAACAAGTTATTGGATTTTATAAGTCAAAGCTAAAAGGTACTCTAAAAATAATAATAACAGTTAGAGATTATGCCCAAGATGAAATTGAAAAGATGCTTCTGGATTATAATTTCGAGCCAATAGAGATAAAAAAGATGTCAGATGAGCAAATTGTAGATATAATTGAATCCGAACCATTAAATATACTAAATCATAAGTATCAGGACAGGATAGTAAAAATTTCAGATGGTAACCCAAGATTGGCATTGATGGCTGCATTGCTTGCAAAAGAAAAGAAATATTTAGCATCTCTAAACGATGTTTCGAGTCTTTTTGAGAAATACTTTGATACTTTTATTAGAGATAAAAATGAGTTATCTGATGAAAAATATATGAGAGTATTGGGAATAATAGCTTTTTTTAATGCTCTCTCTCTTTGTAAAAACGATATTTATCAAGTTTTGGCAAATTTTAACATCAAATATTCTGATTTTATTGATGCAGTAAAAAGATTGGAAAAGATTGAAATCGTAAATGTTAAATTTGAGTATGTGAAAATCGAAGAACAGAATTTAGCAACATTCTTTTTTTATAGAGCTTTTATTAAGGATAATCTTCTTTCTTTAGAAATGTTATTAAAAGAATACTTTTTTAAAAACACTAATAGATTTAGAGATTGTCTTTATCCTGCAATTGATATCTTCGATTTCTATAAGGTAAAGAGTATTATTCTACCTGTATTAAGAAAATATTGGTACGGCATTCACTCTGATAGTGAAAAATCATATAGTTTTCTTTCCTTTTTCTGGTTTTATTTAAAGGATGAAATATTGGAATATGTATATAATAAATTAAAAGACCTACCGACCATAATTGTTGATGAATATATCTATGATCAAGAAAAAAATAAGACCTATAGTAATAAAAACAAGACTATAGAATTATTAGGTGAGTTATTTGCACATCCCGATATGATTTCAGATTCTTTAAAAATATCCTTTGAGTACGTTAGAAAATTACCAAAGATTTTTACTGAGCTTATAAATAAAATTAATGAAATAATTTCTTATGAATCCGATGATGAAAGGATTGGTTTTAAAAGACAAGTAATACTTTTTGATATTATAGAAGAAGGTTACAAGCAAGGTGATAATTTATTTAAAGCAGTATTTCATGAACTTGCAAAAACGTTTCTCTTATATAAATTCGAGCAAACTAATAGTCATAGAAATAATAAATATTCGTGGTCTTTTTATCCGTTACCATTAACTCAAATTACAGAGAAATTTAGAGAAAACATTTGGAAATTGATAATAGAAACCTATTCTGATAATTTTAAACTATTAGATTTACTTAACAGTTATCTAAAAAACAGTCGAGATGTAGTAAAAGAAGTAATGGAATTTGATATGCCATTTGTAGTTAAAACTATAGAAAAGCACCTTGATGAGCAAGAATTCGAACACTGTAAATATGTTCAGGAACAAATACGCAAGTTTAAAAGGAATGGTATATATAGTCAGAAGTTGGATAGATTAGAAAAGAAATTCAGAAATTCTAAGTATGAGCTTTATGAACTTATTAAATGGGATTGGGTACGTGATAAGATAAAATATAATATTACTGACATTGGTAATCATGAAAAATATATGGAACAGCTAATTAGAGGGAAATTAATTTTCAATAGTGCTAAAGAAGTCGAATCATTTATATCACTTTTTTCCTATCTTTCAAAGCATGATGATGGTAATAATTATTACTACCATAAAACACTCAGTATTGTTATTGATGAAAATTTAATTAGAAAGAAAGAAATAGGGTTTGAAATTATCAGGCAGATAGTCAAGAATCATAATGAAATAGAATTTCTGCCGTATTCTGTATTTGCAAAGCATCTTGTCACCGCGAATGGTATCAAAAACATCTGGGATATAATTCAAAGTTGCTCATTCATAGGTAAAGCTCAATGGGAGTTTTCATTTTATGAGACCATTGAAAAATCCTTCATTAAGAGATATCACATAGGTTTAATACTTAAATCTATCAGTGAAATTAATTTATCATATATGATTTACTTTGAAAGATATGAATCCTATTTAAAATTAGATTGCATGGCTTTTATTAAAATGCTTAAAGTAATATCAAACAAAAATGACAATAAAGAGAATTCAATATGGATATGGACAGATTTATTTGTTAAATACTTTAACGACATCAAAGGTAATATTGATCTTGTTGAGAAATCTTACATTCAGCAAGTAAACTCTAAACAACCATTTGATTTCCATTTCAAAGGATTGTACAATATATTGGAGGTTGACCCAGATTTTTTATTAGTATTCATAAAAAATATGTATTCTGATAAGACATATGGCTTTAAGGATAGCAATCGAAGTTTGAGTCATATCTGGAACTTAAAAGGGATAGAAATTCAAATAGGGAAAGCATTTGATACTGTTATTGAAAGAGAATCATATCAAGAAATTGATGAACATTTCTGTAATTGCTTTTATAGGAATTTAGACGCTGATTGTAAGATAAAAGCAGATAACTTTTTATTCTCTTATATTCGGAGAAACAATGCTAATCACAAAAAAATGAATATAGTTATTGATATTGCACGAAATTCAAGGAAAGAAATATTTGAGGAAGTAATTTTAGAATATATTTCTAATAATCAAAATCCTGAAGATTTCAAAAAAATCGCTTGGCTTGGCAGAGGCAGAGCATATTCTGGAGGTGAAAATTATGGAGATATTAAAGCAGCAAAATTGAAAAAAATTGAAGCTATCATTAAAGGGTCACCTCTTGGTATTAAATTACTGCCAATAAAAAAAGTTATAAAAGATATTATTAATGAGTATCTTGATGACGGCATAAATGTTAGGAAAAGGAGATTTCTTAATAACGATTACTTATAGATTAACATCACCTACCAAAATAAATCAGTCTTCGACAACTGTATTTTATCATTTATATTATCATTTTTAGGTGATATATTATAATCCCGCATCTTGATTGAAGCTATGATTTAAAAGATAAAAGATTTTTATATGAAGTAAATTAGAAGATTGAGCAAAAAAGGCTTGACTTGTTAAGGTATAGATTAACAGATTGCCAAAAGTAGGATTGTGAGAAAGCAGGATAAATATGATTTTGAATAATTGCCGTTTAATGATGTCTCGTATCAGTGTAAACGGGTTTTCTTTTTTTTAGAAGTGTGGAGATAATATAATCCTTTTTGCTTACATTGAAAAGAAAAAGAATAGTCTTGGAGACAAAGTTTACAGTGCTTTAGATAAGGAGATGCAGGAATATGAGCGAGAATTTGAGAAATTCTATAAATGATTTATTTGGAGAGGAACCCGATGCCGAAGAGAAAGCCTGGGATATGATACATGAATTTTATCATCTGGTATTGACTAAAATGGAGCGAGAAGGAATAACAAGGGCAGATTTGGCAAGGAAACTTGGTAAATCAAGGGCTTCCGTATCCCAGATGTTTAATAAAACACCTAATCTGAGCATAATGAAAATGATGGAAATTGCCGATGCTGTTGATTTGAACATATCCTTGAAAGAAGGGAAGAGAGAAGGTGTGATAGACGGTGTGAGGGAGAGAAGGGGAGAAATAGCGAAAATGCGACAATGGGATGTCGGGAAGAGTGGAAATCAATAGATAATTGATAAATAGAAATAAATTAAGGCATAATGAAAATAATAATCCTGTTGACTCTAATTCTCAGATATTTGGGTGCCTTCTTGTTTGAGAGTTCCGATTGCGGCTTCTGATGTTGGGGTAGTAAAGGATACTATTATCGGGAGAGATGAGGGACTTCGTCAATGGGCGATGGATAATTGGGAATAAGGTTAACTTGATCAATCAGCCTTAGGTTAATAGGAGAATCAAATGGAAAATACACTTTTATTTATTGTTTTGCAGGCAGTTGTTATTGCTTCTTTAATAGTCAGTATACCATATCTTATTGGCTGGTGATCTACTGGAGAGAGATTAATCGGGAAAAAATCTAAAGTTAATTACAGTAGAAAATACAGCAGTGATTCTGAAGTGAAGATCAGGGCTGCTTTACTTGAATTTCTGAGAGACAGGCGTTATTCCCTCACCTACAGCGAACCTGAATTATTCATCCTGAAAAAGGAACCTTCGATTTTGCATTATGGTTTATTCTTTGTCATCAGTATCCAGAAAGAGAATAGTGAATTATAGATCAATATTGATGTTTTCTCAGCAGTCGGTATACTTCTATTTAGTCGATTTTCTACAGAATCGGATGTGAGTGCTACTATCAATAGACTGTATCTGAATATTGAGAAATAAATTAATGCAAAGGTTTTTACAACCACTATTCCCTAGTCTGGGAATGTAATAAACAGGAGGGAATTATGTCAGCAACAGTTATTGGAAGAGTAAAATCCGGAAGTTTCAAATCTTATGAAGTTAAATGGGATTCTGCCAGTAAAGATGCTTATGTATCTTATGCTGGTTGGACAAGTCTGGGCAAAGCATATTCTGCTGGTGAAGCAATGAATAAAGCGGAAGCCTTTTTGTATAACAAATAATCTAATTGTTGAATATTGATTTTTTACCACTGTTTGTTGGTCTGGGAATAAAATTATTTGTGTTGTCTTTGTGGGTATATTGTTCATGATAATGTGTGATGCGTTTGCTTTCTTCATGATCTTCTAGGGTTCATTACAGACTTGAAAGAAACAAATACTTGAAGCTTGATATTGATTTCTATGGTAACTGAAGTATAATATTTACGTGTGATATTGAGAAAGTGGTATCTACTAAGATTTCGCTTTATTAAGAAGCATTTAGCGTATTAGAAACTTTATTGTTACGCAAACTACAGAGTAACATGAATAGAAATGTAGTAGTAGATTACTTATAATCGCAAATATATCATTTTAGAGTAATTATTTATCAATATTCTATTTATTTACGGTTCTTAACATTATTATTAAAAAAGTATTGACAATTAGAAGAAGAAAAAATAATTTTTATTTATAGGAGGATGCCTATGCCAAAAGCATTTCTATCTCATAGCAGCACAGATAAAGGATATGTTGAAGTTATTGTAAGAAGACTTAGTAAAGTAAATATCGCTTATGATTCACTAACATTTGAGAAATGCAAACTTACTTTGGAGGAAATTTATCTTGAACTTGAAACTTCAGATATTTTTGTATTTTTTATTTCAAAAGTTTCTTTAGAGAGTAAATGGGTGAAATTGGAACTTAATAAGGCAAGAGAATTATTTGTTGATGGTAGTATAAAACAATTTGTTCCAATAATTATCGATGAAACTATAAGATATGATGATATTTCCTTACCATACTGGTTAAAAAGTAATTTTAATCTACAATTTATAAATCGACCTTCAAAAGCAGTAGAGATTATTCAACAGAAGATCCGTATCGTTACTTGGGAAATATATCCCAAAAATAGGGAATTAGATCAACTATTTATTGGCAGAACTGAATTAATAAAAAGTTTTGAAGAGAGAATATTCAATCATGATCTAAATATTCCAGTTGCAATTGTTGCATCAGGGTTCTCTTCAATTGGTAGAAAAAAATTACTTATGCGTTGCTTAATAAACACAAACATTATT
>Ga0307990_1001768_pt1 | contig 17944 bp, 19 predicted proteins | sample EllFjometagen129_FD_203168 | JGI IMG/M metagenome (GOLD analysis project Ga0307990, IMG submission 203168) | Marine microbial communities from Ellis Fjord, Antarctic Ocean - #129 | ecosystem: Environmental > Aquatic > Marine > Unclassified | place: Southern Ocean | collected 2014-10-08
AACCAACATCGAATCCTTCTTCTCCATTATATTTCTCCTCCCCGCCCTCTCTAATATACTCTAAACTCCAAGGGGGGAAGTGTCTCACTTACATTGGCACAGAGGGCAGCCGTCTAATACAATGGTTCTTAATTCCGCGCATTGTGCGCATTTGCCAGTTTATCTGTTCGCGCACTTGCGCAACCTGCGCACATTGGTTCTTCATATCGCGCATTGCTTTCATACCATGCTTTCACTAGTCGCTATTCTGCTTTATAACCAGCCTCGTTTAGTGACTTAAAATCCCTCGATGTTGAATAATGAAGAAAAATGGGTGCAAATAGGGTGCATTTTGGTGAAATATATCAGCACATCACCAAAACACACCCTTAATGATTATAGCTACTTACACTTTTTTAAGCAATCTCGCCTTCGGCACCATGAATAGAATGAAGGGATTAGTTGCTTTTGACTAATCCCTTTTTTTATGGATCATCTCACGATTCGTTGCAGCAAAATCCCGGAGGGTTCAGGGGTCAAGTGAAATGATAGAGAACTACAATGGATGCTTCTGTGGTCCTTGGAATCCTTTATTCCTCTTATCACTAAATTGGGGCAGAACCGATGGTTTCAAAGAAAGTGCTTGACATTATCTGATTAATCTATATATTAGTGTCAGTAAAAAGTGCTCGGGCTGTCATAAGACGGAAGGGTGCTGTAAAGTTAGGATTGAGACATTTTGAAGTATAAAGAACACCTGCTAAGTTTTAAGGATTCAGTATTATTCTTATGTGTAGGCGATCCGACTTTAGAAAAATCTGGAAAGGAGGATTGTCATAATGCAAAAGGGTACGGTAAAGTGGTTTAACGAGAGCAAGGGTTTCGGCTTCATCGAGAACGATGAGGGCGGAGACGTGTTTGTACATTACAGCGCCATTCAAGGCGACGGTTTCAAGGTATTGTACGAAAATCAGCGAGTGACATTTGAAGTTGAGCAGGGCCAGAAAGGCCCCTCAGCCGTCAACGTTAACGTTGAATAAATAGCGATTTAGCTAAAGATGAGGCACTCCATGGTCATACAGACCGAGGGGTGCCTTTTTTTTGTATACGAGAAGGCAGGGGTGTTAATGAGTGCATCCCAACGGTGAAAGCGCCCATAGTATCATCTCCCGGTTTTAGCACCTTGATGCCGGATGCACACACTCACCGTGTGGTGTCTTGTAATTATTCTATGTTTCTGTTCAGAAATTCCAAAAACACTTCGTTAAACTTACGATCCTGTTCTATGTCGAGTACGTGGGCTGCATCAGGAATAATGTGCAATTCCGAGGAGGTTATTCCTTCGTGGATAAACTCTGCCGCAGCAACAGGGGTGCTGGGATCGTGTTCACCCACCAGTACCAGTGTGGGGACTGAAATAGTTCTTATCGTTTCACGCAGGTCCATCGTTTGGGTGGCAATGCCGCTGGCGCAGTATCCATCGACGGCGGTATTGATAATCATATGGCCGATCTTTTCTACCTCGTCAGGGAGGCGTTCCTGACTGGCTTTGGTAAGCCATCGATCGACGGTGGCCTCGACAGCGGCACGCATGCCATTCTTTTGAGCCGATTCGATTCGTTCGTCCCAGGACTCTTTCAGTGCCATATAGGCAGTAGTGGAGCAGAGAGTGAGTGAAATCAGTCGGTCACCATGCATGGCACCCAGCATCTGGCCCACCATACCGCCCAGCGAAAGTCCGCAGAAATGGACCTTATGCAGACCAAAGGCATCCATCAACCTCACAACATCGGAGGTCAGCATTGCGATTGAATATGGACCTTCCGCCACTGCGGATTGTCCGTGACCCCGGCTGTCGTAGCGGAGAACCCGGTAACCCCTTTCTGTGAGAGCCGCGATCTGAAGGTCCCACATAGTAAGATTCGATGCGAGAGAATTTGAAAACAGCACGACAGGACCGTCCCCGGGTCCGTCAAAACGATAGTTGATTTGCGTCCCATGTATCGTGGCCAGTGGCATGATGTCCTCCTTTTATTAATCCGATTGGAATTATGGTATAAATAATAATTCTGACAAACTAACATCGTCATTGACGCGAACGCGGAAATTAACACTAAAATTACTCTATGCGCAGGAGTGTCCCCCAGTTCATCCGCTGCCGGCTGTGGGCGCGTCAATTTTTTTAGGGTACAATTTCCTTGACCCGCCCGATTTCACCGCCCTCAAGGCGGACTTTGATGCCATGCGGGTGAGAAGGCGATTTCGTCAAGATATCCTTTACGATACCTTCCGTTAGTTTCCCCGATCGCTGGTCCTTTTTCAAAACAATGAAGACCCCTGCGCCGGGTTTTATGTCTATGCGTTTTCTACCGTCCATGTTTGATCTTCCTTTGGAATAGTGTTCATTATTTACTCAGTCAATGAAATCCCTCTCCGTTCCAGGAGCGATCCTTCAAGGCGATAAAGGTCAACGAAGGATTTGAGATATGTAATCACCGCCTTTGTCTTTGCGATACGGCTTTGAAGGAGATCTCGCTGGGCCTGTGAGACAAGAAGTGTTGTCGATTTTCCAAAACGGAATTTTTCCCTTTCTATCCGAAGTTTTTCTTCCTGGAGCGTATAGGTAGCCTCCGTGGCTTCTATCTGTTTTTTGGAACTTGTAACTTCGATATAGGCGGATCGGACATCCACTTCGGCGAGTTCTTTCAGGTTTTCCATTGCCTCTTCCGACTGTTTTTTGGTGAGGGCGGCATTCTGATGACGAGCCTTGGCGCCTTTGTTTGCAAAGGGATATTCGAAGGTGATGCCCCCATAGGCGTCATATGAATTGTCGTCGATGTCTCGTATGGAATTTCCAAACGACCCGGCATATCCCGTTTTGCCGAGTGTAATAAAGAGATCCATTTTGGGGAGGATGCCGTTTTCCGTCCTCACAATCTCTATCTCACCGCGATCGATTTTCAATTGCGCCTGACCGATATCTGGACGCTTGACCAGTGCAAGGGCGACATGAACAGCGACGCTGTCCAGCTTTGCGTCGGGAAGGGCAGGCTGATCGCTGAGAGTGATCTCCTGTCCCCAGGGATTTTTTACGGGGGGACTGAGGAGTCGGAGTAGTTGCAGCTTTGTTTTCTCCAGCGTGCTCCGGGCCTTGATGAGTCCTTCCCGTCTCATGGCTATTTCCGCCATTGCAGCCACCAGTTCCGATTCGGGGAGCTTCCCGAATCGTATCATCTCCATTATTTCATCTTTCTGTTTCTCGGCGATATTGAGCGATTCCCTGTATATTTCAATCTCACGTTGTGCCAGTGTATAGTCCCAGTATGTCTTTTCAACGGTGGAAACGAGAGACTCGGAAAAACCGCGCACCTCGTATCGGGATATGCCTGTGTTAAGGCCGGCCTGTCGTATCTTGGCAAGATTGTAATCGATACCCCTTCCCTGTAATAGTGATTGCGTCACGCTGACACCGACTCGTGACGCATGGAAGTCACTATATCGGTTTGACCACGACATCTTTGAAGAAAGATTGACCTCCACATCGGTACCGGTGGGGTAAAAACGCGAAAGCCCCACATTCGAGTCAGTGTTGCCGCTTTCAACGTCTCTTGTCGGACTGGATTGACTGTTTTCCTGCTCCTGAGTCAGTGTAATATCGCCCTTAAGGACGGGGCTGAAGAGGGCCTCTTCCTGATCTTCCAGCGTCTTTTTGATTTCAGGCGTCAGCCGTTCCACCTTCAGTGATCGATTGTTTGTTAGTGCCATCATGATGGCATCCTCGACAGTTATGGTTATGCCATTGTCGCCTATATTTGTGGTGTTTTTCATCTTTACTGCAGAGTCAACTTGTTTCGGGCCTTCTGCAAAAAGGGGCGTCACCCCCAGGAGCAGAAAGAGAAGACAGGGGATTATGATTAGAGTCGCTCTTTGTACGTCTTTATATTGTCCTTGCATCTGCAATGTCATTTCCTCCCTTTACCTTCGAAGAGTAGATACATGGAAGGTACGATTACCAGTGTGATCACGGTGGCGCTGAAGAGACCACCGATGACGGCTCGAGCCAGAGGTGCCTGTATTTCTCCCCCCTCTCCAAGGCCGATGGCCAGCGGCATCATGGCCAGTATCGTTGTTGTGGCAGTCATCAAAATGGGGCGAATTCGTCTTTTCCCAGCCTCTTCAACTGCCTCCCTGAGAGGCATCTTATCACGTCTGCGGAGAAGGTTTATATGGTCGACAAATAAAATGGCGTTATTGACGACTATTCCCCCCAGCATTATGCAACCGATATAGGACTGAACGTTAAAGGTGGTCCCCGTCAAAAAAAGCATGAGAATGACCCCGATGACGGCAAAGGGGATGGAAAACATGACGATAAAGGGATAACGAAAGGATTCGTAGAGACTTGCCATGACCATATAGACCAGTGTGAGAGCCAGTAAAAGGCTTAAAAGAAGTTCTCTGAATGCCTTTCGTTGTTCTTCATAGTCCCCGCCGAAGGAAATAATGAAGTTCTTTGGCACAGCGATGGATCGAAGCTTTGTGCGGATGTCTGCCAGGATAGAGCCCATATCGCGGCCGCTGATGTTGGCTGACAGGTTAACGATCCGTTCCTGATCCTTTCTCTCTATGCGAACGGGGCCCTTGCTCGTTAGAGACTTGACGACGTTTCTTAGAACGACAGGTTCCCCCAGAGTATTGATGATAGTGAGATCGAGAAGTTCTGTGGTGTCCATAAGTTCGGCGTCCTTGATCTTTACCCGGATATCGAATTCATCGCCGCCTTCGCGATAGTAGCTTGCCCGAGTCCCCGACAGTACCGTTTGGAGCATATTGGCGATCTGTGAGACGGTAAGGTTGAGGGTGGCCGCCTTCTGCCGGTCAATGACTATCATCTCTTCCGGCGTTCCCGTATCAGTGCTGATAAGGGCATCCGTCACTCCTTCAACCTCGACGACTGCTTCTTCTATCTTTTGTGCCAGGGCATTGGAGATGTCGAGGTCATATCCACGTATCTCAATCTGTATCTTATCCGTATTACCGCTCGACATGCGCAGGAGGAACAGCCCCTGGCCGGCACGTGTTCGAATGGTGATACCGGGAATCCGCGAAAGTTTACGGCGCAGATCATCGGCCACCTGGTCACTCGATCGCGTCCGTTCTTTTATGCCAGTAAGAGCGATTCTCATTGTTCCTGAATGAGATCCCCTCGAATGGTAACTCCTCCCACCGACGCTTGTTACTGCACTTTTTATTTCGGGTACCGCTTCTTTGACGATTTTTTCTATAATCTTGAATTTTTCATTAAGGGTTTCCAGTTTCGTACCTATGGCCATCTCACCAGTGACACGCACCTCTCCTTCGTCTGTAGAGGGCATAAACTCGACACCGACGGAGGGGATGAGCAAGAGGCTGGATCCGAGGAGCACAAGGGAGGCTATAAGAACCAGCACCGTGTGGTCCAAGGCATAATGCAACAGTTTCTTGTAGCCGTTTTCCATCTTTGTGAAAACGATGCCGCTTGCAAGATAGAGCCGAGTTGCGAAGGAAGAATTAGAACCATTTCGTGTCGGGTGCAGTAGTTTTGCCGACATCATGGGGACGAGAGTCAGTGCAATCATCAGTGAGCAGATGAGGGCGAAGCTTACCACAAAGGCAAGCTGCTTAAAAAGGATGCCCGACATGCCCTTGACAAATACGAGGGGCAGAAAGACGGCGAGAGTTGTCAGTGTGCTGGCAATGATAGGAGCCGTAACTTCAGCAGATCCCTTGATAGAGGCATCTTCAGGATTGACGCCCGATTCCCTGAGGCGATAGATATTCTCCAGGACGACGATGGCGCTGTCCACCAGCATGCCGATGCCCAGGGCGAGACCTCCCAAGGTTACGATATTGAGTGTAAATCCCGAGAAATACATAAGCGCGAAGGTGGCGATGATGGAAATGGGTATGGCTGTAATAATAATAAGTGTGCTTCGCAGGTTGCGGAGGAAGAAGAGGAGTACGCAAATGGCGAGCAATCCTCCATAAAGGGCCATCGATCCCACATTGGTAATCGAGTGTTCTATGTAGGAAGATGTATCGATGATAGGCGTGATCGAAATTTTCGGAATGTCGCGGTTGATTTGCTCTATTTCTTTCAGTACCTTTCGCGCGACATCAACGGTATTTGTTCCCGATTGCTTGAGAACCCCCAATCGGATGCCATTCTTCCCGTTGACACGTACTATACGAGAAATTTTGACCCATGAGTCTTCCACCGCTGCAATGTCCTTGAGCTGAATAGGGACTTCCTGCCGCATGGCGATTACCGTGTTTTGTAATTCTTCAAGGCTTTCATATTCGCCGGAGGTCCTCATGGTAATTTCAATGTTCCCCCGTTCCAGTGTACCCGCGGGGAGCCTTACATTTCCAGCTTTGATCTGACTGAGAATAAGATCCAGAGGCAGGTCCATTGCCTTGATCTTATCGGCATCGAGATTGACGTGGATTTCCCGTTCAAGACCTCCCCATATATCGAGGGAAGCGACACCGGGGATTCGTTCGATGCGGTACTTGACCTGGTTGTCGATGATTTCCCGAACGATGAGGGGATTGAGATTGCTGGAAGCGCCCATGAGAAGAATAGGGAAACTCGCTATGTCATATTTCCGCAATGTCGGGCGTTCTGCGTCGTCGGGCAGCCTTCGTATAACACGATCAATGCGGTCCCTCACATCATTAGATGCCGTGTCGAGATCTGTTCCCCATGAAAACATGACACGAACATTGCTCGAACCCTCTGAAGATATGGAGTATATCTCTTCCACACCGGGGACGGCGCCCATGGCTTCTTCAAGGGGGCGTGTGATCAGTTCTTCTATCTCTTCGGGACTGGCGTTTTCATAGGTTGTGTTAATGGATAGGGTCGGATAGGTGATACTCGGCATGAGGTCGATGGGGAGGCGGGTCAGAGATACAACACCAAGAATAATGACAATCAATATTGTCATTACGGTAAGTACGGGACGGTGAACGGCAAGGCGTGGAAGGTTCATGAATGTCTATCCTTCTGATCTTTTTGGGTTACCGTTTCCCGGTTTCCCGGGTATTGCGGTGCCCTTTTCGTCGGGAAGGAGAACGGTGGAGTCACTGTTGAGGAGATGCTGCCCCATAATGACAATCGATCCCGACAGAGGTGGACTGGTTACCTCGACGAGATTACCGGCCTTTATGCCCAGTTCAAGGGGGATAAATTGTGCCTTCATGGTTGCCCTGTCTACATGGAATATTCCCTGCTTGCCTTGATGTGTGATGAGGGCGGTTAGGGGAATGATTGTAGCATTTTCGTGTCTCTCAAATTCGATTTCCACGCGCACAAACATGCCCGGTTTCAGCAATTGAGAGGGATTTGCCACGGTAATCTCCACACGTGCCTGGCGCGACGATTCCTTTAAAATGGGGGATATGCGTGTAACATTGCCCGTAAAGCCTTTACCGGGGAAGGCATCCGTCGTTATCTGTGCCGCTTGTTTTTTTTTGATACGGGGATAGTCTCTCTCTATGACGTGTATAACAGCGGTCAGTTTCTGGATACCTATGATGGAGACTATAGGGGCGTTGGAGTTCAGCATGGCCCCTTCATCGATATAGCGTTCACCGATGACACGGTATTTATCACCGTTTTCCCATGATGCCTTTATCGTGGTGTATCCCAATCTCACCGTTGCCGCCTTGAGGGCCGCCTCTCTCTGGGCGACCTGCGCCAGCAATACCCTTTTCTGAGCTTTTTTTGCCCCGTATTGAGCCTCCGCCACATCGAGTTCCGATTCGGAGACAATCTTTTTCTCACGCAGTCCCTGTGTCCGCTCGTACTCGCGGCTGGCAAGATTGAGGGCACTCACATTCTCCTCGATATTGGCCTTCGCCACATCGAGTTCCGCCTTTGCCTGTTCTACCTGTTGCACATATTCATCATCATCGAGGAGCGCAATCAACTGGCCGCGCGACACACGATCACCGATGTCTACCATAATCTTTTCCAGGCGACCCGAAATCTTTGGTGCTACAGTAAACTGGGAGGAGGGGAGAAGATTGCCGCTGAATATCTTGGTATCCCTGATGGTACCCTGTTTTATCGGGACGACCTCTACGGCTACGGCCGAATTTCCGGCACGTGCCTGCGGTTTTTTCGAGGGAAATTCCTTTTTGAAATAGAACTGCCAGCCGATAGCGATGGCTAAAAGAATGATGACGATGAAGACAATTGTTTTTTTCATCTTACCTCTTATGATAATAGGGTAGGTTATACTGAATCGTTCTGATTTCTATACCATTTTCCAGCGAGCAGCAATGTATTTTACTGATAGACCTACAGTTGAAAAGTGTTTACTAATAAAATAATACAACCACTCCAATAGGTCAAATATTTTCATAGTTCCAACTTCCGTGAAAAGTGCGATTGCACATCATTACCACCCATAAGCAATTGCCATGCCCGAAGATGAAATGGTCAATATAAACCTGAAATATTTTAACTATAACGATATCTGGAAGTATTCAAATGCCAGTCACATGTATCTATTATATCCGTTTGCGGTATGCAATGTGGATATAATAGATACATAGACTTGGATGGTCACGGGAGAAAATTTCTGAAACAGAGGGAATAAACGGGCAAAGAATTTCTCAAATTACCAGTAATGCAATTTTTTGTAATATTGGTAATTTACTCTCCCAAGACCATACTATGGAATACATTATAGCATCTTAAACCAATAAAATCCGTTTCGGCTTTCTCGATTGACACCATGAGAATATTACAGTATACTCCCCATCGAGAAGGCAATTATGTAAGGTTAATTGGCCTAATGTTTTGAATTTTAAGTCAAAATATTTATGTTAGAATGGGTGATATGTTTTCGCATGCAGTCTCCCGAAATTCCACGAAGAACCCAGGGTGCTAGAGGTTTCTAAAGGAGGTACATATGCAGGTCACAGGTATGGTTACGTGTATGATTACGTGGAAGTTAAAGGAACCCGTAAGTGTTCAGTGCTATAGACTTATTTTCGATTTACGCATCAACGCGATGAATCAACCACACTATATCTCTTCGAAGTCATTGCAGGATTATGATGATCCCACCAAGGTAATAGTCCTCAGTAAATGGGCATGCATCGAAGGTCTGAACGAGTGGTTCAAAAGCCCTGAGAGGGAGTCAATAGTCAAACAGATGAAAAGTTGCCTTAAGAATCCCACTAAATACAAGATCTACAGAGCCCTAAAGCTGAAAAAAAAGTTGGAAGGCGAATTCACAGCATAGCGAAACAGGGGCGAAATTTTAAGAAGCGTTAGGATGTATCACAGGCTGTCTTTACAGTATGGACCGTCAGAAGGTTATGATCTTGTCGGATTCTTCTATGAGTTCTGCCAGTTTCGATGGCGTTGCGAGTATGCCTGTTTCAAAATTAATCTTGTAATTTTGTTTTTCGTCTAGCAGGCCTCTGCCTATGGCGCAGGATACGCCTATGTAAATGGGGGTAGGTTTAGAAATGGTCAAGAAAAGGAGCAAATCTTCCAGACTGGGTAGTCCTGCTGCCTGTATATACTCAGCGACACCCTCACAGACCAGGTAGACCGAGTTGTTGTAAAGCCAGATGGAAACGTCCATTCCATTTTCTACGCATGCCTTAGCAGTTAGAAATGGCACTGTTGCCCTGGATGGATCTTCAGGACCACTGTTCGCAATAATAAGAACCTTCGTTGGCATAATTCTATCTCCTTAATGGATTGTTGGGTAATCTACTGCTGTCCTGACGAGTATCACGGTCAGAAAACCTAATACAAAAGCGGGAAACGCAAATCGTCTAAATTTGTAATTTTGTGTACTGCTTCTGCCTTGAAACTCTTTGACATTCAGGCACCCTATAATGGGTATCACCAAGATTATCCTTGGGTTGCAAATCATTTTGTTGACAACTTCCATTCCAAAAGCCAGCAAAGAGAATATCTTAAGAAGGTTTCGAGTCCTAGTCTGTTTCTTAAGCCACTTACTTTTGATCTGCATACGATTATTTTACTCCAGTTTCGTGCCCGGATAACCGTTAAAACTAATCGACCTTACATCCACATGAAAATTAACATATAATCATGGAAATATCAAATATAATTATTTATGGTAATAAACATTTTTAAATTGTCTGTAAGGAGATATTATTTTTGGGAATGGGGGTCGGACCATGCTAAGTGGCTGAATACATGTAAAAAGAGATCGATAAGAGGATTCTTTTTTGGCTTAAATAGGTTTTTTGGCGTGCAAAATTGCAAATCTAAGGATTTTTTGGAAATATGATGTAGCTTAAAAGGGCCCTTCAAAGGTCAAAAAGAGCCGTTCAAGAGGATTTTAGGGGTGATTATGGGGGTTTTTACTGTTATTCTAACAGGTTACCGTGGTCCGACCCCAAATGTCAAATGTACGTTCTATGGAGAAAGCGAGGATGCTGCTTGAGGCTAGGCGCAGGTACCTGTATAAAAAGATGTCCGTTCCCGAGGGGTGGCACGACGAATATGCCAGTGGCAGGATCGGCACCGACGGTTATAAAACCATGCTACTGGTTTCATTTCAGGGACCATGATCCGTTAAGAGCGGCGGCGTAATCCAAACTATGTATAGCTTGAACAAGCAGCAACTGCTTCAATCAAGTTTTCTTTTGTATAGGGGTATAAGAATATTCATTCACAATTTCAAGGAATATAATCATGAATAACTGTAAAGTAGGTCTAGTGCTTGGAAGCGGGTCATCTCGAGGGTGGGCACATATAGGGGTCATCGAGGCCCTTCAGGATGCCGGTATCCCTATCCATTGTGTGGCTGGGTGCAGCGTCGGTGCCTTTGTTGGCGCGATCTTTGCCAGTGGCGGCTTGGAGCAGTTGAAAAGATATGTCATTGAGATGGACGGTGAAAGCATATTCTCATTTTCAGATTTGACCTTTATTAGACCCGGTCTTTTAGACGGTGATAAAAAACTTAGAAGTCTCTTTTGTATGCATAGCAACAAAATGAAATTTGACGAACTAGAGATTCCCTTGAAAGTTGTTGCTGCGGACATCCAATCCGGCGATAAGGTGATCTTAGATTCCGGAGATCTGCTCACAGCCCTTCGGGCATCTATGTCTTATCCGGGCCTTTTTGCGCCGGTACGTTACAAGGATCGGTGGTTGGTAGATGGCGGTGTGCTTGACCCAGTTCCAGTGGGGGTAGCTCGAGTCATGGGCGCGGACATCGTTATCGCCGTCAATCTGGATTCTGAACTGATATCGCGTAAGCGCCACCAGGAATTCAAGGCTGTTCCTGAAACAAGAACACATCCGATTCGTAACGAGTTTTTAAAAAAACTGGCCGCCCGTTATGAATCTACAGAAAAAATAATCAGGAAACGTCTGGAACTACAGAAAAATAATAAACCGACTACGCCCGGCATCCGGCAGGCGATCAACTCTTCAATACAACTCATGCAGGCCCGAATCACGCGGGTCAATTTAGCGGTTAACCCACCGGATATTCTCATTACACCTCGTCTGGGTGATCTTAAAATGTTTGATTATGATCAGGTTGAGCACACCATTGAAGAAGGATATATCGCCACCCGAAACAAGCTCGACGACATCATGATGCTGTTGAAACCACAGGGTGAGTGAAGAAGGGTCCGGGGGGCAGTCGTTGACTATTGAATAGATGCAGTGCATATAATCGTGGTACGCTATTGCACACCGACGGCCTCGACTGGATACTGAAGGAGTCCACGCAGAAGGATCTGTCTGTTATCTTTGTCGCCGATCACTGTTTGATGGACGATCGAGGAAATTACTACTTTCTTTCCCACGCCGCCGATCGGCATTTTGCGGGGCGTGAAACCGTTAATTAGAGCCATTTTACCATTAAATTAACGGATACATGACAAATAGACGTTAATATTGTATCTCCCTCCCATGGCGACAAATACAGCTGTAAAAGACAAAATTAAGGTTCTCAAGACCCGGTACGATAAGCTTCGGAAGGGAAAGGAGTTTTTGCTTGCGATCATTGATGAATCTGAGCTTCCGGAAAGTGTTTTCAATTCAAATGCGATTGCGAATTCTACCCTGACGCTCAAAGAGACCGAGCGCATTCTGTTTGAGCTTGAGGTCTCCCGCAATGTCTCGGTCCGGGAGGTTTTTGAAGCAAAAAATCTAGCGCGGGTGGTGGAATACACAAGAAGCAAGGCCGGCGAAGCAAAGCTTTCCACAGACCTGATCCTGTTCCTGCACACCATGCTCATGGGAAATATCAATGATGCCATTGCGGGGCGGTTCCGTAAGGCGGGTGAATATGTTCGCGTGGGAACGCATATAGCTTTGGCACCGGAACGGGTGGAGAGCATGATGGAGGCGATTTTGCTGGAATATTCTGCGGATCAGGCTGCTTATTTTACCGATAAGATAGCAACATTCCATCTGGATTTCGAGACGATTCACCCCTTTTGCGACGGGAATGGAAGAATGGGGCGTGCGATCATCAATTATCAGTTCATGCGGTCTGGTTTCCCCACCATTATCATACGGGATAAAGAGAAAGAGGCGTATTATAGAGCATTCGGCGAATACCACGATTCAAAGAAGGCAAGGAGTATGGAGAAAATTATCACGCTGGCTTTGACTGAATCGCCCCATAAGAGAATTGCCTATCTGCACGGCGACCAGATAATTCCGCTCGCGGATTTCGCACGAACCCACGAAAGCTCAATTCACACACTTCTCAATGCTGCTCGCAGGCAGACCGTCCCGGCTTTCCGTGAAAAAGGCGTGTGGAAAATTGGCAATTACCATGATTAAAGAATTAGAGAAAAAAGAGATCAAATGTTAAACTGAACAGCGAGTGCATTCACCGCTGCTTGCGGCGGGGTTAGCTTCAAATGTGAAATACAACTTTAATTGATTACGGTACGGCAGCACTGTGACACTTTACGAAAAGGAGGGGAAAATGGCGCTCAACATGGATGCGATCGGAAAAGGGATCGGCCCCCTGACGAAGGACTATGAATGGAAGGATGTAGTCCTTTACGCTCTGGGGGTGGGGGGGCAGAATCGATGGATTCAGCGGAAACCAATAAAAAACCACCATTGCTTTTTCCTGTTTCCGATTTAACGTGGGACCATTTCATCTATCCCTGGGCGGTGAAGAGCAACAGTACCATCGACGTCTATTGCGAAGCCCTTGCCGCGGGTGCTGACTTTCCACCCATCACGATCCAGCGGGTTTTTAACTATCGGTCAGGCAACGAAACAATAGACGCAACGATAATCGTCGATGGTATCCACCGCTGGCACGCATTTAATAAAAGAGGAATCGAGTATATTCCCGCCGTTGCATGGAAAGACACACCCCTCGATTACGAAAAGAACAGAGTAGCCCTTCTCCTCCAATCTGCACAATGCAATACCAACGACGGCGATCGTCTGAGCGCCGCCGACAAGAAACACGTTGCCCGTGATATCGCATCACAAGATAGGGAATGCAGATGGACGGAAGCAGCCCTTGCAGAAAAACTCGGGGTAACACATCAGACGGTACATATCTGGATCTCCGATATCCGTGTCCGCCAGAAGGCAAGTCGAGACACCATTATCATTCGGCTGAGCCGACTTGCCTGTCCGCCGTTTTTTTGCGGGGATGGCCCCAGGAGAAAATTTCGGAAGTGGTGGGTGTAAACCGAAGCAGGGCATCGGAAATTGTCGGAAATGCAAATTTTTGCAATATCGACACTTTACTCTCCCGGGGCCATGACATGGAATACATCGCCCGGCATTACACAATGGACCCGCCCCCGCCCCCTTGCCTGGGCCTTACGATTAGAGGGCAAGACTGATCAGGAAAAATTCACAGAACTCGGCTGGGAATTCGCACTTGGGACCAGTGTAACTTTAATGAGTGTTTACCCAGTGACATTGATGTCAATGACAGCATAGCGTATCCATGGGGGTAATAGAATGAAAACGTACAGGGATCTCGTTGTCTGGCAGAAATCGATGGTTTTGGTTACTGAAGTATATGAGATTTCCAAGAAGTTTCCCAAAGAAGAACTCTATGGTTTGACATCTCAAATCAGACGTTGTGCGATTTCGCTTCCAAGCAATATAGCGGAAGGTTATGGCCGCAACTCAACTAATGACTATATACATTTCCTGCGCATTGCAAGCGGTTCACTCTATGAATTGCAGACCCAGATGGAAATTTCCTTGAACCTGCAATACATTGACAGCAGAGAATTTGAAAACCTCTATGAATTAAGCCGAGAGATAGAACTAATGTTAAGTAGCTTAATCTGGAGCTAAGTGGAAAATAGGTCCTTCCACTTTGTGCCTTTATGCCTCTGCCCCTTTGAACCTTTTTTCCACCATATTCGACTACCACCGGCTTCTGTCACACACGGGCTGGGAAACGACCCACCGGATAGAATGCCCCCTCTCTACAGAAAGACTGAGCGGAAACGAGGTGCAGAAAATGCAGGATAAACGCATCCTCGGAACAGTTGGAAGAACCCTGCTCATCGCACAGAGAGCGTAATGGAGCGGCACGTGGTTGAACAGAGTAATGTATTTTTTTAATAACAGTTATCAGCTGTCATCAACGCAGAGGTCAGAATGTTGATTGAAGGTGAAATAAAGCTGTCTGAACTTTTGGATTACGGATTGTTGATCAAGGTATGTGGAGAGTATCTAAAATCGGTTCAATGAAGAAGATTATTGTTGACACCTACTTATCAACGCCCTTGATTGTACCGAGAGACTCACCCATTATTTATTGAAGTCAATAAATGAGGCCAATGAGTTTGTGTAGCAGATTTCTATTGGTACTGTTCAGCCAAAATCAAGGACACTGTTGATGGTCCCGGATATTGTCTCCACCTACCGCTTGGGGGGGAGACAAAACAATCGGCCCTTCACTAATAAAAATCAAAATCTGCACCTGTCAGCATTCACCAGAACAAACAACCGCAATAACAACCACGCTTCCAGGCTGGGAATGTATATGCAGCGAATGTTGCTTGATTTATTTACTTTTCAGGTTTATATATGTTTTTGGTAATTCTTGGCGATCGGCTCTATAAAACATTTATCCTATCAAAAATAAATAATGATATGATAAAAAATTCTCAGAAATTTTAAGAATATGCCAAAAGTAATAACCTCAGGAGATTTTTCAATTAGGCTACGCCAGGCAATTTCATTGGCGTGGTCCATTTTCATGAGAAAAGCAGGAAGCGGATTGCTTCCTATTAATAAAGAAGCTTCCATGCAGCTTCAATATTCCTACATTCTTCAACAAATCTTACCGCTCATTATTCTCAAAAACGACGAAAGAGCGGAAATGGAATTAGAGACAGGCATTGATGTCGGAGGGGGAATCAAGGAAGTTGATCTTCTCCTCAAAGGACAATCTGAAGCCGGGTACCACATAATTGCAGTTGAGATGAAATGTTATAAGACCTATGCCGCATCCGGCAATCTAAGAGGCGCAACTGATATTTTCATGAAAGATGTATATGAAGATCTGCGCTTGCTTGAGCTCTATATCGCGGCAGGGGAAGCGGAGCGTGGGGTATCTCTTGTCATGAATGATCTTGAAAGGCTTGTTAACCCGAAAAGGAAAAATGCTAAATGTTGGGCGTACGATATTTCAAATAATACAAAGATCAAAAATATCCACTTAACAACGCCAATCGGAGGCAAGGAAATTTCTATTAATCTTAAAAAATCTTATGATTTCTCTTGGGAAAAACATGGTCAATGCTGGTTTATGGAGTTAGAAGGTTGATAAGGCATAACAAAAGATATTGGTTGCGCTCATCAGCGACAAGTGAAGATCAATAGTCCTGAAGGAATTTATGGCCGAACTTTTAAACAAAATCATAAATAAGATTGAGCAGGCATCTGAACTGTATCACAGACTGGTGCTTGTAGTTGCACCACAAGGGTCGGGGAAAACTGAAGTTCTCAGAAATATCCAGAAAAATCTGGGAGTGGCTTTTGTGAATATCAATCTTGAGGTTTCCCGCCAATTATTGGACCTAACTGCCAGGCAGCAAGCACTTCAATTATCCCGTATTATGGAAGATATTTTGCGGGGAGCCGAGACTGAAGTCGTAATTTTGGACAACATAGAGATTCTGTTTGAGACGTCTCTTAAACAAGATCCATTACGGCTTCTTCAGGGACTTTCCCGAAATCGAACAGTCGTTGCATCCTGGAATGGAGAAATAAAAGATAAACACCTTACTTATGCAACTCCGGGGCATCTGGAGTATCGTCGCTACCCTGCACATGAACTTCTGGTGGTGACAATGCAATCTGATGCTTAAAACGCAACCAACAATAATACTGTGGAAAGGTGCCAAAGATGAAATACAGTGAACTGATCCAGTTTGAGCCCATCGAGTCTGTAGTTCAACTCCATGATGCTGATCGGGAAGAATCTGCCCGGCAGTTCGTTTCCACTTACGTTATCTCCGACGAAATGGCGGAGAAGCTTGCTGAACTGGTTTTCTCTCACCTGCAATTTGAATACCCCACTGACAATAAGGGACTTTTAGTAGTGGGAAATTACGGTACGGGCAAGTCACACTTGATGTCCATGATTTCAGCTATTGCAGAACATGCTGATCTTGCTGATACCATTCGTAACAGCCATGTTTTAGACGCTTCAAAAGAGATTGCTGGAAAGTTCAAGGTAATACGTACCGAAATAGGCTCAACGACCATGTCCCTCCGCGACATACTTATGGATGCAACTGAAGAATATCTCGCATCAATCGGTGTAAACTATAGTTTCCCATCAGCAGATGAAGTATCCAGCATCAAGCCGGCCTTTGAAGAGATGATGGCTACTTTTCATAAAAAGTATCCGGATCATGGTCTGCTCCTTGTCGTGGACGAACTACTTGATTATCTGCGCACCCGCAAAGACCAGGAAATCATACTCGACCTGAATTTCCTGCGAGAGATCGGAGAAGTATGCAAGGACATTCGTTTCAGATTCATGGCTGGTCTTCAGGAAGCCATTTTTGATAGTCCAAGGTTTGCTTTCGTTGCCGACAGTGTTCGCCGCGTTCAGGATCGGTTTCAACAAATTCTCATAGCAAAGAGTGACGTCAAGTTTGTTGTTTCCGAACGTCTTCTCAAAAAGACTGTCGAGCAACAGGCCAGAATAAGAGAATACCTGATTCCTTTCGGCAAGTTCTATGGCGACATGAACGAAAAAATGGATGAGTTTGTCCGCTTATTTCCTGTCCATCCCAATTATATTGATACATTCGAACGCGTTACAGTGGCTGAAAAGCGTGAAATATTAAAGACATTATCATTTGCGATGAAGAGGCAGATGGATGAGGACGTACCGGAAGATCATCCCGGAGTAATTGCCTACGACAGCTACTGGAATACGTTACGGGACAACCCATCCTTCCGTGCTGTGCCGGACATTAAAGAAGTTCTCAAATGTAGCCAGGTTTTGGAATCCCGCATCAACCAAGCATTTACACGCCCAGCATACAAGGACATGGCGCTGCGGATTATTCACGCTTTATCTATACACCGGCTTACCACCGGTGATATTCAAGCCTCTTTAGGCGCCACAGCAGCGGAACTTCGCGATACGCTTTGCCTGTATCAGCCAGGTATCGATGAATTAGGCGGTGAACCAGCAGATGATCTGCTTTCCCAGGTGGAAACGGTGCTAAGGGAAATCCACAAAACAGTTGCCGGACAATTTATATCCTCGAATCCTGAGAATCGCCAGTATTATCTGGATCTCAAAAAGACCGAAGACTTTGATGCAATTATTGAGAAAAGAGTGGAGAGTCTTGGTGATGATCAACTCAATCGTTACTATTACGAAGCCCTGAAACGAGTAATGGAATGTACTGATGAAACCTACGTCAGCGGGTACAAGAT
>Ga0307990_1001769_pt1 | contig 17943 bp, 11 predicted proteins | sample EllFjometagen129_FD_203168 | JGI IMG/M metagenome (GOLD analysis project Ga0307990, IMG submission 203168) | Marine microbial communities from Ellis Fjord, Antarctic Ocean - #129 | ecosystem: Environmental > Aquatic > Marine > Unclassified | place: Southern Ocean | collected 2014-10-08
AGAAACAATTATTATTCCTGACGAGTACAATCTATTATTATCATCTACAGAAGATTATGAGGTAGATGATAAATATGAGTATGTATTGAAGGATATTGGAACATATATATTTAAGAAGAGGTGATTTGATGGTAGAAGTAGGACAAGAGTTTAATTTTTTTGGGAAAGTTCTCCAAAGAAATGATTCAACATATGAAACATATCCTGTTAATGTTTTAACAGAAGAATCAGAAAATATTATTGTTAGAATTAAAAAGGACGAAGAAGTATCTATAAACAAAATATATTATTTTGAAACAGTTGCTACACAGTTTAAAGAAAAAGTACATTTTGAAGTAAAAGAATACATAATTTTAGCTGATAAAGAAATTAGTGATGCAGAGAAAGAGAAATTACTAAAGTTTTTCTATCACTATGCGCCAGTTAATACTGAAGAATTAAGAAAAGATATCGAAATAACGATATCTAATTTAGAAAATAAAGTTATTAAAGACATAACTGAAACTATCTATAATCGTTATAAAGATGATTTCTACTTATATCCAGCAGCTACAAAATTTCACCACGCTTATATTTCAGGTTTAGCATATCATACACATTCGATGTTGAAACTAGCAGAAGGATTCTGTAAGGTATATCCATTTTTAAATATTGATTTAATAAACGCAGGTATTGTCTTACATGATATGTGTAAAATATTTGAATTTGATACATATGAAGGTAGTGAGTACACTGTAAAAGGTAAATTGTTAGGTCATATAACTATGGGCGCTAACTTAATTGATAGTGTAGCTAGAGAACTTGGATATATCAATGAAGAAGAAACAATGCTTTTAGAACATATTATAATTAGCCACCATTATTATGGTAACTATGGTTCTCCAAGAAAACCTAATATTGCAGAAGCATTAATTATTCATTTCATTGATAATATTGATTCTAAAACAACTGTTTTAGGAGAAGAATTAGATGTCACTGAAATAGGACATCTAACAAGTAGTATCGGTGTGTTAGAACGCGAAAGATATTATAAACACAAACTAAGTAAATAAAAAAAAAGCTGATTAATTTCAGCTTTTTTATTTATATTTTATTTATTCTGTAATATAGTCTCCTAAAATTGCATCGAAGTAAACGTTTCTAACACCCATTAACATAGCCATTAAAGTTTCGTTGTCTAATGTAGTATAAGATATTGTTAAGAATTCTCCATTAACAATTCTTTCAGCAATGCTGATGTTAATAGTTCCTAAAACATATGTGCCTGATAATAAATCATCAAAATATGTTGTTAAGGCAGTGTTTACGCTGTTAGGAATACTAGGAACTGTAATTCCATATTTAGTTTCTATGTCAGCATCAGAAAAATCGTAAACCATTGCATAATATTTATAAAGTGCAAATAGTTGTAATTGGTCTAATGTAGGCATATCATTATCATTTTCAATACCAACAGTGTATTCAAGGTTGCTTGCATCTTCTTCAGTAAATTGACAACTAGGTTTTTCAAAATCATCACCTTGTTCAACTTTAATTAAGTGAAGTCCGAATTCTGTAGTTACAAGATCTGAGAAAAGAGCTTCTTTATCAAGGTTTTGAGGTAGTTGATATTCTTGGTATAAAGCTGTTAATTCAACTACAAACTCTTCTACAAATGTGTCTTTAACGCCGTAAGTACCACTATATGTTAATGAATGTGTTACATCGTCATCATCAACAGCATTAAGATCTTCAGTAAGAATTAAGAATCCGTTTTGTTTGAATTCTCCCCAAGTTTCATCTTCTCTAGATGCATCATTATATTCTAAAACTAACTCTCCGAATGTACCATCGAAATCATCAATAGCAACTTCTAATTCAGCTAATAAAACATTGAATGCTATAGTTTCTTCAGGAGTCATTGATTCATTGTACTCATTGAAATCATCGGGATTACCATCTTCATCAAAATCAAGATGAATTAATACTTGATTTACATATAAGCTGAAGTAGTTATCATAATATTCTTGAACTGCTGGATATAAAGCTTCTACAACATCGTATATATCAGTTGTTTCTTGAATTAAATGAGGTTGTAATTCGCTTGTTACAAAGTATTGTAATAGAGACATTTCAGTTTTTACACCGTATCTTGCATATGCATAATCTATGTAAGAAGCATATCCAAATGTAGAACCCATACTTGCATATAATGATTCATAATATATATACTCGCTCTTAGAGTTATCTATTGCAGTATACATTTCACCCATTTTGTCAGATTTATTTTTTGCTAAATTAGTTTGTTCTCCAAATATATCTGCAAAGTATGTTGAGTACAATAATTCTTCGTCTTGAGCTGCGTATAGAGTATATAGAGCAGCGTTTCTTGAAAGAGCATATGTGAATAATTGGTCAACTGTAACTTCATATGGTTCTTCAGAAGTTAATGTTTTTTCAAATGAACAAATTAATTCTTTGTCGCCATTATTATCTGATATAAATCCAGTATCAAATGATTGATAATCAATACCTAAATAACGATCATAGATTACGAATCCTAAATCAGATCTAGTTTCTAACAATATTGATTCAACGTTGTCAGAGCCATTAGTACCATAAATGTAATTATCTAGTAATCTATCATATAATAAATCATAAACTGTATTATCATCTAAAATAGTTTTTAATGGTACTTGAGTCCATTCTGTTTCAGTCGCTTCTACAGTATCGCCTTCAGCTAAAACTGTTACAGTTCTTGTAAAACTTTTTGTTTCACCCAAAACGCTTAATGTAAATGTTAATTCAACTTCAGTATCTATTGTAGGATTAACAACAACACCTGCACTTGATATAATGTCTGAATCGGCAGAAGCCCAAGCAATAGTACCATCATAATAAGTAGTAGTAGGTAATTCAACAGTTTCTCCAATAGTAGTTGGAATAACCACTAGCGGTTCTAGATAATCAAATATTGTAGTCATTACATCAGTTTTTAATGTTTCTTCTAATTTGTAAGCCATGTAGTAATATGAAGAATTTCCACTTGCTAGTAGAATGGGGGCGTTACTGAATCTTTCGTCTTCGCCACCAAGACCTAATGTGTTGAATAAATATTCTGAAACTGAACCATTGATATCAGATAAATCATCATAATTAAAATGTATGTTTTCTTCATCTAAAGCAATTAAATCTTCTGCGGTAGCATCCTCTGCTAATGCAGTTCTATAATTACCGTACACGTAGTTATACATTTCAATGTATTTAGCTAAAACTTCTTCTTCATTTAATTCTGTTGAATTGTTTGAAGAAACAATTCGAACATCTTCAATAGCTGTATAAACTTTATTAACAACTAAGTTTGTTGTATATGTAACGTCAGTATTTAGTTCGTCCCAAATATGTCCATCAGGATCGATTGTAAATTTAACTTCATCACTTGAATTAATTACTTGAATAGTTTCGTCCATATTATAAGCATTTGATCTTGTTACAGTGTAATATACGATATTTGCTTCTTCATATGTTTTGGCTGTTGCTAAATCATCGAAAATTAGTTCATCTTCAACAACAACGTCTAATAAACCATCAATTAGATTTCCTGTAGTTTCATCAATTCTGTATTCTAAATCATCAGAATCAGTATAAATACCATTTACACCTAATGTATAAATAATATAATTATCCATGTCTAAAATATTATTACTGTCATCGAAATAATAGATTTCAACAGGAGAATAAGCTTCAATGATTTCTTCATCAGAATCTAATAACGTTTCATTGTCAAATACAAAACCATTGTATAATCTTAAATCAACACCCGCTATGGAAACTAAATTGAATTTTTCCATAACAAATTCAGCATCGGCTTGACTTGTGAAACGAATTTTGATTGCTGAAATATCATCAAAGTATTGGTTAAGATATTCTCTGATAACACTGCTTTCTGTAATAATTCCTTCATCATTAGCGAAATCAAGAGCGTATTTGTCTCTTGCAATCATTAATGTTGCATAATCTTCTTCAACACCTGTAAAACCAGCTAAAGTCATTGTTTGAGCAAACGATTCTTCGTAGTTATCTTTTTGTTCGTCTGTCAATTCAGCTAAAAGATCAGCGTCGCTAGTTCCATAAGTTAATTTTAATAGCCTATCGGCTACTTCATCATCCGTTACATTTGAAATGTAATCAGCTAATAAAAAAGAGTCTGTTAAGAATAATAATTGTTGTATTCCATCGTTACCTTTGATTTCTTCAAACAATTCTTCGTTAGTTACTGAGTAAATAACATTCCCTTGTTCGTCGAGTCTTTGGTAGAATACTTCATCCGGATTAGATAAGCCTGGATAGTTAATATTTCCTGTTGTGAAAGCAATCACAATTGCTGCAATAGCAACAAAAGCAACTATCGATACAATTACAAGAACTTTCTTTGTAAATATGCTTTTCATATGTAACACTCCTTACTAATTTTCGCAATACCTATCATATCATTATTTTTAAACAAAAACAACAATAATCGTGTGATAATTACGTGATTTATATTGATTATATTTAGTGTCCTATATAGATTTATTATATATAATAATATTTATTATAAAAAATAAACGAAAATTGGGAACATTATTGACATTGTTTGAAGATAATTATATAATAATGAATGTAAATAGCAAAACTAGTGAAAATTAGTGACGCAAAGCTATAGGGCCTTCGAAAGATGGTAGCCAGTTGCCGTTGTCTTTAAGGACGAGGGCATTTTTTTATTCTTAAGGATGAAAAATGCTCTAAGTTCGATGATGATGGCAATTTTTTTGTGCAAAAACTTAGGAAAAAAGAACAGATTATGCGTGTTAAAACAATGCGTAGAAAAGTATCTTACTCTATGATTTTATTCGTTTTTCCTTTGTTCTTTTTGATTTTTCATTTTATGAGTACTTCACTAATATGTTCGAAGAAGCTTTTTCGGAATCGGTATCGTAGATGTAAGTCTTGATGCGTACATTGAAACTGTTATTTTATCTTCTAATTTTAGCACAGCTAATGATGTTGCTTTTAATACACATGCGATAACATCAACAACATAGATTTTTTTAGTTTATACAGACGGAGATAGTATTAGAATAGTTGTTTCAACATTAAACAATGGGCAATATATTTTATCTGTCCTACTTGGTGCAGATGCTTTATATGGATTATTTGACTTCTTCAAATCATGGTTTTACGATTAAATACGAGGTGAATATGGCGAACGAGAGAAAAAAAAATAACTTAAAGAGAAACAGTCTGGCAAACAAAATTGTAAGTTTGACAGTTTTTCTTGATGCTTTGTTTTTGATTTTAATTTTATCTTTATCAACATTGTTATTTATAGTAAATCAAAATCAAACACGAAATACAAATGCAAGTTATCAAAATCAAATAGTGGTTGAAGCTTTTGCTGATATTATAGACACAATAGAAATTGATGTTCATAATCTAGCAACAGATACAGATATCATAAATTATATTAATTACGTAAATACAGGAGGCGAACCAAATTTAATTCCTGGAGATGCAAATTATAATATTTATTCAAATTATTTGGTTCAAGCCGCATCGTTTGTGGATTACCAAGAAAAAGAATTATATGATCTTGTATATATAGCAACGTCTTCAACGTGTTCCGTTGGAACTGATGGGTGTGGTATTTCTCATGATGGTGTGTTATCAGACGCCAATTGGAAATTAACTGAAAGGCCTTGGTATCTTGCTTTAGGCGCAGAAAATTTTATCTTGACTGACCCTTATGAAGATAGTTTAACGGGTAAATATGCAATATCATATATTGAAAAAGTATTTGACGGTAATACAGTTATCGGATATGTAGGCATTGATGTATATCTTGAAACACTTGCAGTATTGTTTAATGCAATTTCCGAAGATAAACTACCAGAAAATAATGAAGTATTAATTTTTAGTGATATAGATGTTGATCCAAGACTTGTGTATTTTTCAGGAGAAAATTATCAAGATTACTATATGCAAAGCAGTTTGAATTTTGCTCAAATAGATAATCAAAATAATTATGGAACTAGCGGCGTATCATATTTATTGGATAACTTTGACGTCGAGAGTCAATATAAAGGTACATTTTTAGATGGTAATAACTATGTTGTTTCATCGACCAATATAGAAGGAACCAATCTTTACACTATATCGCTGTTCTTTGTTAGTCAAATTCTTGAAATTGAAGTAATTTTTATTATTTTAGTAGTCATAGCTGCTATTATGGTGCTTTTTATAGCATTAATTACTGCTAAACAAGTTCGAAAAGCTTTGAACCCAATTGATAAAATTATTGAATCAATAGAAGAAATAAAAAATGGTAATTATCAAGTAGATTTTGCTATTGAAGGCGCTCAGGAACTAAAACAAATAGGTGACGCAATTAATACAATGTCTTCAGAGTTAAATAGGCAGGTTAAGATAACGTATGAGAGTTTGGCTTATGATATTCTAACTGGACTTAAAAACCGAGCATCTTCAGCAGCTGAAGTAGATGCGACTATTTTTAAATCAGACAAAAGATCAGCTGTTTGTTTAATTCAAGTTGATAACTTAAAAAACATTAATGTAACAAAAGGTCAAATTGTTGGAGATAGTTTAATTAAAGCTATTGCTGATGAATTAAGACACGTGTTTAGAAGTGATGAAACATTATTCTCTAATGGAGGTAATGAATTTGTTTATATTAAAGAAAATATACATTCTTTAGAAGAAGTAGAGTATACTTTAAATAGGTTACTTACTCATTTTAAAGAACCAATAGTTGTTAAAAACATTAGAGCTGAAGTTAAATTTAACGTTGGAGTATCCATTTATCCAACTGATGGACAAACACTAGAGGCCTTAATTAAGAAATGTGATACAGCATTATTTAAATCTGCTGAAGCAAGTTTTAAGAAGATTATTTTCTACAACGAAAAAATCGCTAGATCAGTTAATTATCAATCAGAAATGTCTGAACAACTTGCTCAAGCTATAAAGGAAAACCAAATATATCTAAAGTATCAACCATTGATTACTAATTCGACTGAGATATACGGATTTGAAGCGCTAGCAAGATGGACTTCACCCACTCTCGGTGAAATTGGACCTCAAGTATTTATTGCTAATGCTGAAGAATCATATTTGATTATACCTATTGGAACTTGGATTTTAAGAGAAGCATGTAAAGCTCAAGTTGAATTAAAAGCAAAATTTGGTATTGAGTTTGTTATGAGTGTTAACGTTTCTCCAGTACAAATCCTTCAAAGAGATTTTGTGGATATTGTTAGGAGAGTAGTTCGAGAAACAGATATCAATTCTGAATACTTGACCTTAGAAATAACTGAGTCGTTATTTTTAGAAGCTACTGTTTTATTAGAAGACACTATTGAGCAGTTACATAAGATGGGTATAAAATTATCATTAGATGATTTCGGTACTGGTTACGCATCATTAACGTATCTTAGAAAAATAAACTTTGATAATTTAAAAATTGATAAGACCTTTGTAGATGGTATTTATGCAAATATAAAAGACCATAGAATTATTGGGACAATTGTAAGCCTCGTGCATAACTTAGATATGAAAGTTATTGCAGAGGGCGTTGAAACAAGAAAACAATATGAATATTTAAAAGAAATATCAACTGACATTTTTCAAGGGTATATTTTCTCAATGCCTTTGACTATAGAAGAGTTGGTAAAATTCATTAAAAAATTTAATCAAATACCATCACATAAGCGCACAGATATTTTTGCGGCTTTAAAGGATTAGAGGTGAATGTATGAATCTTATTAGAATATTAGCTGCTAATGCAGCCCAAGCGTTTGAAATAGTTACAGCCGCTGTTTTAATCATCGCTACTATTATCGCTTTATATTTTCTCTACCGTAACTTATCTAAAGAAGTAATAGAATATAAACGTAATAAAGAAGCAATGCTTGAACGTGAAGAACAATTGCTTAATGGCATTGGGAAAAAAGATGGTGGCTTAGACTTAGACAGTAAAGAATTCAATGATTTGCATTTGTTCACTCAAATTAATAGTGCAATTGAGAGGGCTGCTGAAGGAAGTTTATCTGCTTTATACAGTATAGATATTGATGACTTTAGACATGTAGCTGAAGATAACAATGAAAAAGATATTCAGAAAATTAAAAGTGAATTTGCTAAAAGGCTTAAAAAGTTTGGTGGAAAAACCTGTATTGCTGGTCTTTTAGATGAAGATACATTTTTATTCTATTATTATGGACAAATTGATGCTGAAAGTTTAAGTAAAATGGGCGAAGGATTACTTAATGTTATTAGAGAACCTATTAAAATAGGCAATGCAAAACTTACAGCCTCTATAGGTGTTGTTGTATTTCCTTATGATGGAATAAGTGCTGAAAAATTGTTTAAAAATGCTCAAATAGCTGTTTATGTTGCTAAAAAAGCGGGTAAAGATCAACTTCATATGTATTCTGAAGATTTAATTGATTCAGAACAATACAATTCGAAATACTATCAAGAAATCAAAAAATCAATTTCAAAAGATGAATTCTTACTATATTATCAAACAATAGTAGATGTTAAAACCGGAAAAATTATCGGTTTAGAATCTCTATTGAGATGGAATCATCCAGACAAAGGAATTTTACCTCCATCCAAATTTATTAATGTAATGGAATTAACAGGAGATATTACTTGGTTTGGTACATGGGGCTTTGAAAAAATAGTTAAACAATATAAAGACTGGGTTAGTAAAACCAGGATTGGAGATTTGTTTATATCTACAAATTTAAGTCCAAAACAATTGGAAGTAGAAGGTCTAGCTGACCAGTTCCATAGTATAACGAAGAAGTATGGATTAAATCCAGAAATGTTCTGTTTGGAAATAAATAATTACTATGATATTGTTGGTACAAAGAGAGCACTTCAAAACATGTCTAATTTCCGCAAATTCGGCTTTAGAATTTCAGTTGATGATATGGGACCTAATTTTGAAATAGTGGCTGATATGCCAAAAATACCGGCCGGTATAGTGAAGCTTTCTAGAAACAGTGTGTTACATATTATGGACGATGGTGAAAATACAGAATTCTTGAAACGCGTAATCAAAAAAGCTAAGGATAAATCTAAGCTAGTAATAGCCGAAGGATTAGAAAACGAAGAGATGATTAGAAAGATTTATGGATTAGGAATTAGATTTATGCAAGGATACTATTTTAATCAACCAAAATCAGTTATTGAAATAGAAAAGATGATTATGAAATCACCTTGGAATATGAGTAGTTTTCAACACTTGATTGAATAAAAAAAAGGGGCAAATTTAATTTGCTCCTTTATTTTGTAAACATTCCACTATGTAACACTTTCATAGTTTCATTCACAATAAAATCAATATCAATTTCATCAGCGCCTTCTTTAAAGATGACTTGTAAACCAACGAAATTAGAAACACCCATAAGTACATAAGCGGTTGTTTCTAAATCAATGTCATCCCTAATTTCTCCTGATTCAACATGTTGTTTTAAATGATGAATGTATGATTGTGCAAAAGAAACATAATAATCTTTAAAAATTTTATAATCAACAAAAAGAGATTCCCAAATTATCTTGTATGATAGGGGATCTTTATTTGTGTAATGTATAAATGCTCTTAATCCTTCTCTCTCAATTTCTAATCTAGTATTATAACCTTCAGTTGCAAGAGTGGATGCTTCTCTAATATTTACACTGTATTCATTTAACAAATATAGATAAAGTGCGCGTTTGTTGTCGAAGTAAATATAAAAAGTACCCGCAGCTACTTTAGCTTTCGCTATAATGTCATTAATAGACGTGCTTTGATATCCATCTTTTGCAAACAGTGCTTTACCAGCTTTAATAATCTTTTTAAAAGATCTTTCTCCCACCTTAGTTTTAGGCGGTCGACAATTTAGATTTTCCATTTTATCACCATAATCATTGTATATTATCATTTTTAAAAAAACAAGCGAATTATGAAAAGTAATTCATATGAATTGAATTTCATATTTTGTCTTTTAAAACCATATGTTCAAAAACGATAATAGAATATCGCTATATCTAGCCAAAATATGAAAATACGTCTAAATACAGATAAGAATATTGTGTGATGAAAATATATTTTTTTCTTGAAAGCGCTTGACAATTTGGCTAAAAATAGCTAAAATATAGTAAAAATATGAATAAAAATTCATATAATAAAAACCAAATAAATCTCAGGAGGATAAAAGTGAAAGAAAAAGTATTTATTGTTGGAGCAAAAAGGAGCCCCATTGGTTCTTTTTTAGGCGCGTTAAAGGATGTACATCCTAAAGATATGGGTGTTCAGGTTTTATCAAAATTGTTGGAAGATGTTAAAATTCCAAAAAGTGAAATATCTGAAGTAATCGTAGGTAACATTTTACCTGCAGGTATCGGACAAGGTATTGCAAGACAAATTTCTATAGGATCCGGAATCCCTGATAGTGTTCCAGCCTATTCACTAAATATGGTGTGTGGGAGTGGAATGAAAGCCATTATGAACGGTTTCATGGGAATTCAATCTGGATTTTCAAAATTAGTAGTAGCTGGTGGCGCTGAATCAATGTCGTCCGCTCCATATTTAATTCCTGCAAAATCAAGAACAGGAACAAAATTTGGTGATTTTACAGTCAAAGACCATTTGATTGATGACGCTTTAACAGATGCATTTGGACAAATGCATATGGGTATTACTGCAGAAAACATTGTTGCTAAACATAATATATCTAGAGAAGCACAAGATAATTTTTCTTATACTTCACAACAAAGAGCAATTGCAGCTATTGATGCCGGAAAATTTAAAGACGAAATAGTGCCAATTGAAATTAAAACTAGAAAAGGTGTTGTAGTGTTTGATACTGATGAGTATCCAAACAGAAAAACAACTCCAGAAATACTAGGAAAGTTAAGACCTGCATTTCTTAAAGGTGGTTCAGTTACTGCGGGAAATTCATCAGGTATTAATGATGGTGTATCATTTATTATTTTAGCGAATGAAGAAATGGTTAAAAAACATAACCTAAAAGTAATTGCTGAAGTTGTTGAAATAGGACAAGGCGGAGTAGACCCTAATTTAATGGGACTAGGACCAGTACCGGCTGTTAGAAATGTTTTAAAAAAAGCAAATATGAGTTTATCAGAAATGGAGCTTATCGAATTAAATGAAGCCTTTGCTTCACAATCAATAGGAGTTGTTACTGAGTTAGCTGAAGAACATGATTTAACAATGGATGAAATATTTGAAAGAACTAACGTTAACGGTGGCGCTATTGCTTTAGGGCATCCTGTAGGAACTTCAGGAAATAGAATCGTTGTTACTTTATTATATGAAATGATAAAAAGAGATAACAAAATAGGATTAGCTAGTTTATGTATTGGCGGCGGTATGGGAACTGCTGTTATCTTAAAAAGAAAGTAGGAAAAATAAATGAAATTAGTAGGTAAAGTTGCTGTTGTAACTGGTGGAGCTAAAGGTATAGGGATGGAAATCTGTAAACAAATGGCTCAAGAAGGTGCTAAAGTAATAGCTTGTGATATGGGCGAAATGACTTATGAAATGAAAAATGTAGACTATTATAAATTAAATGTAGCTGATTCAGAAGGATGTAAAGTATTCTTTGCTGAAGCAATAGAAAAATATGGAAAAATCGATATCTTAGTTAATAACGCAGGTATCACTAGGGATTCAATGACAAGAAAAATGACTGATGATCAATGGAATCTCGTATTAGATGTTAACTTAAAAGGTGTATTTAACCTTGTAAGATATATTGGACCACAAATGGAAACTATTGGTGGAGGATCTATTATTAATATTTCTTCTGTAGTAGGAATATTTGGTAATATTGGTCAAGCAAATTATGCAGCTACTAAAGCTGGAATGATTGGTTTAACAAAAACATGGGCTAAAGAATTTGCTCGTAAAGGTGTTCCTGTACGAGTAAATGCAATTGCGCCTGGATACACAATGACAGATATTTTAAAAACTGTTCCTCAAGATTTATTAGACAAATTTGCAAGCATGACAATGCTTAAAAGATTAGGTCAACCTGAAGAAATTGCTAAAGTTGTATTATTCTTAGCTGGTAATGATTCATCATACATTACAGGTCAAACTCTTCAAGTTGATGGAGGAATGAGACTTTAAATAAATATTTACAGAAAGCGTGAGAAAGATGAGCAAACCAAACGTAGGAATTGTTGGTACAGGTATTTATATACCTACAAACAAAGTAACTGCTAAAGAAATCAGTGAGAGAACAAACGGAGTTTGGGCTGAAGAAGCAGTATACAAAAAATTGGGTATCAAAACTAAAACTACTCCAGGTCCTGAAGATGGGACACAAGAAATGGGAGTTAAAGCGGGTCTTGATGCAATAAAAAATACTGGGATAAACCCAGAAGACATAGATGTAATTCTCTGTGTTGGTGAAGAGTGGAAAGAATATCCTTTAACTACTTCAGCATTATATATCCAAGATAAAATTGGCGCTGTAAATGCATGGGGTATCGATGTTGCTAACCGTTGTTGTACTACAGTAACTGCTATGAAGATGGCAAAAGACATGTTAATTGCTGATGATGAGATTAATATGATTATGGTAGTCGGTGGATACAGAAATTGTGACTTTGTTGATTATGAAGATAAAAATATGTCAATGATGTACAATTTAGGTGCAGGTGCTGGAGCTATTATTTTGAAAAAGAATTACAATAGAAATCTTTTATTAGGTTCACACATCATAGCTGATGGGTCACTAGCAAGAACAGCTGGCGTTGAAATCGGTGGTACTGCTGTTCCAATTACTCATGAAAATTTAGAAGAATCTAAAAAATCATTGAGATTAATGGATCCAGTTAAAATGAAAAACAGATTAAACATAGTTTCTATGCCAAACTGGTTTAAATGTATTGACAAATCTTTAGAAAAATCAAATTTTGAAAGAAAAGATATTGACTATTTAGCAATATTGCACATGAAGAGATCGGGTCATAAGGGTATGTTAGATACATTAGGGCTTACAGAAGATCAAACAATTTACTTAGAAGAATACGGACATATTGGCCAAGTTGACCAAATTTTATCTTTACATCTAGCATTACAACAAAAGAAGGTGAAAGAAGGATCAGTGGTGTGTATGATAGCAGCCGGCATCGGGTATGTATGGGCAGCTAACATTATTAAGTGGGGTGAAGCTTAATGTTTCAAACTGAAGGATTTTGGAAAAGTATTTTCCTATTTTTACTGGCATTGGTAGTTATTTATTTCATTATCAATGTAACAGTATTTAAGAAACTTCAAAATAAAACAAAAGCAAGAAATGCCTTGCTGAATATATTTGTGGTATTAGGGTTGTTATTCTTGTTTTTCAAATTATATACTTTGATACCAGATATCATTAACCCACCACAATATTATGCACAAAATATTGTGAATAGAACGTTGTATATGTGTGTTCTTGCATTAGCAACAACAGGGATTGTGTTAATTTTTAAAACGTCTACTACAGCAAACTTCGCTCAGGGTATGATAAGTGAAGTAGGAGCATTTGTAGCAGCGAAGTTAATACTTAATTTAGCAGCTAATTATACGAATATGGGTAACACCTTAATGGTTTTACTTGCTATGCTCGGAGGAGCAATAGTAGCTTTCTTAATTGCTGTTTGTATCGATGTATTTATAATTAGAAACTCTAAAATGCCTTCTGCTGTTGGTAAACAAATGATTACAATGGGACTAGTTTTAGTCTTTGCAGGATCAATTCCGTTAATCTTTGGATCAATTCCTATGGGTATTCCTAAGTTGGTATATGGAGACAATATAGATTTTACTCTATTTGGAATTGAACTTAACATAACACAAAATGCATTATTAGCTTTAATCATTACAGTTGTTATATTAGTCATATTATTCTCTATGCTTAGATTAACTAAGTGGGGATTAGGTGTGAGAGCAACAGCTTCAAGTGAAGTAGTTGCTAGTATGATGGGTGTTAACACAAAAGTTATTACGGCATTAAGCTGGGGTATTGCTGGTTTATTAGGTGGGGTTGCGGCCGTTCTTTGGGCGCCAAACACGGCAACATTAGAAGTTGGTTTAATGACTCCAACTCAAGTTAATGGATTTATGGCCGCAATTTTAGGTGGCTTTGGATCATTTGCTGGACCACTTATCGCAAGCATAATAATTCCAGTATTAACTGGATTATTATCATTTGTAGTTCTCGGTTGGGAAAATGCAGTTGTATATGGAATCATTCTTGTTATCGTTCTATTTAAGCCTCTTGGTTTATTTGGGAAACAAGTAGCGAAGAAGGTGTAGACGATGATATATCAAAATAAAATGAATGCAGATAGCATAATTGTAGAAACAAGTTTAACTTCACCGATTTCTTTAGCTAATTCATATGCATGAATGATATATAATTTAGCGCCAGCTTTTGCTAGATCTCTTTTTACATTATTTGGTAACAATTCTTCTATTTCTTCAGGTTTTCTAGATGTAGATAATAAGAAAATACCGTCTTTTCTGATGCCACCTACTATTTCGAATCTTGATAAGTAACTATCTTGTGAACAAGAAACAAAATGAGGGTTGTTTACTAAGTATGTTGAACGGATTGGACTTTTACCAAAACGAAGATGCATTCTAGTTACACCACCTGATTTTTTAGAATCATAAGAAGCATAAGCTTGTCCATATAAGTTTGTATAATCACCAATAATCTTAGAAACGTTCTTAACAGCTCCTACAGTACCATCTGAACCTAAACCAAAGAATAACAATTCAGTTGTATCAGGATCAGTTGTATGAGGTGATTTAACTAATTCTAAGTTTGAGAACATTACATCATCAACGATACCAATAGTAAATTGGTCTTTTAACTTGCCGTTTAAGTTTTTATATACTGCGAATATTTGGTCTGGAGTAGTATCTTTTGAAGATAAACCGTATCTACCACCCACTATTTCAGGTCGGTTCTCTTTATCGTAGAATAATGATTTAACATCTAAGTATAATGGTTCTCCTGTTGCTCCTGGTTCTTTTGTTCTATCTAATACAGCAATTTTAGAAACTGTTTTAGGTAAAGCGTTAAAGAAATATTTAGCAGAGAATGGTCTGTATAGGTGAACAGCTAGTAAACCAACTTTTTCACCTTGTGCTGTTAAATAATCAACTACTTCTCTTATGGTATCAGTAACAGAACCCATAGCGATAATTACTCTTTCAGCATCTTTTGCTCCATAATATGAGAATGGCGCATAGCTTCTTCCTGTTTCTTTTGAGATTTCTTTCATGTAGTCATTTACGATATCAGCTACTGGAACATAATATTTAGATTGTACTTCTTTTGCTTGGAAGTATACATCATCATTTTGAGCTGTACCTTTTGTAACAGGGTGAGAAGAGTTTAACGCTCTTTCTCTGAATTTTTTAACAGCTTCTCTATCTAATAAACGATCATAAACAGAGTAATCCATTACTTCAATTTTATTTACTTCATGACTTGTTCTAAAACCATCAAAGAAATGCATGAATGGTAAACTTGATTTGATAGCTGCTAAATGAGCTATCCCACCTAAATCCATAACTTCTTGAACAGATCCAGAAGCTAGCATACACCAACCTGTTGGTCTAGCTGCATAAATATCTTGGTGATCACCAAAGATTGATAATGAATGTGCTGCAAGTGAACGTGCCGCAACGTGCATAACACCTGGTAGTAATTCCCCAGCAATTTTATACATGTTAGGAATCTTAAGTAATAATCCTTGAGATGCTGTAAATGTAGTTGTTAAGGCTCCTACCATTAACGACCCATGTACTGTACCCGCTGCTCCTGCTTCTGATTGCATTTCAACAACTTTAACTGGCATACCGAATAAGTTTTTCTTACCTTGAGCTGCCCAAGCGTCTACATGTTCAGGAATTGGAGATGACGGAGTGAGTTTGATAAATTCACAAGATATATTTGTTGAAGCAACTAGTATTAGTTTTGGAAATTAAGTTCTTGGCGATATTAAGTACTATAGTTTCAAAGATTACTAATAACAACAATTTCTATATATATACACAAGTTTCTTTATATGGTTTTACTGAAACCTAATGGAGCCTAACAAAAGATTCTATTTTTCTTAGGAGAGATTATGAAAAACACGGTTAAAAAAATTGCTAATGTAATTCCATATTTAATTTTTCTAATTGCTTTTATTCTAATTATATCAGTTGTGTCTTCTATTAAAAAAGGAGAAACACCTTCAATATTAGGAAAAGCAATATTTTTAGTTGTGTCTCCCTCAATGGAAGATACAATTATGGTTGGAGATATAATCTTTGTGGATATAGAACCAGAAAATTATCATGTTGGTGATATTATTTCTTTTTATAAACCAGATGAGGATAACATAGTAATTACGCATAGGATAATAGAAATAGAAGATATAGATGGTATTAAGTATTATACAACTCAAGGTGATAGTAACTATGAAACTTTAGATTGGGAGATTGATTTTACTGAAGATCAAATTATTGGTACATATACTTCAAAATCAGGATTTATTGGCAAAATATATTCTGCAATATATTCTGGAGGAATCAGTTTAGTCTTTATTGCTATAATTTTTGTTTTTGTAGCTATAGGTGTTATGGAAATTATTAGTATAATAAAAGTCTTAAGCGAAGCGAAAGGGAAGCAAGCTTTAGAAGATGAAAAAGAAAAATTAGTTCAAATAGAAGTAGAAAGATTGCGTAAAGAACAAAAAGAAAAGGAAGAATAGAATGGAATTTATCGTATTAGCGAGTGGTTCTAAAGGTAATTCAACATACTTAGAGATTGGTAATGAGAAAATACTAATCGATTGTGGTATTAGTTATAAACAAGTACGAGTTAGATTAGAAGAACACAATAAAACAATTGATGGGTTAACAAAAGTATTTATTACACATGAACATGGTGATCATATAGCTCATTTAGGTATGTTGGCTAAAAAACATGATTTTGATATATATCTCAGTGAAGGATCTTTAAAAAATTTAAAAAAGAAAATAAAATATGAAATTGATTGTAGAAGGTTTAAAGTTTGCGTTCCTGAAAAACTATTAGAATTTGGTAATTTTAAAGTATTGCCGTTTAATGTTTATCACGACGCTATAGAACCTTTTGGATATCGTTTTTATGAAAATGATAAATCGTTAGTATATATAACAGATACTGGATACTTCCCTCAAAGGAAGTATAGTTTAATAACGAATGCTGAAGCATACATCATCGAGAGTAATCATGAAGTAGAAATGCTTTTAGAAAGTGAAAGACCTTGGATGTTAAAAAGAAGAATCTTAGATGATGAGGGTCATTTGTCAAATGAAGACTCTGCTAATCTATTATTGAATTTAGCAGGAGATAAAACAAAAATTATTGTCCTAGCCCATTTATCAGAAGAATGCAATTTAAGATCAAAAGCTTTAGAAGCTTATAACAAAGCTTTTATTGACGAAGGCTTAGATATTTCTGCATACAAATTAATAGTAGCAGTTCAACACTATTCTACGGAATTATTTTCCATTGAATAGTGTTTTTTTTTCAAAGAATTGTTATGTAAAAATTGAATGTACAATTATGTAAATTTTGCAATTGTCTTTATGAGGGTTTTGCGTTATAATATAATATGAATTATGCGAAAATAGTAAAAAATTATATTTTTATAGGAGGTTGTTTATGACAACAAAGAAAGTTTATCAGTCAATGGATGGAAATCAAGCATCAGCTCATACGGCTTATGCATTTACAGAAGTTGCTGGAATTTATCCAATCACTCCGTCATCTCCAATTCCTGAACATGTAGACGCTTGGGCAGCTCAAGGTAAGAAAAACTTATTCGGTATGCCAGTTAAAGTTGTTGAAATGCAAT
>Ga0307990_1001770_pt1 | contig 17940 bp, 16 predicted proteins | sample EllFjometagen129_FD_203168 | JGI IMG/M metagenome (GOLD analysis project Ga0307990, IMG submission 203168) | Marine microbial communities from Ellis Fjord, Antarctic Ocean - #129 | ecosystem: Environmental > Aquatic > Marine > Unclassified | place: Southern Ocean | collected 2014-10-08
GTTGGCCGCGCTTGTCGATCTCGACACCGCGAAAGGCGCGACTGATCTCTCGCACGCAGAGCAGAGGCGCTAAGTGGTTGTGTTTCGTGTGATTGCGCTTCGTGAGATAGAAACCACGGATGGGGCTCCCCTGCTCCCATTGATTGTCATACATGACTCCCTGTCCGAGCCAACTCCCGTTGTCGGAATATACTACTCCGGTGTTGTAAAGTCATCTTAGCAGCATCTTCTAATTTGATTCGAAGATGTCTTTCATCGATCCACCCTCCTCATTAACATACTCAGAGCATACCACCCTTTCTCCACAAATTTCACTAAATAATGCCTGGTACTAGTTTTTCTTAAGTCAATGGCGCCGGAATAACAGCGAGTACAAATTCCCATATACGGGAATTAATGTTTGCACTTTATGATAAAAGGGAGTATAAATGCTGCTATGAAACGATTAATCAGCAGAGATCTTGTCGCATGGCAAACCAAAAAGCGACGTAAACCACTCCTTCTGCAAGGGGCTCGTCAGGTTGGAAAAACTTTCCTGCTTCAGGAGTTCGGCAATAAAAACTTCGCCAGGTTGCACTATATAAATTTTGAGGAGCAGGAGCAGTTAATCCCGGTCTTTAACGGGGACCTGAATCCACACCGAATCGTACAAGATCTATCTCTCTTTCTCAATGAGTCCATTGACCTAAAAATGGATCTGCTCGTTCTTGATGAAATTCAACAATGTCCAAGAGCACTTACATCTCTTAAATACTTTGCGGAAAAGATGCCCGAACTTGCGGTCTGTGCTGCCGGGTCTCTACTGGGTGTCCATTTAGGAGAAAGTTCATTCCCCGTCGGCAAAGTTGATGAGTTGCGAATGTTTCCCCTCACATTCGAAGAGTTCCTTATGGCCGGACCAAACAAGATGCTTTATGATGCATTTGAATCTGTTAATGATCTTAGTCCACTCTCCGAAATGCAGCATGCCATGCTCTGGGAGGAGTTTAAACTATATCTGGTGGTCGGAGGTCTCCCGGAGGTCGTCGCCACGTTCATGGAGGGCAGGGATGATCAGTTTACAGCCCTTCAGGATGTGCGGACAATACAGACCCGTCTGTTATCTGAATATATTGCCGACATGGCCAAGCACTGCGGAAAGCAGAACGCTATGCACCTGGAACGGCTCTGGCGAAACACACCCGCTCAACTTGGACGCGACCAGGATGGGTCCGCTCCTAAATTCACATTCAAAGATGTCATACCAGGCGTAAAGGGTTATGAACGTCTGTCAGGAACAATCGATTGGCTTGTTGCGGCTGGACTTATCATTCGCCTCCCTATTGTAAACAGCGGGCTCCTGCCTTTTACTGTGTATAGCAAAGAGAACTTTTTCAAGCTTTTTGTTTTTGATGTGGGAATACTTGGAGCACTCAGCCGGCTTCCAGCAAAGAGCACTCTGAATTATCAATATGGAACATATAAAGGATACTATGCGGAAAACTTTGTCGCACAGGAATTCACCGCAGCGCACCGAGAAAATTTTGCATGTTGGCGCGAAAAGCGAGCAGAGGTGGAATTCATCTGCGAGGTCGATGGTTCTGTTATACCGGTGGAGATCAAATCTGGCTGGGTGACTCAAGCCAAAAGTCTCGGGGTCTTTTATAACAAATATTCACCGCCATACTGCGCCGTATTCAGTGCCCGCAATATGGGAGTTAACCAAGCGTCCAATAGATATTATTACCCGCTCTATCTCGCATCGAAGTTTCCAGGAACTGTTGCCAGAGGATTAAATCATGTATAAAGATGAAATAATTTCTGACGTTTGCAAAAACCGTGAAGCATACGCAAAGCGGCATCAACACAATCTTCATGCTATTGTGTGTGACCTGCAGAATCGTCAAAAACACTACTGCACAGTTACCTCTGGACGAGTATCGTGACAGAGATGAGAGAGACGAAGTGCGCGACAAAGTGCGGGATTGGTTTGACAAAAACGCCTCCTTCTCGCACAGCGGGAAGGAGGAGTCCTAATCTTTTCTTGAACCCATGTTCGCGGGTTACCGAATCCAGAGGACCGTACCGTCGGCTTGTGTGGCCACCTTCATAGTCGTCGAGTAGGCGGTGTTCGTTCCGCTCGTCATTTCAACCTGGAACCAAGGTGTGTCAGGGTAGAGCGCCGTGACATCAAGGATAGCGCTTGTGGCTCCGGCCAGGTTGGTGAAGCTGCCGCTGCTGCCGGTCGCGCTCGCCTGCCATTGTTTGACTCCGACAGAGTCAGTGACTTCAAGCTCGACAGTCCTCACGACTACATTCCCTCCGACGGGAAGAGAATCGACGCCGCTGGTGGTTGGTGCCGCTGATTTGTACGGGTGCAGTGTTGGCAGGTTGTCCTCAAGCCCCCACTTCCAAGCGAGGTAGCCTTCTAGTTTCTGGCGAACTTCTACGGTGACAGAATCCACAAATATTATCTCTTGGAAATCTACGTCAGCTCCATAGCTCCCTCCTGCATTGGCCCCTACTCCGAGATTCCTTGCTGCATCTGTCATCGTTAGAGCGTTGGCTTTACTTGCAACACTTGTCCCATCCAAGAAAACCTCTTGTGTTGCTCCATCTGCTGTGGCGGCAAGAATGTCCATCTTTATGCTACTGAGTGCTGTTGACCAACCACTCAAAGTACCCACACCGTCACGGGGGAAATCCCATCGGTTAGAACCTTCAAATCCCAATCTATTGACACTACTAGTTTCAAGTTGCAGAAAGATTAGACCCGAAGTAAATTTCATAACCGAAAACACTGCACATTTGTTGAGCGTTGGTCCCACAATGTCTGAGATGTCAGTACCAACTGTAGCCATAGCTTGAGCGGCTGTGAAAGTCATAGTGCTACCGCTTATTATAGGTTGCTTAGAGACAGTGCCTTGCGTAACATTATTACCATTACCACTTTTATCATCCCACTGACTGACAGCACCAGCAGTGTCATGAATCGTGTCCGCATCAGCCGCATCCAGCCACAGCTCGGTGGTGATGTCAGACGGGGTCCAGGGGGCGGCTAGTGTCGGTCCGGCTGTCAACACGATGCCGGCGATCGCCAGGACGAACGCTACAACCGATACGGAACTTATCATCTGCCTACATGTCTTCATTTCAGTATCTCCCGTTCTCACTTGTTTTCCTCGCTTTGTAATTTTTTTTCTTGTCTTCATTTTTTCATCTCCAATTTTTGTTTATTCTCTGTTCTATTACATTACTTTAATACAGCCCGCTCACCCGAGCAGACCGGCATTCGTCAACATCAGGAACTCATAGGCATGGCCCTCCTCTAGGGGATTGGAGGTGGGATACGAACTTTGTCGCAAACTTTGTCGCGAATTTCGTCGGGATAGCAGGCAAACGGGATGCTTGCCCGGCACCGCGTATGCCGTAGGCGGGCTCTGGTGCTGGGCGGGATATTTGCTTTTCCAGTCGTGATCCGTAATCGTCGCCCGTTCTCGTCCACCGGTCTTCGGTCGGATGACGAGAACAGCGATCCCGCTCTGCGGGAGATAACGAGATGGAGAAGAATCGATGTAGATCGCTGCAAAGTTCAGGGAAGTTCGGGCTACAGCCCAGAAATGGCTCAGCCGAGAGAGAGAGAGAGAGAGCTGGAATCGTGCCAAACAGCGGCCTGCCCACCTTGATAAAGGGGCATCGTCATGGGCAATTGCATCCCACTCTGTTGCTGCTCAAACATCATCATAACCAAATCTCACTGCTTCTGTTCAGATACATGTATGCTTCCTGCCAAAACACATGACAGCGCAGACCTTATACTACTATGATTTCTATACGATACAACCGGCTTCAATAATAGTCAAGTGCGAATTCAGTGCGAATTCAGGCGGAGGAAGTTCTAAAGTTTGATTGCTGGCCCCGCAAGGCGCATACGCGTCAACCTAAGCGGCTCTCTGTTCACTGAGTTTCGTAATGTTGTGCGGAGCAGTAGGTGCCGCCGCTTCCGTCTTCAGTCTTCGCAAGAGCTACGCCCGGACAAGTAGAGCTTCGTGACTACGCCCTGACAAGGCTGGGGCTCAGCGTTCCCAGGTTTATTCCGACCCGCTGCACTAAATAGTGCATGAAAGATCAAACCGACACCACCGACTTAGCCAGTGCACGGACCTTTTTATATGGCTTAATCAGCTCCAGTTCACTACGTTCCTTCATGCCAGCGGAATAAAGATCCCAACGCAACTGAAGGTTCATCCAGAAGTCATTGGAGATGCCAAAGAATCTGGACAAACGCAAAGCCGTACTCGGTGTAATTCCTCGCCGTTGATTCACAATCTCATTAATTCGCTGATAAGGCACTTTCACCGCATCAGCAAGATCTTTTTGAGTCAACTCTAAAGGAATCAAAAACTCTTCCAGTAGCATCTCACCGGGGTGAGTTGGTTTTCTATTTTTTGGAACTCTAATCATTTTTCCAATCCTCAATGATAGTCGGTAACTTCAACGTTATCAGTCCCATCATTATTCCAATTAAAACAAATTCTATACTGCCTATTCACTCTTATACTATATTGTCCCAGCCTGTCGCCTTTTAATGCCTCCAGCATATTACCAGGAGGCACAAGCAAATCATTCAATGACACCACAGAATCAAGCAAATCAAGTTTCCTGAATACAATATGCCATAGCGAAACAGGACAAGCTTTTCTTGCAGCCTTTGATGACTGGCCGGCGAATAAATCCTCTGTCGCTTTACCTTTGAATGTCTTTATCACAATATAACAATAGCACGGATACCATGCTATCGCAAGCCAATTTTTCTTAGTTTTTTATATTTTAGCGATTACGGAATCGACGCATATCATGCGTTGATTAATTGACTTAATCGACGCATTTTGATACAAGTTCGAAGGATTCCTCACCAGCTCAAAGTACGCAAAAATGACAAAATGCTCTCATGATACCGCCCTTCGCGATATTAAAGAGCTGCTTGCCCGCAGTATCGTATTGCAGAATGAAGGAAAAGGCCGAAGTGTCAGCTACCGCCTAGGAAAGGTTAGGAAGTGCTAAAGTTCTAAAATGCGAGAGTTTTCAAACTCGTCCTGCTGTAACTCCGACATGATCCAGGCCCTGTGAAATACCCGGTGCCCCGTATTGCTTTGTAGCTAGAGCCTGTTCGAAAAGGTCTTCTGTAACAGAAGACCTCAATTTTTTGGGTTGTTTTTTCCGTACTCGTACACGTACTCGTACACTCAAATCTCTTTTTCCTATTATTTTCACCCTGGTTTTTGGAGATTCGCGTGTACGAGTACGTGTACGAGTACGTGTTCCTTCAACTATTTCGACTTCTCGAACCTCCAACCCTTTTCGGATGGGCTCTAGCTACTGAATGAGAGACTGTGACATAGTTGACCTTACGATATCCCGGGTAGACTCATCCCAGGGCGCATATCATTTCTGCGGGGCTTAAATCTGCGCAAAGACGCACGGTTCGTTCGACCAACGGTGGCCATCTCTCGCGGCACCCGCCAGGACGTTCTTCTCTCAACTATTCTGAGACGCAGAGAGATCCGCCGCGATTGTCCCGAGCACTCAGGTGACTCGGTTGAACTTAAATCAACGACATTTGCTTTTCTATCGGCCTGTTTTTTTCTGAGATCAGCACAGATAAGTTTCAGGTCATAGTTGAATTTTTTAGCATGTTCGTCACGATATTTTCGTATTTCATCTATAATTGGATCATTCATCATAAACCAACTCCGAGATAAATGGTTCAAAGTTATGCAGGTTTTCCCATAGGTCTCTTGTTGCGGCTTGCCTGCCAGCAATTATTATGTCTTTAGATGGCTTTGCTGTCAGGTAACTGATCACACTTGTTTCTATATATAATTTCTTTTTCACGCTGAGATTTTAACAGAATCAACATGTATTATCAATTATGGACAAGTCCTACCCAGAGATGATGGCAAGTTCTTCATACGCGATCTTGAATGCCGCGACAGCCTTGTCCAGATCATCCCGGCTGTGCGCAGCGGATATCTGAGTGCGAATCCTTGCTTTGCCCTGCGGTACAACAGGATAAAAGAAACCGATCGCATAGATGCCCAACTCCAGCAGTCTCTGCGAGATCTTCTGTGCCAGAACCGCATCGCCCAGCATCACGGCAACAATCGGGTGATCGCCATCCGGGACAGCAAAGCCCGCTTTCTGCATTTCAGCCCTGAAATAATGGGTGTTATCCTCCAACCGATCGCGCAGCGCAGTTGATGCGGAGAGCATATCAAGCACCTTGATCGATGCGGCACATATTGAAGGCGCAACTGTGTTGGAAAAAAGATAGGGGCGCGAGTGCTGACGCAGCATATCAATAATCTCTTTGCGTCCCGATGTATAACCACCGGAGGCCCCTCCCAGTGCCTTGCCGAAGGTTCCGGTGATAATGTCAACCCGATCGATCACCCCGCAGTACTCATGTACTCCACGCCCCCGTTTGCCCATAAAACCGACTGCATGACAGTCGTCATGATGCACCATCGCGTCATACTTATCGGCCAGATCGCAGATGCGGTCCAACTTTGCAATGGTGCCATCCATGGAAAAAACGCCATCGGTAGTAATCAGAATACGGCGGGCCCCGGCCGCCTTGGCCTGGTTGAGTTTTGTTTCAAGATCCTGCATATCGCTGTTTTTATAGCGGTAGCGTGCGGCCTTGCACAATCTTACACCATCTATGATTGACGCATGGTTAAGTTCATCGGAGATTACGGCATCATCCCCGGTCAGGATTGTTTCAAACAAACCGGTATTTGCATCAAAACAGGCAGCATAGAGAATGGTCTCCTCCATACCCAGAAACTGACTGACCTTTTTCTCCAGCTGTTTGTGGATACTCTGTGTTCCGCAGATAAAGCGTACCGAAGAGAGTCCATAGCCCCAGTTGTCATAACTCGCCTTGGCCGCCTCAATCAGCTCGGGATTGTTTGCCAGCCCCAGGTAGTTGTTGGCACACATATTTATTACCCGGCGACCATCCTCCAGCGTAATCTCACTGCTCTGGTCAGATGCGATTACCCGTTCACTCTTCCAAAGGCCAGCCTCTTTAATTTCATTCAGATCTTTTTTCAAACTTGCTTTAGCAGTAATAAAACTCATGATTCAACTCCGTTGAAGGTTAAAATGGTTAAAAGGGTTGAAATGGTTGAAGGTCTGCCTCTCCCATTCATACTTCATCCTTTTAACTCTATAATCCCTTGTGTACTAGGGGGGGGCAATGGGGTGGAACTTAAGCGTTTTTCCCCGTACTCGTACACGTACTCGTACACTCAAATCTCTTTTCCCTTACTCCCAGTCCAGCACCACTTTGCCTGACATTCCTGAACGCATCACATCAAAGCCCTGCTGAAAATCCGAATAATGGAAACGATGGGTGATTATATCCTGCAGCGGCACGCCGCTCTGCACCATCATCAACCCCTTATACCATGTCTCAAATATCTCGCGTCCATAAATGCCTTTAATTTTAAGTCCTTTCAAGACCACCTGATCCCAATCAATTCCAGTTCCATTGGGCATAAATGCCAGCATCGCAATACTGCCGCCATGTATCATATGGCAGATCATATCCCTGAATGCATGGGGCGAGCCTGACATCTCGAGTCCGACATCAAAGCCCTCATGAATGCCGAGGCTACGCATATAATCACGATTGATGCAGCCCTCTTTAACATTCAATGTTATCACCTTGGGCATAATTTTTTTGGCAAGATCAAGGCGGAAATCATTCAGGTCGGTAATTACTATACTATGTGCACCGCAGTGCTGTGCCACCATTGCCGCCATGATACCAATCGGACCTGCTCCGGTAATCAGCACATCTTCACCAACCATATTAAAGGACAATGCGGTATGGACTGCATTGCCGAATGGATCAAAGCAGGCCAGCAACTCAGCCGGAAGATCAATATGCGGGCGAAAGACATTTTTGGCTGGAAGCGCAAAGTACTCCGAAAAGCACCCTGTGCGATTGACTCCCACACCGACCGTATTTGGACAGAGATGACGTCGACCCGCCAGGCAGTTGCGACAGCGGTCACAGACGATGTGTCCCTCACCGGAGACAACATCGCCAACTTCTATATCCTCAACACCCAGGCCCTTATCAACAACCACACCTGCAAACTCATGGCCGATGGTCATCGGAGCCGGTATTGTTTTCTGAGCCCACTCATCCCAGTTATAGATATGCACATCTGTACCGCAAATGGCCGTTTTCTGTATTTTCACCAGAACATCGGTGTTGCCCACAACAGGCTCCGGAACATCCTCCATCCACAAACCTTGAGTTTTATCTCGCTTGACAAGTGCTTTCATCAAATACCTCTTACAAAAAACATCTCTAATCGACTGAATTGGGTTAATGCTAATCAAACACCCTCCAAATAGCAAGAGGTCATTATAAAAAGCCGGAATCTTCTGGATCGGAGCCTCAGCCTGTGACTGCAGAGTCGTGCCTTTATCTCTCAGAGACGCGGTATACAAGGATACCGGCCGCCAGAACTACGGCAAGAATTATCAGGGTTACGAGCTTATATTCCAGAGCGTAAGCGACAGAGCTGTAGATCAGAAAGCCACAGACTGCGGCAAAAATCGCGGGAGTAAATGGATAACCCCATACTTTATAGGGGCGCTCAACTGATGGCTCCTTAAACCGCAATACAATCACAGCGAGCGAGGTGGCCATATAGAAGGTGTAAACCACTGCGGCGGTGTAAATAATCGCATCAATATACCCGCCAAAGATCATAATCAACGCTATCGCAATGGCGCCCTGCAATACCAGCGCCGCAACCGGGGTGCCACTGCGTTTATTCCAACTTCCCAGTCGTGCAAAGATCCTGTGCTCCCTGCCAACTGCATATGAAATACGCGCCCCGGTAAAGATCAATCCGTTAACCGCACCCAGTGCGGAGATACAGACCAGAATGCTGATCAGGCGTGAACCGGCTACAGGAAACAGCTTTGATACGGAATCTGCCGCTACGGCCTCCGAAGCGGCCAGACCATTATATCCCAGAGAATAAAGGAATGCTCCGTTGACCAGCAGATAGAGAACCATAACTGCACCGGTGCCGACCAGCAGGGCACGCACAATATTTTTTCGCGGGTTTTTCACCTCGGCAGCCACATAGGCCATCTCATTCCAGCCGCCATAGGTAAACAGAACAAAGATCAGAGCCAGACTTAGCGGCAGCGGATCCAAAGTGACCGGAGTTGTCTGAGCATTCGGTCCGGCAAAGATTGCCACAGCGACAATGGCCAGCAGGCCGAAAGCTTTAACCATTGTCAAAAGATTCTGGGTCCACTTCCCCTGTTTGACTCCGACAATGTTGATTAAAGTCAAAACCAGGACTGCAAGGGTTGCAAAAATTCTTTGACTGAGCTCGGGATGGGCGGCCAGCGGATCAAATACGCTTCTGGCATAGGTTGCAAATGCAAATGCCATGATCGTAATATCACCGGGGCGCACCACTGTCAGCTGCGACCACCCGAACAGAAAACCGGCCCAGCGACCATAGGCCCGGTTGAGATAGACAAAGTCGCCCCCCTGTTTTGGATATGCTGTTGCCAGTTCCGCGTAGCTCAAAGCCCCGCACAACGACAGCAATCCGCCGACGCACCAGATTGCAAGCACCCCTTTCAAAGAGCCGGCGCCTCTGGCAATATCCGGTGCCATCTGATATACACCAGCACCGATGATAATACCCACAATTATGCAGGCTGAATCAAATAGGGACAACTCTTTTTTTGGGAGTATACTCATACATCATCTGCCACTTTGCCGAATCACTCCTTCTTAAGAGTAATGCCGACACCACCGCGCACAATTGTCTCCAGCCCGGGGTTGGTAGTTATTGCCTTCATATATTTAGGATCAGCCATACGCAGGTTAATATTATGCGCAATAATAAGCCCCCCCTTACGGATTTTAGGCATCAACTTATTTAGGTAATCAATATAGCCATTTTTATCCGCATCCAGAAACAGAATATCAATCGGTCCCTTTAAATCCTTGATTTTTTCATGCGCATCACCTTCAACCAGCGTGATAATATCACTCATGCCCGCCCGTTCAAAATTTGCCCGGGCGGTGGCAGCACGTTTGGAATCAATCTCGTAGGTTGTACATTTACCACCGGTCTGTTTGAGAGCCAGTCCCATCCAGATTGTTGAATATCCGGTAGAGGTACCGATTTCAACTACATTTTTTGCACCCATCGACTCTGCCAGCAGACGAAGCAAGCGTCCATCTGAAGTGGGAACATTACGATATCTCTGATTGGCATAGATATCTGCCAGCACATCGAGAACCTTCTTCTCCTGTTCATTCAGGGGAACCGGGTCCTTCTGGAGTTTTGCATCCTCATCACTGATTGCCCTCGGACCGCGAGTTCTCTTAGTCTGCGCGTTCGACACCAATATGCCGTGCATTCCTGCAACAACCAAACTAATAATAATAACATGTTTTAACATTTTCATTTTATCCCCTCCTGAATCTGCTTTCAGCAGCAACCAAATTGAACTCTTGTGATGTACGAAACCATTTTCTCTAAATGTCTGGTTTTGTGTTAAAATAATTTCCCTGCCTCGAAAGGCCGAGGGAGGAACTTTCTTCACTTGATATGAAATATTATATCATATTCTTTGAGAAGTTGTGTGATATTCATCACGGCATTAGTCAACACTTCGGTGTTGCATAGAAGAAATTTATCAGGTTGACAACAAACGCCTCGCTATATATAGTTTTAATAACAGCTATTATATTCGTGCTGTGCACTAACTAGGATAGGGTAGAGGGGGCAGAGAAATATTTTGACCCGTCTACGCCCGTAAGCGAGGTTACGCCGTGACACGGCGGGATAACAGGATATTCCAGATCAGGATCTAGTAAATCAGGTTAGAAAAAGGATTTGAATAGGGAGGTACTAATTATGTCACGCAGCTCAAAAAGGTTCATCTTCAGGCGTTTTTTCTCGGCGACCGCCATTACTCTGCTGATTGCATTTATTAGCCTGAGCTGGTTTGCACGGCAGCCGGATGAGCTCCGGCAGAGGGTCTACCGCTGGCTGGAAGGTTATGATTACATCTCATACAAGCTTTATTATTTCAGCAATAACTCCGCATCGATAACCGATTTTATGGGGATCACCGGGCATGACTGCGTTGTTGAATACAGAGGCAGAATACCGGTCAAAGATCTAGTGGTCGGAGGTTATCCGCAGTCGGTTAGAAAAGATGCGATACCCGAAGGCAGCCAGTATTTAAAGCGGACCGGTTTCACGCTCTGCTATGTTCCTGAACTGCGCCATCCGCTCTGGGTTGCAAGCAAGGTACATGATGGCAAGCGCAGGCTGTGCACAAAGCGTCCCTCGTTCAAAAAAGACCCGGCGGCGCGCAACTCACCTAAACCTAGCGACTATGCAAAGAGTGGCTATGATCGTGGACATATGGCTCCCAACCGCGCAATCACAACCTGCTATGGACCAGATGCCCAGAGAGAGACCTTTCTGCTATCTAATATATGTCCGCAGAGACCGGGACTCAACCGTGGCCCCTGGAGAAAAACTGAACATCTGATAACAGATATATGGCCATCAAAATATGGGGATATCTGGGTAATTACAGGAGCGCACAGTTCCAGGAGTCCAAAAAAACTTCCATCCGGAATCAGCATACCGGATGGTTTTTATAAGATTATTTTAGCACGTAAAAATTACAAAATTAGAGTTCTGGCTGTATATATGGATCAGGATAGCGGCTACAGGGTATTCCCACGCAACAGAATTGTATCGGTGGATAAGCTGGAAAAGATGACCGGGCTGGATTTTTTGAGTGAGCTTCCCGATGATATTGAGCAGCAGCTGGAATCGCAGACACCAACTCGGCTATGGTCAGCTGATTTCAGGGGTAATATCAAGTTGCTGATATCGCATTTCAAGTCATATTAGAACCTGTTCGGAAAGGTTTACGAACGGCAGGGGTTAGTGTAATCGCTGCGCTCTGTGAGTTGTGGAATGTGGGAGTCGCTGCGCTCCGTAAGTTGTAAGTTGTGAATTGTAAGAGGTAAGTGGTAAGAGGTAAATGGAAGTATCGAAGGAACACATACTTTTACACGTACTCGTACACGCGAATCTCTAAAACCTAGCGTGGGGATAGCGGGAAAAGAGATTTGAGTGTACGAGTTATGTTGCGCGCAACATAATACGAGTACGTGTACGTGTACGAGTACGTGTACGTGTACGTGTACGTGTACGTGTACGTGTACGTGTACGTGTACGTGTACGTGTACGTGTACGTGTACGTGTACGTGTACGGGGGAAACACGCTTAAGTTCCACCCCATTAGGCCCCCGCCCTACAGTTTTTGTTGCAAATCAAAGCATTTGCTGTAATGTTTTCTCTCGCCCCAAAGGAGCTAAATCGATCCTCATCGTGATCCTGATCCAGACAGTTTCAGATGAGGACAATGATTAAGATAATGACTAGGATTTGCGTTTACGTTTGAAGATCTTTAAAGCCTGAGTTTTGATCAGCGCATAGAGCTCGTGTATCTCACTGATTTTAAGAGCATAGGCTGCGCCAAGATAGATAACACCAAAAAGGCCACCGGTGAGAGCCAGCTTAATCAGATCGCCGATCCTTCCCGAAAGCTGCTCTATGGCGGTCAGACGGGCCAGCACAAACCAGGCTGCAAATCCGGCAATGACAGAAGCCAGAGTAACCCGCAAGAGAAAAACCCAGGTCTCCTTGAAGGGGAAAACCGGAGCACTTTTTTTAAGGAAGATGGTTAACGTAACGCTCTTCAGGATACGGGAGATGGTGAATCCACCGGCAACAAAACAGAGCATGATAACGCCATTATCACGTGCAATCTGAAGTCCCGCCCAGCTGATAAGAATGCTGAGAACTGAGAAAAATATTCCAGTTAGTGTGACTGTCCACATGCGCCGGTTGGCAAAAAAGGCCTGCATGGTGAGGGCCTCAATAGCCCCGGCTGGCAAAACAAAGGTGTAAAAAGAGAGCGTCAGGGCAGTACGCTGGACTGAGGTTTCATCGAACTCTCCCCCCTGAAAGATCAGGGCGGTAAAGGGAATTGCGATAACAGCAATCAAAAGTGCAAAGGGAATAAATGCGGCCAGCAACATCCGCCCGAAGTGGGTTACAAGGCGGCCCAGTTCGCGGTGATCTTTCTTATCAACAAGCTCACAGAAGAATGGAAAAACCGCGATCGATAGGGTGTATGGAACCAGCCAGTGGATTGTCCCCTGCAATTTACGTCCGAGGCTGTTGGCCTGCATCAGTCCACTCTCCTCGATGGCACTGAGCACATAAATATCATTGACCTGATCGCGGGCTTTGGCGACAATTATACCGGCCAGCAGCGGGATCATCAGCCAGAGCAGCTTCCTGATAAAGGGGTGTTGCCAGTCAAACTTAAAACGCAGCAGATGAAGTTTATCATGCAGGCCGTATAGATGGGTGCCGATCTTGCAGAGCGACCCGGCAACAAGTCCCCACATCAACATCTGCGCATAATCTTTTTTGAGGACGACAGCGGCAATCAGGAAACCAACGGCACAGAATTTCCAGACCGCATCGCCGAATGCTGCCAGAAAGAAGCGTTTATGGGCATTGAGCAGAACGTAGGTGGTTGATCCGAGTGATAGACCTATCAGAGCAGGCGAAAGTGTTTTGAAGCTGCGGACCGCAAGTTCAAATTTATCAGGCGCGAACTCCTTCACGGTACAGAGTGATACCATCCACTGCGGTGCCAGGAAAAGCATAACTGATATGATCGCCAGCAGCACAAACTGGGAGCTGAGCACCGTATTGGCAAAGCTCCAGGCGTGCCTGATTTTACCACGGTCCAGCTCCCTCATAAAAAGAGGGAGAAACGCTGGGGCAAGGGCCTCCTCACCAATCAGAAAGAGCATGAAAATTCCATGTTCAAAGGCGAAGGTATAAACCATATCGAAGGTTTCCTTAGGGAGAAATTCGGTCATGAATCTGGCCTGAATCAAGCCGGCCAGTTTAAAAAGAAGATGGGCGATACCGACAAGCAGTCCGGCCTTAAATATCCTTTTTTCCAGTTTTGTGTTGGTTATCCCCATAAAAACTCTGGTTTTGAAAATTGAAATATGAATAAGTTCTAAAGAGCGAGAGTGCTAAAGTTATGCAGTAATGAGCAGCGTGTCGATTAACTCGAATGACTTGATCTCCCCCCACTCCCCCACTCGCACACCTTAGAACTTTAAAACTTTAGAACTGCAAAGCGAAGCTTTGCCCTCTGCATCCTTAATCCTTCATCCCTCATCTTTATAATCAGTCCATCATTTGCATTTCACAGAGCTGACGGTAGTCGCCATTCTGCTCATAGAGATCGTCATGAGTGCCGATCTCTTTGATGCTCCCCTTTTCAAGCACAATAATCTTATCCGCATTTCGAATGGTGCTCAAGCGATGTGCAATTGCAAAGGTTGTGCGCTGGCTCATAAGTTTATTGATAGCATCCTGAACCAGGCGTTCGGTGACGGTATCAAGGGCACTGGTGGCCTCATCCAGAATCAAGATAGGAGGATTTTTCAGGATTGCACGGGCAATGGCAATACGCTGGCGTTCACCACCGCTCAGCGAGAATCCCTTTTCGCCGACAATACGCTGGTAGCCATCTTCATGGTCCACAATAAAACTGTGGGCATTGGCCATTTTTGCCGCATTTTCAATTTGTTCCTGAGTCGCATCCGGAGTTCCATAGGCGATATTACTGGCAATGGTATCGTTGAAAAGAACGGTCTCCTGGGTTACGACACCAATCAGCCTGCGCAGATCAGACATCTCAATATCAGAAACATTGATACCGTCCATTGTCACAGAGCCGGAGGTGACATCATAAAAACGGGCAAGCAAGTTTGCCAAGGTAGTTTTGCCTGATCCGGTCCCTCCTACAACTGCAACAATTGAACCGCAGGGAATATCAAAGGAGACATCCTTGATCGTGGGCTCATCTTTGTTATAATATTTAAAGATCACATTATTGAAGCTGACTTTATCGGTCAACTCGCGCTTTGCAACAGGATTCGCAGCACAAGGCAGAGAGCAATCAAAATCCAGAAGAGAAAGGATACGGGTCAGTGCGGCGCGGCCACGTTCGATATGTGGCTGGATCTTTGTGATTTGTTTCAAAGGACGGTAAACGATGGCCAATGGCACAAGCAACGGGGTGATTTGGCCAAAGCTTATTTTTTTTACCTCAAAGCAGTACCAGACAAAGACACCTGAAAGAACCAGCCCAATACACTCGACAGCCGGACCAATCAGAAGCTCAATCCGTAGCGATCTGAGCAGACTCTTGAGATAGTGAGTATTGACCTTTATATACTTGCGATTCTCCTCTTCTTCAGTGAAATACGCCTTCACCACACGAATGCAGGTAAGATTTTCATGCAGCCTGGATGAGACCACCGATATTCTCTCAAGAGCCCGCTTGGCCCATTTGCGTACCTTACTACCAAGCAGTGCCATAGGAACAATAAACAGGGGAAACCCGAAAACAAGGATTGAGAGAACTTCGATAATGTCATTCTTGATGGCGAAATTAACCATAAAAACAACGGCAACCAGAATTTCAAAGGGAGCGCGACAGACCTGAACCAGGGCAACCGTGATTACACGTTCAACTTGTTGTGGATCGCTGGTGCAGCGGCTCATAATCTGACCGACATCGGTACGTCCAAAGAATTCAAGTGACTGACTCTGAAGGTGGTTAAAAAGGTCAACCCGAATATCCTGTACGACCTTGGCCCCGGTCCAGCGCAGACAGTAGTTATTCAAATACATGGCAACCATCTTAAAAATGGCGATGAAGGGCAGAACAACAGCTACAATCATCATTAAAAGGCCGCTCAGCTCCCCTTTTTCATCACGAAATTCCAGACCAAACTTATTGCCTGCTTTCTCAGCGTCATAGAACCAGGACGGATATTTCTTTTCAGGGACCGCAGAGGTCCCCGTCTTGTGCGCCGTTCTTGCAATTACGACCCCTTCAGATGAAGCATACTCAGCCACTCGCTCAGCTCTGCTCTCTGCCAGCACATGATCCAGAACCGGTTTAATCAGCTGAAAAATTGGAAACCAGGCGCTGGCGGTCAAGGTTCCGGCCAGCAGTCCCACAATCAGCCGGATCTTATACTTCGCGGCATAGCGTAGCAAGCGGCCAAAAGCCTCTTTCGCCGAGTACTCCCTGTCAAAGAATTCAGTCATATAAGTTACCCACGGGAGCTAAGCCAGCGATCCACCTCAAGAGCGGCCATACAGCCACTGCCTGCGGCGGTAACCGCCTGCTTATAGCGACGGTCCTGAACATCACCGGCGGCATAGACACCTTCAAGATTGGTTCTGGTGTTATCGGTTTTAATATAGCCATCGTCATCTATCGCAACATACTCAGAGAAAAGAGATGTATTCGGCGTGTGGCCGATTGCGATAAAAACACCCTGGACAGGGAGCTCGGTGACAGCACCGGTTTTAACATTCTTAATCTTAAGAGCGGTTAGCTCCCCCTTTTCAACACCCATAAACTCTGCGGGAACGGAGTCCCACAAGATATCAATATTCTCGGTTTCAATCACCCGCTTGGCCATAATTTTAGAGGCCCGGAATTCATCGCGACGGTGAATCACGGTAACCTTGCGTGCCACACGGGTAAGATAGAGCGCATCTTCCATGGCTGTGTCGCCACCGCCAATCACGGCTACATCCTGTCCTTTATAAAATGCTCCATCGCAGGTGGCACAGCCGGAGACACCCTTACCGAGCAAGGCCTGTTCTGAATCCATGCCCAGATAACGAACACTGGCACCGGTAGCGATAATCAGTGCTTCCGTCTCAAGTTCGCCCTCCATCACCAGGCTCAGTTTTTTGACATCACCGGAGAGATCACAGGCTGTAACCTCATCCATAAGTACGCGCACACCGAGTCGTTCGGCCTGCTTACGCATGGTCTCAACCAGGTCGGTGCCGTCAACCGGATTTTCAAAACCGGGAAAATTCTCAACATCCGATGTCTGAGTCAGTTGGCCTCCAGGGGTCATTCCGGTAACTACGACCGGGGAAAGATTTGCACGGGCCGCATAAATAGCAGCTGTCATTCCAGCCGGACCGCTGCCGAGAATTACAATTTTTTTCATAATATATATTTCCTTAGGTATAACGCAGAACCTCATCAACAGTGGTGTACCCATCAAGCACATTACGGATTGCATCTTCCCGCAGGGTACGCATACCGAGTTCACGCGCTTTCTCACGAATGTAGAGGGTTGGACTGCGGTCATTAATCAATTCACGGATAGGATCGCTCATACGCAGGTATTCAAAGACTCCTTTACGTCCCTTGTATCCGGTTCCATTACACTTGTTACATCCTCGGCCATAGAAGAACTGCCGGTCGCCGACATCATCCTGAGTTAGACCGAGGTTTTCAATGGTCTCGGCATCGGGAGCGTATCCCTCTTTGCAGTTAAGGCAGATTGTACGGGTCAAGCGCTGTCCGAGAACACCCTCAAGGGTTGATGAAAGCAGGTATGGGGCAACATTCATATCGCTTAAACGGGTGACGGCACCAGCGGCATCGTTTGTATGCAACGTACTGAAAACAAAGTGACCGGTCAATGAAGCCTGAACTGCGATCTCAGCGGTCTCGATGTCACGAATTTCACCAATCATCATGATATCAGGGTCCTGGCGCAAAAAGGCACGCAGCACCTTGGCAAAGGTATTACCTGAGCTAGGGTTGATCTGAACCTGGATAATACCATCAATATCATACTCAACCGGTTCCTCTGCGGTCAGCAGTTTGGATTCAATCGTATTGATTTTCCGCAGACATGAATAAAGGGTTGTGGTTTTACCGGAA
>Ga0307990_1001771_pt1 | contig 17935 bp, 11 predicted proteins | sample EllFjometagen129_FD_203168 | JGI IMG/M metagenome (GOLD analysis project Ga0307990, IMG submission 203168) | Marine microbial communities from Ellis Fjord, Antarctic Ocean - #129 | ecosystem: Environmental > Aquatic > Marine > Unclassified | place: Southern Ocean | collected 2014-10-08
GGATTTAGCTTCAGCAAACCCGCTGATACCCTTTAATTGATAGTAGGATCTCTTATCTGGCTGTCCCGGATTTCGAGCAGCTTCCGGTTTTTCCAGCACCACGGTTCCCTGTATCTTATCTGCAGCGTAAAAAGTATTTTCAGCTTTCAAGTAGATATTGCCTTTGGCTTTTTGTTCATCGAGGCTGAGGATTTTTATCAGGTAATTACCGGAGTATTCATCTTTGTGGATTTCTCTTTTTATAATGCCGGTTAATTTGGTTTCCACTTTCTGGTTTGGTTTCAGGATATTATCAAGGTGGTTAGCAGGTTTTATTTCCGCCAGTTCCATTCTGAAAAATGCCAGCCAGAAAATTAATATCAGCAGTAAAATATGATTGTATTTTGAGAGGATAAGGGAGATAATAATTATAGCAATACCGGCAATCAGCAAAGCAACTGAAAGATCAAAAAATTGCCCGGCAACCAACCCGCAGACCCAACCCAATACCGGCAATATCAGAGTGCAGGGAGCTGAGCGTATAATCATCTTTTATCAGATCAAGCTTTGGCTCTCATTGTTTTATAGGCATTTATCAGGTTATTGGTGGAATCGTCATGAGAACTAATCTTTTCATTACCGGATAATTCCGGTAATATCCTGCCGGCAAGTTGTTTTCCCAGTTCCACGCCCCATTGATCAAAACTGTAGATATTCCAGATCACACCCTGAACGAATATCTTATGCTCATACATGGCAATCAGTGAGCCCAGAGTTCTGGGGGTGAGTTTGCGATAGAGAATGGAATTTGTGGGTTTATTGCCTTTAAAGGTTTTGTAGGGTAATAGAGCTTCTATTTCAGCATCAGTTTTTCCCTGGTGCATCATTTCCTGGCGAGTTTCTTCAGCGGTTTTACCTTTCATCAAAGCTTCTGTTTGTGCAAAGAAATTTGCCAGCAGCTTTTGATGATGATTTCCAGTAGGGTTATTGGTTTGAACTCCAGCCAGAAAGTCACAGGGGATGAGCCTGGTTCCCTGGTGGATCAATTGATAAAATGCGTGCTGACCGTTAGTGCCGGGTTCGCCCCAGATGATGGGACCAGTATTATAATTGATCTTCTGTCCATTTCGGTCACAATCTTTGCCGTTGCTTTCCATATCTCCCTGCTGCAGGTAGGCAGCAAAACGATGCAGATATTGCTCATAAGGCAGGATGGCAATAGTATCAGCGCTCCAGAAATTATTATACCAGATGCCGATCAGGGCTAAGATCACAGGGATATTAGCAGAGAATTCAGTATTTCTGAAATGCTCATCCATCTGCCAGGCACCTTTTAGCAGCTCTTGGAAATTATCATATCCCACATAGCACATTATGGGCAGACCAATAGCAGACCAGAGTGAATATCTACCACCTACCCAGTTCCAGAATACAAACATGTTAGCAGGATCAATACCAAAATTTTTAACAGCGTCTTCATTGGTGGATACAGCCACAAAATGACTGCTGATATTTTCTGCGTTTCCACCACTACAGAGGAACCAGTCTCTGGCAGAATGGGCATTGGTCATGGTTTCCTGAGTGGTAAATGTCTTAGACGCTATGATGAACAGTGTGGTTTCGGGATCGAGGTTCTTGAGAGTTTCAGTTATATGAGTTCCATCCACGTTGGAAACAAAGTGCACTTCAAAGTCAGGAGAACCGTAATAGCGTAATGCTTCACATACCATCTTGGGACCCAGGTCGCTGCCGCCAATGCCGATATTCACTAAATCAGTGATCCTTTTTCCTGAAAATCCCAGCCATTCTCCTGAACGGACTTTGTCAGTGAAGAGCTTCATTTTATTCAGTTCTGTTCTAATAGCAGGCATCACATTTTTACCATCGACCAATGTTGGCTCTTTACTCTGATTTCGCAGAGCAGTATGCAGCACAGCCCGGCTTTCGGTCACATTGATTTGCTCACCGCAAAACATCTCATTTATGGCATCAGCAAGGTGACATTCGTTAGCCAGATCATGTAATAGCTCCATGGTTTCTGAATTGATCAGATTCTTGGAATAATCTATCAGCAGGTCATTCCAGGCAAGAGAGAATTTATGAAATCTATCAGGATCACGATCAAATTCTTCTTTCAGAATGAAGTTTTTCATGGACTGGAAATGAGTATTAAGTTTCTTCCAGGCTGTGGTTTCAGCCGGATTGATATTGTATTTCAAGCATTATCTCCTAAGGTTTATATTTCGCTGATCACTCTATTGATCAACACCGACAGATAATCTGCTTTTTGGAGTAATTCCAGAATTACAGATACTCCATTATCACGTTCAATCCGCATACCATCAGAATAGGGTACAAAATTAGTAACATCTTTAAGATCAATAGATTTTCTTCCATTTATTCCTATAAACACCAGATGAAAATTGGTCAGTATCATTTTACCGGTATCAATGAATCCCCAGTTTTCATCAGGGTCTTCCACTTCTCCAGGATACCCGGTATGCCATGATTCCTCGCCCGGAAGTTTTAACTGACCAGAAAGAGGATTAAAATTCTTAACGCGGGTACTAATATTAGATTCATACCATTTACCTGGAGCGGTGAAGCAGGCTGTTTCTGCGTCTCTCAAATTGATGTCGGTGGTAACTAATGGAAGAGCTTCATTTTCAAGCTGCCAGTAGATTTTGTATTTTTCATAGATTTCCTGTGTCTGTAAACCAATATCGGGTTTTAATCCCAGATTTTTGACTAATGCCATGAAATCTTCTTCTTCCTCAGGAGTGATTCTGCCATCTTCCATGATCTCATCCAGCTTTTCATCAATTCTTATTCTCGCCTGTTTGGCGATGATCTCATCTGTCCTATCCTTGGAAAGTAGCAGGTTCTGGCTAAGTTGATTCAGGAATATCTGCTCTTCATCATTCATATTACCATCACTATAACTGCGGCCAACTTCTTTGCTAAAAAGCCTGTCAATTACTGAGGAATGGATTTCCTTGATCACTCGATCAGATAAACCCAGCAACAGGCGCAGTCTGGCAAGTTCAGCAATTTCCTGATCAGTAAGTTTCTTATCTTCAAGACATTCCTGCAGATAGAGGTGATAATAGCCCATGAAACGACGCTGACTTTTAGCTATGGTAACAGCATCAAATTTTTGGCAAATCGCCTTGAAATCTGAGTGAGAAACTTCTAATATTGGTTTATCTGCCAAAAGATTATTGATCTCTATGATCAGATTCTCGGGTATCTGTTTCTTTAATAATTTTTGCATAGCACTTCGTTTTTGAACAGGTTTTTTGATAAATACAGCCATAATTTCCTCCTAATGGATTCTGCTTTTCTGCTTCAAATCTGTCAATACGATATAATTCAAATTAGCCAAAAGCAGGCAAGTAAAATTTAATATTTAGTTATATTTCTTGACTCTGAATTTTGAATATTATGGTTGGACTTTGAGGTGAATATGGCATTTATAAAAGTGATTTCAGAAGAAAAGGCAGAAAAAAAACTGGCAAAATTGTATCAGCAATTAGCAGGGTCACAGGGTAAAGTAGCAAATATATTGAAAATCCATAGTCTTTTACCGGAAACCCTGCAGGCACATTTACAAATGTATCGCACTATCGTATTTGCGAAAGAAGTGCTCAGCCGAAGCCAGCGAGAAATGATCGCAGTTGTTGTTTCTGCTGCTAATAAGTGTGGCTACTGAGTGTTGCATCACTGCGAAGCTCTTCGCAGAAATGGAATAGATGCTGATCTTGCCTGGCAGATTGCTGCAGATCATACCAGTTCCCGGATTTCCTCAACAGATAAATTGATGCTGGATTATGCAAGAGAATTGACTCTTTCACCTTATAGTATCCAGGAAAGCGACATAGTGGCACTGCGGGAAGTTGGTTTTAGTGATGAACAGATTTTATTGATAAATCTAACGGTGTCCTATTTCAATTTTGTGAATCGTCTGGCAACGGGATTGGGTGTGAAGCCGGAAACAGACTGGCATAAAGATGAATTGGCAAAACTGGCTGAGATAACTGGAATCTAAAAATTATGGAATATCAGAAGATAACCCGAGAGAATTTTTATACAGTGCTGGCAACAGCAAATAGGCAACTTGATCTGGGAGTAATAAAAAAAGCTGTGTTACTGGCAGACAAGGCGCATTTTACCCAGAAACGGGTATCTGGCGAAAGCTATATTATCCATCCGCTTACGGTTGCAGTGATCATTGCTGAATTGGGGTTTGATACTCAAACGGTGATTGCTGGTATTCTGCATGATGTGGTCGAAGATTCTGATCTAACCACAGAGGTTATTACAGAGAATTTTGGTGATGAAATTGCATATTTGGTGGAGGCTGTAACAAAAATTGGTTATCTGCCATATTCTACCGGTAAATCTGAGCGGAAGGCAGAGAACTATCGTAAACTGCTTTTGGCGATCACAAATGATGTGCGGGTTGTGTTTATAAAAATTGCTGATAGACTACATAATATGCGTACTCTGGAGCATTTAATTCAGCGTAAGCAAAAAGAAATATCTCAGGAAACTCTGGAGATATATGTGCCTCTGGCAAATCGCTTTGGACTTATCAATATCAAAAGAGAACTGGAAGACCTATGCCTGAAATATCTTTATCCCGATATTTATCGCGAACTTCACAATGTTGTGAAAGATAAGAAGTCTATCAGAGATGAATTCATAAAATATTTCTGTGCTAAGGTAAGCGAATTATTGAATGCTGAGAATATTGCTGTTCAGGTTACTGGTCGCAGCAAACATTTCTGGTCGATATTCCGCAAAAAAGTGCAGAATAATATTAACTATAATGATATTAATGATTATTTTGCCATCAGGATCATCACAGAAAGCATGGAAGACTGCTTCTTTGTTTTGGGGATCATAAATACCCACTATCAACCTGTGCCCTTAACATATAAGGACTATATCACCCAGCCGAAACCTAATGGCTACAGGTCACTTCATCAGGTGATAGTGTCTGCCGAAGGGCGTAAGATTGAGATTCAGATCCGAACCCAGGAAATGCACCATGAGGCAGAAGAAGGCTCAGCAGCTCATTGGAAATATAAAGAGTTTGCAGATCTCAGGAGTATTGATACTTCATCTGCTAATAAACTGGATAAAGCTTTTGATGATCAGGTAAACTGGCTGCGTGAACTGTTGAAACTATATCAGCAGGAACAGCCGGAAGAATTTATCACTGCCCTTAAAGATAAGTTATTTCGCGATAAGATAATAGTTAAAACACCGGATAATGATTATGTGGAACTGCCTATCGGATCAACCCCTTTAGATTTTGCTTTTGCTGTGCATAGTGATGTGGGCTTGCATTGCCAGTCTGCCAGAGTTAATGGGAAGCATGTATCGTTGAGATATCAATTAAATGATGGTGATCTGGTGGAAGTGAAAACTGCCAGGAATGTTACCCCTGGTAGTGACTGGATCGATATTCTTAGTTCTCCCCGGGCAAGACAGCGGGTTCGAGCCTGGTTTAGACGGCAGGAATTGGAGGATGCAGTATCACTGGGAAAGAGTATTTTTGAAAAAGAAGTGAAAAAGAATGATCTGAAACTTAATGATCAGGTTATCACTGAACTGGCACATAAATTCAAATATTCTGGTGCTCAAAACTTCTTTGCTGATCTGGGGCAGGGCAATCTCATGATGGATAAGGTGCTGGAAATCCTGCTGCCGGATAAGGAGCCACCTGAAAGTTCAGCATTACCTGGTCAAAATCGTGAGTATTCCAGTGAAAGCTCTAAATCATTCATTGAAATTGAAGGACTGGAAAATCTAATGGTTCATTTTGCCAGGTGTTGCAATCCTCTACCGGGAGATGAGATCATTGGCTATATCACACGGGGCAGGGGTTTAAGTGTGCATAAAAAAGATTGCCCAAATCCAGCTTTTCAGCAGCTCTGCCTCAGAGAGCCTGAAAGATTGATGTATCTGCACTGGCAGAAAAATTCTCCTGAAAATTATCAGGTTGCACGATTAAGGATCATTGCCAGACCTCGCCCCAAGCTTAATTATGAGATCACATCTATGCTTGCTCAATTTAAGATCACCTCTCTCTCCAGTTCTTCTCAGCTTTCGGGAGATCATGAAGAGATTGAATTTGTTCTGGAGATCAAGGATAAAAACCAATTAAAAAGGCTTAAAAACTCCCTATTATCCATTAAAAGTATTATTGAAGTAAATTAAGATAAATATCAAGGAGAATACTATGAAAAGTTATTCTGATTTTGCTGTTGAGCAGATGAAGACCCTCTGTTCGATCCCCAGCCCTTCCGGTTTCACGCACAAAGTAGCGGATTACCTGATGGATACTCTCACAGAATTGGGATGTGATCCACAAAAGACCAATAAAGGATCTGTGCTGGTTACATTAGGTGGTGAAGACGACCATCTGGTTCTTGCTGCTCATATTGACACATTAGGCGGAATGGTGCGAGCCATAAAATCTAATGGCAGACTTAGGCTCACTACAATAGGCGGTTTCCCATTCCAGAATATCGAAAATGAAAATGTGACTGTCCATACCCGCAAAGGTAAAGAATATTCAGGAACAATGCACCTTTGCGAACCTGCTGCCCACGTCAATAAAGACCTGTCCACAGAAAAGCGGAATGACAGCACTGTGGAACTGGTAATAGATGAAATCGTGAAATCAGTTGAAGATACACAAAAACTGGGTATTTCCGCCGGAGATTTTGTTTCCTTTGATCCCCGCACCCGGGTTACTGAATCCGGCTTTATCAAATCGCGTCATCTGGATGATAAGCTCTCTGCTGCTATCCTGCTGGCTCTGGCTAAAATGATCATTGATGGTGAATTGAAGCTGTCCCGAAAGCTGACTCTCTTATTCACTACTTATGAAGAAGTTGGTCATGGCGGAAGCAGCGGACTCCCTGTTGATACTACTGAGATGATCTCAGTAGATATGGGAGCTGTGGGAGATGATCTTTCCACAGATGAACTGGTTGTTTCCATCTGTGCCAAAGACTCCGGCGGACCTTATGACTATGATATCACCAATAAACTGATAGCACTGGCAGAAGAGAACAAACTGGATTATGCCGTGGATATTTATCCCTATTACGGCAGTGATGTGGAAGCCTCATTACGCGCCGGATATGATATACGCCATGGCTTAATAGGTCCCGGAGTGGCAGCATCACACGGCTATGAACGCTCGCATATTAATGCCGTGACAAACACTCTGAAATTACTGAAAGCTTACTTAACTTAATTGTAGATAAAAAAAAGAGCCGGCAGATGCCGGCTCCATTTCATTTGTATTGGAAAAAAGACTATAAACTAATAGCCTCAACGGGACATTCACTAACGCATGCTCCGCAATCTACACATGTATCTCCGTCACATACTGCTTTGTCATCAACCATTGATAATGCTTCAACTGGGCATACTGCCACGCATGCTCCGCATCCAACACAAGCATCACTTATTTTTACTGCCATTATTACCTCCTTCTTTTATGTCATTATTGTCTAGACGACATAGAGCCTCTTTGCCAATAGAGTTTTTTTTGTAAAGTTTTTTCCTGAATATTTTATTAAACCACATTTCCCCATTGTATCCAGACCATTTATGGTCTGACTTTTTAGAAGTTATGAACGGTACTCCGGACGTGACTTCTGGAGATCAGTACCACTATCCTATACTCAGGAAAACTCGCTGAACAACTTAGCACGTAGTGACATTAAAATGTGAGTACGTGCTAAGTTGTTTTGGCTTAAGATCGCTATTTTGCTGTTGTGAGGCTTTGATATGCTTATATAGAGTGTTTTGGGGATGTGATGGGACATATTTGCTTTTATGCTACATAATGTGTAACTATGGACAGAATTTGTGTCATGATACATAATCTGTAACATGGTAAATAGGGATTGGCGAGTTGTGAAGACATAACTGATTGTCTTTTTTTTAAGAAAGCAAGTGTGTAATTTGAGGTGAAAGAATAATTTAGATTGACATGTGCAAGTGGGAATAAAATTTGAAAGGTTCAAAAGTGGATTAAGGAGATTGTAATTGGCAAAGAAATTAGAGATAGATCAGAGCAGGATCAGGAATTTTTGTATAATCGCTCATATTGACCATGGTAAGTCAACTTTGGCGGATCGGATGCTGGAAGAAACAGGTGTGATCATTCAAGGTAAAATGGTTGATCAGGTACTGGATAACATGGATCTGGAACGTGAGCGAGGTATAACGATCAAATCTCATGCGATCAGACTGCCTTATGTATATGAAGGGAAAACATATATTTTGAATTTGATTGATACTCCCGGTCATGTAGATTTTTCCTATGAAGTATCAAGGAGTTTATCATCCTGTGAGGGTGCATTGCTATTGGTAGATGCGGCTCAGGGAATAGAAGCGCAGACTATGAGCAATATGTATCTGGCACTTGAGAACGAGCTGGAAATTATACCAGTTATCAATAAAATAGATTTAATAAAGGCAGATATTGATGGCACTTCGCATGAAATAGAAGAGACGATGGGAGTGACAGCAGATGACATATACAGGGTGAGTGCCAAGCAGGGAATAGGTATTGATGAATTATTACGGGGAGTAGTGGAAAAGATCCCTATGCCCAAAGGGAAATTGGATTCGCCGACCAAAGCACTTATCTTCGATTCTTATTTTGATCCCTATCGTGGAGTGATAGTTCTGGTGCGGATGTTTGATGGCAAATTGCATCGGGGAGATATGATAAGGTTGTTTTCCAACGGTAAAGAATTTAAAATAGATGAGATAGGTTATCTGGGTATCCAGTTTGAGGAGCAGCCATATTTGACTGCTGGAGAAGTTGGGTATATAATCTCGGGGATCAAGGAAGTTGCTGATGCCAGAGTGGGTGACACAATAACAACTTTGAAAGAAGGTTGTACTGAGGCATTACCTGGTTTTGAAGAACCTAAGCCGATGGTATATTCAGGTATATTCCCCATGGATAAGGAGAATTACAGTGATCTGCGGGACAGCATTGGTAAACTGAAACTCAATGATTATGCTTTAACCTATGAGCCTGAGAGTTCGCTGGCACTGGGATTTGGATTCCGTTGTGGATTTCTGGGGATGCTTCATCTGGAGATATTTAAAGAGAGACTGTATCGGGAATTTAATGTTCAGATCATAGCAACAACTCCCAGTGTGCGATTCAATGTACACCTCACAAATGGAAATACAAAGATAATTTATAATCCCATTGATATGCCTAATCTGGTGAGAGTGGATTATATCGAAGAACCGATCATGGATGTGGAGATAATAGTTCCTACTGAATATGTGGGTAATATTATGAAATTGTGCCAGGAACGCCGAGGTGTACAAAAAGACTTGCAATATATAGATGAAAAGCGGGTATCATTGAAATATGATCTTCCACTGATCGAGATAATTTTTGATTATTATGATAAATTGAAGTCAGTAAGCAGAGGCTATGCATCACTGGACTATCAGTTCAATAAATATCAGCGTTCAAATGTGGTGAAAGTGGATATATTGATCAATAGTGAAAAGGTTGATGCCATGAGCTTTATCTGCCATGAAAGCAAAGCATTCAGTTGGGGCAAAAGCGTAACAGAAAAATTGCAGGAAGTAATTCCACGTCAATTATATAAAGTAGCGTTGCAGGCAAGTATTGGTTCTAAGATCATCGCCAGAAGCACAATTAATCCTGTGCGAAAAGATGTGACTGCCAAATGCTATGGTGGAGATATATCAAGGAAACGTAAACTTTTGGAGAAACAAAAAGAGGGTAAGAAGCGGATGAAAGAAATTGGCAGTGTACAGGTACCTCAGGAAGCATTTCTAGAAGTTTTGAAAGCAGAGAGGGATTAAAGTATAATTTTTAATTTTGAATTATAAATTTTGAATTATGAATGGGTTTGCTGTGTATTTGGGAGCTGATAATTCACGCGACAGTTTTTGAGATATTCAAAATTCAAAACTCACAATTCAAAATTATTTGAGTGCTTGGAATAAATAATGCTTAATATATTAAAAAGAAAAAACAGGATAGATTCGGAGGAATGATTAGATGAAGGTCAGAATTTTTGTTTTACTGGGTATGGCATTAATGTTATCAATGCTTTTCACAGGCTGTGCTCAGCCTAATGATCCGGAAAAAAGTGCTGGAGATGAAGTTTATCTTCAACTTGAGGCAGTATATGCTTCTGAGGGATATGTGCAAGACGTAAAAGTTACAGATGATTACGTTTACGTAGCAGAGGATGAGGCAGGATTTTCTATCTGGGATAATACGACAGATACACTTTTAACGCGTTATACTGAAGATTTATTCACAAATATCAAATTAATTGCTGCAGATGAAGCCAGTAATGGAATGCTGGTTTATAACAAGTACGGTAGTGCTGCAGGAGTTTATATATTTAATATAGCAGATAAGCGTAATCCGGTGAATAAATCTTTCCAATCTGGAAATTCTGTAGATATCTCAGTTATAAATACAACCTCTATTGACGACACGACGTTTCAATTTTACTGGTTGAACCAAGATAAAGAATACTATACAGGCGAGATCAGGTCATCTTTGGGTGGTGAAGGTTGGACGTTATCTGGCCAGGCCTTAGGAAATTTTGATTATGATGTAGCTGATTTTGATGAATATTATGATACGGGGACAATCTATTGTGCCAGTTTTCAGTTAGGATTAAAAATCGTTGAAAAACAAATATCTAATTACGTAGTAAATTTTCCATTAACAGGCACCGTGGGTACAATAGGTCAAACAATTGCTGTCAAGGTTGTTGACAATATTGCCTATTTAGGCAACCGCGAAGAAGGGATTCAGGTATTAGATATTTCAGATTTAAATAATCCGATAGAACTTTTTAATTATAATACAACAGGTCTGGCATCAGATATCGAAGTAAATACGGAATTGAATGTATTTGCTCTTGCTTCCACGAGTGGAGGAGTATATTTGTTTAACGGTCCAGAGGGTGAAATAAAGAGATTACAAAGAATAGATGATAGTGAGATAGGCTATACATATCTGATCGAAATGCATGGTGACCTGCTTTATGTGGGAACCCGATATGGTGTTTATAAATATAAAATAGTTAATATATTAGGAGTAATGAAATGAGAAAAATATTTTTTATAGTGGTAATATTGATCGGGCTGGCTTCACTCTTTGGACAGGTTGAATGGCAACCGGATGGAGTTCCAGTGCGTCAGGGAGTAAATATTGAATGGTTCAGAAGTGCAATCGACCTTCCAGGAGGCGGATGTGTGCTAACCTGGAGCGATACCCGTGGAGGAGATCGTGATGTGTATGCTCAAAGATTGGATTCAGACGGAAATTGGATGTGGGGTAATTCAGGAGTTTTGATCAATGGCGAGATTGACCGTCAGGAAGACATTGTGGTAATCAATAGCGTTGGAGACGAGACAATTTTTGCCTGGGTAGATTTCCGTAATGAGATCGCAGGCGATATTTATGCTCAGAAGCTTGATGAAGATGGTAATTTGATGTGGGATCCGGAAGGAGTTCCATTATGCCTGGCAGAAGATATTCAGATTTCATTGAATATAGTAACAGATGCAGAGGGTGGAGCCTATGTAATCTGGCTTGACAGCCGTTATTCTGTGGGAGAAGATATTTACGGGACACATATATTAACTGATGGCAGCATCGCAACAGGTTGGGATGCTAATGGGAGTCCGATAGTAAATGCTAACGGACGACAGAATCAGCATACATTCTGGGATGATGGAGAAGGTGGAGCAGTGTGCGTATGGCATGACGAGCGTGAACCTGCTAATCAGAATTTATATATGCAGCGGATAGATTCCGCAGGTACTCATCTTTGGGGCGAGAATGGCAGAATATTGTGTGATGCACCTGGTATACAGGAAAGCGGAAAAATGACACCAGATGGAGATAACGGATTTATCATATCCTGGCGCGATAGAAGGCAGGATAATGGTGGAGATATTTATGCAAACCGGATAGATTTAGCTGGTAATGTACTTTGGCCAGAAGATTTGCCGGTATATATGGGAGCGGGAAATCAAACAAATCCGCGTATTACAGAAGCTTCAGATGGTGGAGCACTGGTTGCCTGGGAAGACAATCGTAATGATGCCACTTATGCTGATCTTTATGCTCAAAAGATTAATCTGGATGGGACTGTTGGCTGGGATTCAGCAGGTGTAGCAGTAAGTGTGGAAGATTATCATCAGTTAAACCCGCGTCTTGTGGGTGATGAAACAGGTGGCTGCTGGATCATCTGGGATGATGGCAGATTGCAGGATCATCCTCATGAAGATATATATCTTCAGCATATTGATGGCAGTGGAAATGCTGTATTGGAAACCAATGGCAGAATAGTATGTGATGCCTTTGGATTACAAAGTGCACCATTGATCAAAAAAGATGTAGATAATCAGGTATATCTTATCTGGAGTGATGAACGAACAGGTTCAGTAGGAATCCGTGAACAGTTGATTGATGCAGACGGTAATATGCTTTTGGATGACGATGAGAATGAAATTTATTATGGTTTGTGTGGAGATGGCACAAATTATCAGATAATTGGCAAACCTGACAGCAGAATGCTGTTCTGGGAAGATACCCGTAAATCAGTGATTGCCATCCAGATATATATGCAGGTGATGAATGATGACGGCAGTTTTGATTTGATAGAAGATGGAGTTCCGATCACAGAAATGACAGGTGCAAATCAATTGTACATGCAGTGTGAATTGATGGGTGATAATGCCGTACTTGTCTGGGATGAATTACGTGGAAATATGTTAAAAGTCTATACCCAGCTTGTAGATGAGGATGCTAATCGCTATTGGGGAGGTGTTGACGGAATGGGACTTCAATTAAGTGAAAGTGAGACAAATCAGCATCATGCACAGTTATCAGTAATGGGTGATGCCGTATATTATGGCTGGTCAGATGTAGATGAGGATTTCATAAATCCCACTTATCAAGTTTGTGCTCAGAAAGTAATGAATGGCGAGATCCAGTGGGATGAAGATGCAGTGGTTGTAGGTGATAATGTAGGAGATGATGTTCTAAAAGATATCGTGGAAAGGTACTTTATTTGGGAATTACAGGCATTTCCTGATTATGATTTATATGTGAATAAGCTTGATGAAAATGGAGAAGTGTCAGCTAACTGGGAAGAGAATGGTAATTTGATTTGCGGAGCTGCTTTCAATCAGCTAAATCCTCAGGCTATGATGACCTCTGGCGGTCTTCTGGTACTGTGGGAAGATTTGCGTTCTGGAGTAGATGGTGATATCTATGGACAAATGATCAATGCTGATGGTGAAAATCTATGGGAAGATGATGGAATTCCTTTTGTGGTTCAATTACATGATCAGTCAGGATTTGAGATGAAGTATTATCAGGATCATATCTATCTTATCTGGAATGATATGCGTGACAGTCTTGCTTATGATATTTATATGCAAAAATATGACTTGGATGGTAATGAACAATGGCAGGCTGGTGGAGTTCCTGTAGCTGTTAAGCCCGGTCAGCAGTCAAATCCTGCATTCACTTTTATGGGCAATACAATTCTGGTTTACTGGGATGATCTTGTAGCAGAAAGTAACATTAATTTATTCTCTCAGAAATTTTATCTGGATGGAACTTTAGTGCCTGGCTGGGCAGTAGGCGGTACTGAGATTTGTGCTGCAATCAAGAATCAGCAGAATCCAGTAGCAGTTACTGATGGGTTAGAATATTCCTATGTGATCTGGAGTGATTTCAGATCATCCGGGAAAACCGATATTTATAATATTTACGCTCAGAAAATTAGTCATCCAGATGGGGCAGAGGGTATAGATGAACTTGATAATCTGATTAATATCAGTTTGAATAATTATCCTAATCCTTTCCAGAAGGGAACAGTTCTTTCCTTTGATCTTGGAAGTGATTATCTTCAGGATGGCATAGTGGAAATATTCAATGTGAAAGGGCAAAAAGTGAGAACTCTGGAAGCGACTACAAATCAGGTTTACTGGGATGGGCATGATAAAAACGGAAGACTTTCTGCAACTGGAATTTATATGTATCAGTTCAGTAACAAGAATTTTAGCAGTACAGTATCAAAAATGATACTGATGAAATAATTAATGATTTGCTCTTAAAAGCAGGAACAGGTGAGATTATGAGAAAATTAATACTGATGATATTAATATTGGGTGTATTGAATATCTGGGGACTCGATTCGGTTTATCATAACAATGCAGAGATAGCAGCAGAGTTGGATTCATTGCAGCAGCTTTATCCCGATATTATGCAAATACGCAACCTGGGTTATACAGCTACTGACAGTCTACCGGTTTTAGCCGTAAAAATATCAGATAACGTGACAGTAGATGAAGATGAGCCCGCAGTTTTATATTTGGGACAATGCCATGCCGAAGAAATAATGGGTGTGGAAATTACCATGGCAATGATCAATGATATATTGTTACATCGTAATGCACCTCCATATCTTTACTGGATCGATAGTATAGAAATCTGGTTTATCCCAACACATAATCCAGAGGGATTACAGGTAGTTACAGATGAATGGGATACAACCTACCGGAAGAATAAAACAGACACGAATAATAATTGGCTTTTCGATTATGTAGTGGGAGTGGGGCATGATCTTGACGGTGTGGATTTGAACCGTAATTATGATTTTAACTGGACACATAGTGATACACTTAATCATGTAGGTAACGATAATGAGCCTTATGATTATTATCGGGGAGCATATCCCTTTTCAGAACCGGAAGCGCAATATGTGAAGGCATTGGCAGATGAGCAGCATTTTATCTATTCCATCGCCTGGCATTCATCACGTACTGGTGATCTATCTGAGCAGATTTTTTATCCCTGGAACTGGGAAGGTGTGAAACCTAGTCCAGATCTGGCTTTTCATACCGCATTTGGTAACACTTTTTCCCATTTATTTGAAAAAGAGGATGGCTCTGGATATTATGAACCTTCAGCAACAGCAACCAGAAATTCTAAAGCTCATGACTGGTTCTATAATGAATATGGCACTCTGCAATTTGAGGTAGAAGCCGGTACATCCAATTTGCAGCCAGGACCGGAATTATTAGAGGATACAATTGAACGCTGTAAACCTGGGGCGTATTATCTGTTATACCGGGTGCTGGGATATAATGCTGATGCCGCAATGCTTTCCGGACTAGTGACTGATGCCATATCAGGAGAACCTTTGCAGGCAGAATATATCATTGAAGAAAGAAATGCACCCTCTTTTACACCCCGCTTCAGCGATGAGCTTTTTGGCAGATACTGGTGGCAATGTGCAAGCACTAACTATACCCTTCATGTACGAAAAAAAGGTTATCAGGATTTTGTCTCTTCAGTTACAGTAAGTAATCTAATCGGGACAACACTTGATGTAGAAATGCAACCTTTGCCGGAAGCCAGTATTACTGGTAGTATATCATATTCAGGGGAACCCGTTGACTTGATTGTGAAAGTATGTCATGAGATGGGTGATGAATATTTCACATTTCCTGCTGCTGATCAGGAATTTAATATTGACTGGTGGGAAGGAGAAACTGAAGTAGTGTTTACTGCAGGTGGTTATGCCACACAGTTTGCTAATTTAGACCTTGTTGAAGGAGTTAATCAATACGATATCCAGATGGAGTCAGAGGTAATACTTTTCAGTGAAGACTGGTTAGGTGATTTTTCACAATGGGATGTGGATGGTGACTGGTATATTGGAATTGATCCTGTTTGGGGGATTCCATCAGCCAAGGATACTTCTAATCGGTTTTATGAAAATTCTTCTGAGAGTACTTTAGAAATTGATGGTTTCTTTAATTTTCATGGTGCCAGTAATTTGAGTCTGGAAGTATTGCACAGTTATCACACAGAGCATGGTTATGATTTCTGTTATGTGGAGGTTAAGCCAGATGGTAGCGATAACTGGGAGGTGATAAGCTCAATGTCCGGAGTACAGGACATGCACATGGATAGATTTGACTTAAGCGCTTATGAGAATACATATTCCCGAATTCGATTCAGATTGAGTTCAGATGCATCTTTAAATGATCCCGGCTGGTGGTTGGGAGAGATGAAACTGGTCTCAGAAACCACTGTAGATGAAGAGCAAAATGATCTTCTTAAAATCACTTCCTTAAGCAGCAGCTATCCTAATCCATTTTATATTAATGATTCCAGAAGTGGATTTTGCAAGATAGATTTTGCTTTAGCAACCCCTGGAGAAATAGAACTGTCTGTTTATAATCTTAAAGGACAGAAAGTGTGCACTTTAATATCAGAGACAATGTCTAATGGAAAGCACAGCGTAAGCTGGGATGGAAGAAACAACAATGGGAAACAGGCAGGCAGTGGGGTATATTTTTATCAATTAAAAACAAAAACAAAAATCTTGAATCGCAAAATGATCTTGATCAAATAACTAGGAGGAATTTTGAAGCATATATTTGGATTATTTCTGTTGCTGATTCTGGCTTGTGGCTTACAGGCAGAAATAAGCTATGAAAACAGCAGTAATTATATAGATATTAACCTAACTAATAGTAGTGAATTATCTAATGAAAATGGCGTGTACTACACTACTCTGGCATTTCCTACCCGGGAAGTTAGTCTCCAGGTGATAGATTCTCAGGTGAGTCTTTATGATAATGCAGGAAACCTTATTGATGATCAAATACGGCTCTCGACCGATAATATTACAGTGGAAGAAACAATGGTGATGCGAGACCTGATCATGCATCGCATCAGAATTGAGCTGGAAAGCAATGAGGCTGGAAATAGAGCTGTTGTCAATAATGCTGTAATCCGGCTGCACGCAGAAAGTGAGATTGAAAATATCCAGGCAGTATCTTCCGTTTTTGCTCCGATCTATAGCAAAATAGTTGATAATTATGAAACCTCATACTTGCGTAATCTACCTGAGATGCCGGCAAAAATGCTGATAATTTCTCATGATAATCTGAATAACCTGAGCTATTTTACTGACTGGAAAAATGCGCGGGGAATAGCAACAGAAGTAGTAAATAGAGCGGATCTGGGCGCTACGGCTAATGACATAAAGGACTATATACAGACGGTTTATGAAACAGAAGAGCATCCTCCGGATTATCTGTTGATCATTGGTGATGTTAATGGGGCATTTTCAGTTCCCTCTTTTTATCATACACATTCAGCAGAAAGTGATGTTACTGACCAATCATATACACTTTTAGATGGAGATGATTACTTTCCTGAAATGATAGTGGGAAGATTTTCTATCGACCAGGCAGATAATCTAAATACTATTATCTCCAAAATACTTCTTTATGAAAAGACCCCCTATATGACAGATCCAGATTGGTTTGAGAGAATGGTTGTGGTGGCTGGTAATCATAGTGATGTTCCTCCTCCGCCAACTACACCAGTTACAACCAGTATGTGGCTGGCAGAAAAGGCACGGGATTATGGTTATCAGGATGTGACCGAAATATATGACTGGGATCCAGATTATCCCAGCCCTAATACGAGCGTAATCAAGAATGCCATCAATGCTGGAGCAGGTATAGTTACTTACAGAGGTTGGGGAAATGCCTATGGCTGGGGTTATCCCTATTTCCATACCGAAAATATTCAGGAACTCACAAATGGGTTATATCAACCAATAATGACCTCTGTAGTGTGTAATACTGGTGATTTTGCTAATGTAAATGTTGACCCCTGTTTTGGCGAACTCTGGTTGACAGCAGGAAATACTACAAATCCCAAGGGTGGAGTAGCATTTTTGGGACCTTCAAATTTGCATACAAGTACCCGCTATAATAATGCCATTTTTGCTGGATTCTATCAAGGTTTGCTTGACGAGGGAATTCATACTTTTGGTACTGCTGTGCTGCGTGGAAA
>Ga0307990_1001772_pt1 | contig 17930 bp, 8 predicted proteins | sample EllFjometagen129_FD_203168 | JGI IMG/M metagenome (GOLD analysis project Ga0307990, IMG submission 203168) | Marine microbial communities from Ellis Fjord, Antarctic Ocean - #129 | ecosystem: Environmental > Aquatic > Marine > Unclassified | place: Southern Ocean | collected 2014-10-08
TGGGGGATCGCTACTACTTTATACTGTTCCCGCAGTTCATTTAGGTCTTCTTTCATCTCCGCAATCTTGCCCCTCATCTCCGGACTGGAGTAGATGTTACTCATCTCTTTCGGGTCTTTTTTCAGATCGTAAAATTCCCACTCTTCGCCATCGGGCACGTCCAACCCGTAGAAGCGGATCAGTTTATAGCGTACGGAAGCGACACCTTCGTGACGGCGGACGCTATGAGCGCCGGGGTATTCATAGTAGTGGTAGTAGAGGTTCTTCCGCCAGTCAGACGGGGTGTCACCTTTCATGAGTGGGACCACACTTTTGCCCTGCATATCCTCTGGGATCGGTGCTCCGGCGATATCAAGAAAGGTTTCAGCGAAATCTATATTCTGGACAAGGTCGGTATTGACTGAACCGGGCTTGATGATGCCGGGCCACTTAGCCAGGAATGGAGTACGAAAAGATTCCTCGTACATAAACCGCTTGTCAAACCATCCGTGTTCGCCGAGGTAAAACCCTTGGTCGGCGGAATACATAACTATGGTGTTCTTCTCAAGGTCGTTATCTTTAAGATACTTCAGCAGGCGGCCAATATTTTCATCGACACCGGCGATACAGGCTAGATAGTCACGCATGTAGGCCTGATACTTTTCGCGAACCAGTTCTTTCCCCGTCAAACCGGATTCCTGAAGTACTTTTTTGCGGTGATCCCATACAGATGATTTAAGATCTCTGCCTGTTGTCATTGTTTTTTCAATAGACATATCCTGCTCATGAGCCGCTGTGCCGCGACTGTTATAGTTGTCGAACAGAGAATCGGGCTCCGGGAAAGTCATCGCCTCGAATTTTTCCCTGAATCTCTCGGCAGGGACCCAGTTACGGTGAGGAGCCTTGTAATGAACCATCAGCATAAACGGTTTGGAATTGTCCTGGTTGTTTCCCAGCCAGTTCAGCGCGCGGTCGGTGATGATGTCAGTGGAATGTCCATCATAGGTTGTTCGCCCTGCTTCAGTAACGAAAACAGGGTTTCTATATTGACCCTGCCCGGGCAATACTTCCCAGTAGTCGAAGCCCTGCATGCTGCCTGATAAATGGATCTTACCGATCATCGCGGTCTGATACCCATTTTTCTGAAGGATTTTCTGGAACTGCTGCTGGTCGTGATTGAACGGGCCGCTGTTGTCAATCTTGCCGTTGAGATGGCTGTGCTTGCCGGTAAGTAACGTCGCCCGGCTAGGCGCGCAGATCGAGTTTGCCACGTAGCACTTATCAAAGCGCATCCCTTCTGTACCCAGGCTGTCGATATTAGGCGTAAGGTTAAACTGCTGGAAGCGTTCACCGTAAGCTCCGATTGCCTGATAGGCGTGGTCGTCCGAGAACAACCAGAGGATATTAGGTTTTTCTGCAGCCTGCGACATTGCCGGAATCAGTGCTGTGGTGGCAACCAGAACAGCTCCCAATGAGATTAAAGTTTTTTTTCTCATATCGTTGTCTACTCCTATTTATATTTCTTTACACGAGAATCCTTGATCACACCTTTCCAGTTCATGCCGAAGGCGAAATCGTAAATATTTCCCTCGGTGTCTACATGACACTCCATATCGCGCGGCACGTCTTCCAACTGTTTTTCTACCGTCGCCATATTTGCCGGCATTTGGAAAGGCAGAAGCGCGTTGGGCTCTGATTTCCCGGATATGACGTCAAAGATTGCCTGATCAAGAACGCCAAAGTGGGTAATGATAGCATCAGCTGACGGTTCAATTTCAGAAAAGACCATAGGAATGTTAACATCTATAATAACGATGACCGGTTTATTTCCCATTTGCTTTTCAGTATCGGTAACCAGCCTGGCATCTTTCCAGTTTGATACTCTCGTTGTTTTCCCGTTGTAAGAACGGTTTTTGAGTCCGTCAATATCCATTCCGTGAGAAATACTCTGCTCACGGGCATGTTCTGCAGTGTAGGAACCATATTGCCGTGAAATTGGAAGATATCCGTTACCCCCCTTTTTAAGGTCTTCGTGCGAGTATCCTTTTCCCGAATTTGGCGCACCAATAAAAACAAGAGCGACATCGGCTTCTGCTGGAGATTGAACTCGCTTGAAATACTTGTCGCTAAGCTCATCTTTAATCTTGCACTGTGCGGGGATATAAACTTTTTTCTCTTTCAAGGGCAAAATGTTTTTTCGGTTCTTCAACATTAAAATTGACCGAACCTGTGCTTCGTAGCCGGCTTTAATAAATTCGATATTTCCGACTACTTTCTCGGATTCGGCAGGATCAAGGTAAGGGTTTTCAAACAGCCCAACACGGAATATATTTTTCAGAAGACGTACAGCTGATTTCTCAAACCTTTTCCGCATAAACTCTTCGCCGTATTCTTTTACTCCCATATTATATGCATTCACAATTGGAGCGTTACGAGTTACTCCACCAAATTGATCCATCCCGGCTATGATCGCTTTATAATATCTTTCATCTTCAGAAAGAGTTTCAACCCCCCACGACTTACCGGCCATTCTGTTCAAATTCTCTTTATTGTGATCATCGGTAATACGCCAGTCTGTGCACAAAACACCATCATAATTATACTTGTTGCGCAAAAGATCTTTTATGAGGTATGTACTGAAACCGTTTGCAACATTCTCCCCATATTTTACATCCTGATTATACGATACTGTATAGTACGGCATCACGGCTGATGCTTTCCCGGTCTTCCCGTCAAGTTTAAAGGCGCCTTCCAGAAATGGTTTCATATGGTCTTTTATATTATTCCCAGGGAAAACCCCGAAAGCACCATATCCGAAATGAGCATCTCTGCCTGCTTCACCAGTTCCACCACCGGGCCAATGTTTAACCATGCAGTTTACACTGTCATAGCCCCACCCATCAGCAAGATGGGTCGCATCTGCGGTCGACTGGAACCCATCAATATACGCACGCGCCATATCCGTCGTTAAATCAGGATCTTCACCGAAAGTATTGGCCATTCGATTCCAGCGAGGCTCCGTTCCCAGATCAACTTGCGGAGAAAGAGCAGTCGTCATTCCGAGGGCACGATACTCAAGGGAAGCAATCTCTCCGAATTTCTTCATTACTTCCGGGTCAAACGTCGCAGCGATCCCCATTGATCTCGGCCATTTGGATATTTCACCACATGCTCCAATAATATATTCATCAAGTTTTTTCTTATCATACTGGGTATGCCGCGGATCAGAACTGTTGTTCGCCGGAATCCCCAAAGGAAGACTTTCTGTTAATGCCTGAACACTATTGTTCCATTTTGCCGCAACAATAGGGCTCTCAATCTTCCTGAAAAGCATATGGCGCAGATTATTTTTCTTCAGATTATCAATTTGGATATCATGAACGTCCCATGGATTCGCTCCACTTTTCGGATACGACTTACCTCTGTAATTTAAATGGGAAGCAGGAATGCTTTCTCCCCTGCTATAAAGCATAAGCCCGGCTATTTGCTCAACACTCATTTTCCCTGCAAGATCTTTAGCCCGATCATCAACACTCAAACGCCAATCTTCGTAAACATCCAGTTTCCCATTTTTATTCAGATCTTTGAATGAGGATCCCTTATCTTGGATAATCTTGACTCTTGATGATGGGGAGTAGCCCAAGGTTCTTCCGTCCTTATTGATAACCAGTTTATAGTCTGTTTTATCAACAACCTGTTTATTCTGTCCCCAGCCGGTACCAGCTAGTAGCAGCCCAGCAATTATAAATGCTTGAGAATTCATATTACCTCACCTATGTAGATAAGTGCGCATACTGGCTACACTCATTAATAATCGATTAAAGTTCCGTCTTTTCATGATTTCCATCACTCCCTTGAGTCTTTCAGATAAATTTTACGCACTTAATCCGTCAAGATGTTTAATCCACTTATTCTCTATACGTTTCGCGGAATGATGATCGGGACAGGATATTTAAAATCATTTTGGAGGATCTAATTATTGCCGCTTCGCATTTGTTGAATGGCCGCCTCCAGCTTTTTCTTCGCGGCGGCCTGCTCCGGCGAAAGATCCGTTAACGGGCGGGTTTCCCACCGGTCAGCAATTACATCATACATGCGTCCGTCGCTATAGAGCCGGTAGCGGTGATCACGCGCGGAGTCGGTTTGCCCTTCGCGGACTCGTCCGTTTTTCCAATAGTTGGAAAAAACCCACTCGCGCGGGGTTCCCTCTTTCCCAAAGAGTTGCGGTGCAAACGAAATGCCGTCTACTTTGCCGCCGTCACGCTGTGACTTTCCAATGTTTGGAAAACCGGACAGCTCAGCCAACGTTGGATAGAAGTCGGAAAAGTCGATCAGGTCGTCTGACACATGCGTTGTGAGCTTTGCGAGCGGGTTGCGGACGATCAGCGGCACATGGGTGCCAAGATCGCTCATCAGCCCCTTGCCGCCTTTAACCGGGCCGTCAACGGTATCGGTTGTCGCCACCTTGTCGGTGCCGTTATCGCCGACGAATAGGATGATGGTGTTTTCAGCCAATCCGTTTTTTTTCAAGATTTGAACAATGCGTCCGACGGACTTGTCCATGGTTTCGACCATGTCTTTGAGATAGGTGTCCTGCTTGTATTTCCACTGGGCGAATTCGCGTGGGGCATCAGCGGGCGAGTCGGGCGTGGGATCAAATGGCACATGGGTCAGCAGCATCGGAAAATAGATAAAGAACGGCTCATCCGCCTTCTGCCGTTCGATGTAGTTGACAAGGTAGTCGCAGACGAGGTCGGGCCCGTAGGCGTCTTTGGAGACCTCTTTCATTTTGCCGTTTTCCCAAAAGCGATACGGCTCCCAGTAGCGGCGTCCCTGATGTGTTCCGCCGGGCTGATTTTCCGGAGGATAAAGGAACCACAAACAGTATTCGTCGAAGCCAAAATGATCCGGCGTGTTCATGTCGCCGCCGAGCTGCCATTTGCCGGCAATACAGGTTTTGTAGCCGGCGTCGCGCAGCAGGTTGCCAAAGGTTTTTTCAGACGTTGGCAGCAGGCCGAAGCCCGCATAGTTGCGGTGGTTGTATTTGCCGGTCATAATCTGCACGCGCGACGGCGTGCAGATCGGCTGCGAAAAACAGTTGCGGAAGCGAATGCCCTCTTCGGCCATGCGGTCGAGCACCGGCGTTTTGTATTCCGTGCAGCCATACGCCCCGATGCATTCCTTGCCAAGGTCATCGGCCATGATGAGGATAATGTTGGGTTGCTCGGTCACCCCCCCATTCGGGCGAGGGCTCTGTTGCGCCGAAAGCTTCTTCATTGCAGACGCGGAAGCGCACCCAACCACGGTCAGGCAAACCACTATACAAATTTCTCTTTTCATTTTTTCTCCTTCAGACCCGTCGTTGCATGGACGATCAAACCACTAGTCATTCCCACCAACCTGAATGGTGGCGGATGCCATCATTCCCTTTTCCGAAACAACCATTAACGTTGCAATGCCCGGTTCACCGCGCTTGCTACGGAGGATCGCCATGGCCTTCCCGTAGAAAAGTGGATGGGTGTCGTCGGTAAAGATATCGTGGCCCATCGGGTTGCCGTTTCCGGTGCCGATGAGCTTGGCGGCCCCGTCAACCTTGAAGGTGAGCTGGTCCATCGCCCACGGGCAAACGCGACCGTTTGGGTCGACCAGTTCAACGGTGACGTAGCACAAATCCATGCCGTCGGCAGCGATGGTTTGGCGGTCGGGCACCAGGCGCAGCGTGGCGGGCTGGCCGGCGGTTGTGACGATGTCTTCTCCGATGCGTTTTCCATCCTTGTAGGCCACGGCTCTGAGCTCGCCGGGCTCGTAGGGGATATCAAACCAGCAAAGGCGGTAGCGCCGCACGATGTCGTAGTAGGGATTGACCAACGGCTCGCGGGTCGTTGTGCTCTGCGGCGGTTCGGACAGGACGTCGACTTCGCGGATGCTCGCCCAATAATGTTTCTGGATGCCGTTGATCGTGACCCGAACATGCCGCGCCTTGATTTCCGGGAAGGTCAGCAGGCTTTGCTGTCCGTTCAGCTTGGTTTGTCCCTCGGCCTTTTTCCAAACCTTGGAATCGTTGGAACACTCAATGGTGTAGTCATACTTGTCTGCGGCCTCTTCCCAAACCACCTTGATGCACCGGAAAGCATTCTTTGCACCGAGGTCAACCTGCCAGCTTTGCGGAGTGGATTTGCCGTCGGCGCACCAGCGGGTTTCAAGGTTTCCGTCGACCGCCTTATACGCAAAGTTTTCGGCAATGACATTGCCGTTACGATCCTGATCGATTTGTTCGGAGCTGGCGCGTGCTGTGTTGCGGAAGGCCAGATTCTGGGTTGCATCCTGTTTCGCCCCCTTCTTGCGGCGACCGAGGCTTTTACCGTTAAGGAACAGTTCAGCTTCATCGCCGTTGGTGTAGAGCATGACCGGCACCTTGTCACCCTTTTCCCAATTCCAATGAGGGGCAAGATGAACGGTGGTTTCTTGGGGTTTCCAGTAACTGCGGTAGAGGAAGTAGGTGTCCTTTGGGAATCCGACGAGGTCGATGACGCCGAAATAGCTACTGCGCGCCTGGATACCATTTGGATTGGGCTGGCTCTTGCCGCCGATATAAGGCGTCGGTTCGCCAAGATAGTCGAAGCCGCTCCAGACATATTCGCCGGCCACGAACGGATAGCGGATCATGCGGTCGATCTCCACTTCGGGGATGTCCGCCCACCGCGCGGCGGTGAGGATGTAGGCAGAGCATTCGCCGTCGGTGCTATAGTCGGTCTTGTGTTCGGGCAACTTGAGCTTGTAGGCGCCACGCGTGCCGAAGGCCGAGGCGGATTCGCTGAAGCAGGTCGCTTTGTCAGGATAGTTTTCGAGCGAGGTCAGATATTTTTCCTGATAGTTCCAGCTGAGGGTGTCGAGCGCATCGAGAATGCCTTTGCTTTTGACTGCGGCAGTCGGATTGTTGCAGCCCATGGTGATCGGGCGGGTGGTGTCGTATTTCTTGAAGTAGCCGACCATCTTGGCGACGTGCTGCGGTGCCAGCCCATCTTCGTTGCGGAGCAGTGGGCCGTTCTCGTTGGCGATCGACCAGGTGTAGATGCACGGATGATTGCGGTCGCGCCGTACAAAGTTGCGCACTTCGGCCTCGGCATAGTTGTTCACATAGTCGGCAGTGGAACATTTGACGCCCGCCGTCTGGCCGTATTTATCGAACAGCTCGTTGAAGACGAGAATGCCCATGCGGTCGCATAGTTCGAGCAGCTCAGGGGCAGAGGGGTTATGGCTGGTGCGGATGGAATTGACGCCCATCCCCTTCAGGATTTCAATCTGCCGTTCCATAGCGCGCGGGTAGAATGCGCTGCCGAGCGGACCTTGGTCGTGGTGCATGTTGACGCCCTGGATCGGCACCCGCCGTCCATTGAGGAACAACCCCTTCTCGGCCGTCCAGTCAATGGTGCGGATGCCGAAGGGAGTCTCTTCTCGATGCGTTTGTTTGCCGTCAACCAAAAGGCGTGTAACCGCGGTGTAGCGCTGCGGGGTATCGATGTCCCAGCGGAGGGGGGAGGCAAGTTGGAACCTGAAACTTGAAACCTGAAGATCACCGGCGGCGACGTGGACGGTTTTCCGGGTCTTGGAAACTTCGTTGCCGTTTGGATCGAGCAGAACGCTTTCAACACCAACCTCCTTCACCGCGCCGGAGGTATTGCTGATTTCAATCTGCACACGGACATCGGCAGAGTCATCTGTAATCCTCGGGGTGGTGACGAACACACCCCAAACGGGAACGTGAACCGGATCGACGAGTCGCAACGTCATTTTGCGGTACATGCCGCCGCCGGGATACCAGCGCGAGAAATGCTCGCGCGTATCGGCATGAACGACTAGCACATTCTTTTCATCAACGTTGGCTGCGTCGGTGGCGTCGAGGTGGAACGAGTTGTATCCGTAAATCCACGAGCCGACCTTTTTACCATTCAGATATACCGTTGGGGAGGCCATGACGCCGTCGAAGATCAGCTGGACGCGCTTGCCTTCCGCTTCTTCCGGCAGTTGAAAACTTTTACGATACCAGCCTTCGCCGAGCCAGGGCAGCTTGGCCTGTCCGCCATGGTCGGTCAGCTTGCCGAACGGTCCACTGATGGCCCAGTCATGCGGCAGATCAACCCTTTCCCATGTATAATCATCAAATGCGGAAGCCATCGCCGCCGGATGGTCCCCTTTTGCAAACCGCCAGCCGAAGTTTATGTCATCGATGGTGCTTTGAGCAAATACAGCATTTACCTCGACTAACAGGATGAATCCGGCAGTGAGCAGGTTGAGTTTCATGTTTCTACCCTTCATTATAGATTTTCAGCAGTGCGGAACCAACCCGCCGATTTGAGCATGGGTTCAATTTCGGGATTGGACATGAAGAGTTTCCAGAGCAACCCCGTACGATGGTTTTCAATCATGCAAATGATCGGCCCTTGATCGATAGCGAGGTAATCCTCGGCAAACCAATCGCGATCCTGATTGAATGCATCGTAGAAGCCAAAGGGACCCCAGAGCCGTGGGCCGAGATCGTGGTAATAGTGCCGCAATGCAGTCATTGATTCCTCCGGCGTATAGGGCATAGCGCTGAGCGCGGCCGTAGGAGCAATCGTGCCGTTGTCGCGGGTCAACGGATCGAGCCCTCGATATCCATCTGGCGTAACACATGAGGTCAATCCCCATGCCTCGGCGCCGTATCCGTCAAACTGTTTTGGATTTTGGATGCAGTATGCGCGATGGATCAAACTGATGTTCCGGTTGTTCTCGAAATAGTTGCAATACGGGTCGCGCCATCCGCGCGGATCAAATCCGAGGAATGAATAGTGTGTGAAAAAAAGACGTCCGCCCATCGGCCAGCCCACCCATTGCCGGTAGCCGTAGTAGGTGTCGGGATTGGTATATTCCTCGGGATCGCCGACCCAGCCCTCCTCGTAGCACTCTGGAGGAATCGGGTGCGTCGGTGAGGCCATTGCCAGCAGGTAGGTGATCATGCATTCGTTGAAGCCTACGATGGGATGATCCATCAGCCAGCCATGCTCCGGCGACCAATGCCAATAGAGCCGCTTCCCATCCGGCTCCCGCAGATACCAGGCCCATTCAACTTCGCGCCACATGCGTGTGATTCGATTTCGGATTTCCCGTTCAACCGGATCCTCACGGTCAAAGTATTGCCGAACCGTCAGCATGCCCTGGATGAGGAACGAGGTTTCCACCAAGTCCCCTCCATTGTCCGCACGAACCCCGTTTTTACGGGCAAAAGGAATCGTCTCGCCAGTTTCGCCATCGAGCCAGTGCGACCAGACGCCATGAAAACGCTCCGCCTTCTCTTCCAAAAAGGTCATGGTTTTCAACATGCGCCCGGCGGCCGCTTCGCGCGAAACGAATCCGCGCTCCACGCCAACCACAATAGCCATCAACCCGAAACCACTGCCGCCAGTCGTGCATTTATCGTCTCCATGATCCGTCCGTTCTCTTGCCAGTCCGCTAACGGGATGGCCGTAGTGCCAGAAATAGCGGAAGGTGGCCTCCTGGACCGAGGTCAGCAGTTCCTCGTCATCCATGGCCTGCGTGGTTGCCGAAACCGTTCCCGCTTCCGACACAGCTTCCGCTCCACCGGATGCGCACACATGGTAGAAGAAGGTGGTGTTGTTCTTTCCGACAAAATCACTATAGACGTGCGGCCGATGCGGCCGGGCGTTTAGTTTTTCAAACGGACCGTCGACATCGGCCGACCGGAAAACGGCGTATGGGTCGCTTGAATCCGACGACGGCGTCCATTCCAGATCAATGCGACTGTCGTGCCCTGTGGCGACAAGCCCTTTCACCGGCGCGGCGTGCTGCGACCTCATGAAATCCGGAGAGCAGGACGTCGAAAGAACCGTGCAGAAAATTATCCTCAACACATTTTTCACATTCATTACCTTTTTATCGGATAGATATCCGCATCGGTGTCACCGACTTCCTTCTTCGCTGCGGCCAACTTGGCCTGCATCTTTTTCAGCGTCTCACGATATTCGGGTTTCCCAGCAAGATTGTTCATCTCAACCGGATCAACCTTGAGATTAAAAAGCTCGTAGCGGTCGGCTTCTGGAAAATAAATCAACTTATGCGTGGCCGTCCGCACGGCCTGATGCTGGGGGATGTTGTAGCCTTTGGAATCATAGTAGCGGTAATAAACATTATCGCGCCAATCGTCTGGCGTCCTGCCCTCAAGGAAAGGTGCCAGGCTGAGTCCCTGCATATCAGAAGGAACCTTGGCACCGGCCAGAGAGAGCAGCGTGGGGGCAAGATCGAGATTCATGGCAAAAGATTCAACGGCTGCCCCTTTCACGCCCTGTGGATGCTTGATGATGAGCGGGGTGCGCATCGATTCCTCATAGGCCCAGCGCTTGTCGCTCATCCCGTGCTCGCCGAGATAGAATCCCTGATCGGACATATAGACCACCACCGTGTTGTCCGTCATTTTTTCATCATCCAGAACCTGTAGAAGTTCGCCCATCGAGCGGTCAATACTCCGAGCGGTGCGCAGGTAGGATTTTAGGTAATATGGGTAGCGACAGACCGATTTTCCCTGAGTGGTCATGTCTTTTTCGGCAGGGTCGCTAAACCGCTTCTTTCCCTTCTGCTTGATGCCATCCACAAATTTTTTATGGAGCATCTCGATATTCGGGACCTTATTATGCGCGGTCGCGATGGCCGGGCGGCCTTTCCATGTGTCACGCAACGTCGACGGCTCCGGCAACGTCTCGCCTTCCAGCCAATCGTTTTCGCGTTCGTCCCAAAGGAATGGGATATGAACCGTCTTGTGATGCACGAAGATTGCCAGCGGTTTATTCTTATCGCGGTTGCGAATGGTTTCTTCGGCCATGCGGGTGATGACCTCCGACACATATCCATGTTTCTGGATCGGGTTTTTCTTGTCGTGCTCCGCATCCAGGAACTTGGGTTCATAATATTCCCCCTGTCCCGGCAGGATCGTCCATTCGTCGAAACCGGTTGGGTCGGACTTGAGGTGCCACTTCCCGACCAGCACCGTGTAGTATCCCGCCTTCTGCAACAGCTTCGGAAAGGTCTGCTGCGATCCGTCGAACTCTTCCCATGTCCGCACCCCGTTTTTGTGACTGTATTTGCCGGTCAGGATCGCCGCCCGCGACGGCGAGCAGATCGAGTTGTTCACAAACGTGTTCACAAACTTCACACCCTCCGACGCCAGCTTGTCCAGATTGGGAGTTGGATCATATTGATCAAAAATCGTTCCGAAGCAGCCAATACTTTGCACCGCATGGTCATCGGTCAGCATGAACAGCATGTTGGGTTGTTTTGCTGCTGAAGCGGTTAGACAAACGAGTGACAAACTGGCCAATAATAGTTTTTTCATAACTTGGACCCTCGTAGTACGTTTTATTTATTCCAATCCTCGGAAACCTTGGCCTTCTTTTCATTTTCATCAATCACGCCATCTCCATTCTTGTCCTTTGCATGGAACCAGCGGGTGGTTCGCTCCGCATCAAAAATTTTGCCGGAGCTTTCCGCCCGTTCCTTCGCATGTTCGAGCTGCTGCGCCAGCGTCATCCCCCCCGTTGCAGACGACGGGGTCTTTTTAGATTTTTTTTCACCCTTTTTTTGACTCTCCTCACTGGAATTATTTTTCTTCATGTCGGCCTTGGCGGAATGCCCGCGCTTGTAGATTTCAGGATGGGATTTGCGGACTTTCACTTCGGCATCGAGCTTGGACAAGTAGTCTGCTACCGCGGTTTTGTCGGTGCGATTCGGGTAGATTTCCAGCATGGGATCGTTGGACGCCTTCATCGCTTGAACCATTTGTTTCTGCTGTTTCGCGATAAGCTGCTGGTATTCAGGGTTTCCGATCAGATTGCTAAGCCCGTCCGCGTCCTTGTTGAGATCGAAGAACTGCTCCGGCACGCTATAGGTGAACAGGTCGCAGCGCTCCTGCATATATTTGTCGCCCTCCTTGGCAAGCCGCTCCATTTCCTTGGTAGTGGCCATGCCCTTGGTAGCCGTCGCGAACTTGCGCTCGCCGTCCGACCATAGGTTGCAAATGTAGGTGTAATCTTTCGAGGTAACGCCACGCATCGGCTGGCGGTTGCCGCCGACGTTTTCTTCGTACATGACATAGGCGAATTCGCGGTTTTCCTGCTTGCCGCCCTTGAGGATTGATGCGAACGAACGACCATCAAGTCCATCCGGCGCTTCGACTCCGGTGACTTCGAGCAAGGTCGGCAGAATGTCGACGGTTCCGATCACATGCTCGTCATCCATCGTTCCGCTTTGGGTTACGCCCGGCCAGCGGACCATCAGCGGTGTATGCGTGCTGTGGTAGTACATTGCCGTCTTTGCAAACGGGAACGGCATGCCGTGGTCGGAGAAGAAAACGATCAGCGTATTGTCGTAGACGCCTTCATCCTTCAGCGCCCGTATCACGTTACCGAACGAATCGTCGGCACGGCGCACGCTGTTGTAGTAGGCCGTTACTTCCTTTCTTGCTAGCGGCGTGTCCGGCAGAAACTTCGGCATGGTGATTTCATCATCCTTAAAAATGCGGCTTGGCGGATTGTCCTTATCCTGCCCGTTCAACCCGGTGCTGAGCTTGCCCTTTTTGAAGGAAAAGCTATAGAGCGCGGTATGCGGATCGTGGATATCCATCGAAAAATAGAACGGCTTACCCGCCGCCTTAGCCGCCTCGACCCCCTTCTTCGTGTATTCGTAGAAGGTCTTCGTGTCGCGGATATTGATATGCTTTTCCTTCAGCTCGTTGTCAAAGTTGATGTCCCAGCCGGGATACGGATGGTACGGCGAGGAATGCGACGACTTACCGCGGATCATTGTGAAGTAGCCGTTGTCGCGAAAAATATCCGGCGTCGTCTTATAGGTCACTTGCTCCGGCGGGACGGCATAGAAACCTTCCACCCCGCTGTTGTAAAGATAGCGCCCCGTCTGCACCACGTTGCGCGACGGAATACAGCTGGTGGCATGCACATGCGCGTGCTTGAAACGAAATCCATCCTCTGCGAACCGATCCATGTTCGGTGTCGTGTCCAGCGTCGTACACCCAAACACCCCGACCGAATCGCAGTTCATGTCATCCACCGTCAAAACCAGAATATTCATTTTGGCCTGCACTGAAAGCACTGCGCCAAAGACCAGAACTACTCCCATAATTTTTTTCATCATCGTCATATCCTTACTCATAATTTAAGTGACGGCCCTACTATTTACTGAAACAGGCTTCCAGCCTGTCTACATGCACAGAGAGCCGATTCTGTGCAGACAGGCAGGAAGCCTGTCCCACATTCTTTGCGCGCGCTTTTCCTATTTGTCATATTGTTCCGAATTCCAGTTCTGCGGGGCTTTCGCTTTCTGTTCATCAACACCCAGCACCCCATCCCGGTTGGTGTCTTTCGCATTAAACCAGCGAGTGGTTCGTGCCGCATCAAATGCTTTACCGCTTTTCTCAGCTCTCTCTTTAGAGATCGCCAGCTGCTCTGGGAGAGCGCGGCCAGTTCCATTCGCCGACGGAGCAACAGTCGACGCCGGCTCCTGGGATTTTGACGCATTATATTCAGCTATATTCACGCGCGTTCCTTTTGCAAAGCCGCTGTTGCGATTCTTCGGATTTTTGCCGGTCTGGTTGTCGGCGAGCTGGCTGTCCCATTCGTCAAACAGATCCTGCAGCGCCTGCGCCCGCTCGGGATTGGAAACGGCAACACTGTTCCATTCGCCAGGATCATCGACCATATTGAACAGCTCGATCATCTCGGTACCGGAACCATCCTTGCTGTCGCACCACAGCAACTTCCAGTCGCCCTTTCGGATGGCATAGTCGTCGCCGCGCCGCCAGTAGAGAATGTCGTGGGGACGTCCGGAGTTCTTGCCAGTGATGTAGGGCATCAGGTCGACGCCGTCGAATGTGTAGCCTTTCCAAGGTTTGGAAACTCCGTTGAGCGCCATGAAGGTCGTGGTAAGGTCGAGGTTGATGACCGGTTTGTCATAGGTCTGCCCCGCCGGGATTTTTCCGGGCCAGTGCATGACCATCGGCACGCGGGTTCCGCCCTCATAGGTGTCGCCCTTGAAGCCGTTGAACGGACCGGGATTCGACATGGTGCACTCCCCGCGCTTCTTCTGTTTTGGCTGGGCAATGCCCTGCCCGCGCGGCGTTCCGTTATCGCCCATGAAAATCACCAACGTATCGTCGGCAACGCCTTTTTTCTTCAACGCATCCATGACGGCACCAACTCCGTCGTCCATCGCCAGCACCATGCCGGCAAACAGCTTGCGCTCGTCATGCGTATCCAGTCCCTGAACCCGATCGATGTACGATTGCGGCACATCCCACGGATAGTGCACGGCGTTGTAGGCGAGATAGACGAAAAACGGTTTGTCTGCATCCGCGCGTTCAATAAAACCGACGGCTTCTTCCGTAAACATTTCGGTCAGATAACCGTTGGAATCCTGGATCTGCGGTTCGATCGATGTATTGCGCATAATCGGCGATATACTCTTCTTTGCATTCAGATCCGTACTGGATTGAGAGTAGTCATGCGATCCCCACAGAAACCCATAAAAAAAATCAACGCCGCGGCTGTTCGGACGCTGCGTTTCGCGCGCCGCGCCGACATGCCACTTGCCAATGGCAGCGGTCTGATAGCCTTCATTTTTCAGCATTTCGAAAACCATTGGCTGGCTTTCGGAAATTCCGCCCTGATCCCAGTTGCCGTAAACGCCCATGCGCTGCTGGTAGACTCCGGTCAGCAGCCCAGCGCGCGACGGCCCGCAGACCGATGCGGAGACATAGCCCTGCGAGAACTGCGTGCCACTCTCCGCCAGCTTGTCGATATTCGGCGTCAGGACATCCTTGAATCCGTGATATCCCACATCCCCCCAGCCATGGTCGTCCGTATAGATCAACACAATATTAGGTTTCTGTTCCGCCCATGCTACGACGGAAATCATTGCCAATGCGGCCAAAATATATTTCTTCATTTCAAACTTCCTCTGCTTAGTGTTTTGCATTGAACTCGTCCACCTTAACGCGCTTGCCGTTGGCATAGCCGCCGTTGCGGTTTTTCGGATTCTTTCCATCCATATTGCCGGGCAGGCCACCATCCCACGCATCAAAAAGGTCTTGCATAGCCTGCGCACGTTCGGGGTAGTTCGAGACTACATCCTTCCACTCGCCGGAATCGTCGGCTAAATTAAAAAAGCGGATGGTTTTGGGGCCGTTCTGGTCATTGTAGGCCAACTTCCAGTCGCCCTTACGAATGGCATAATCCTCGCCGCGGCGCCAATAAAGCCAATCGTGCGGGCGGCCCACCTGCTCCCCAGCGAGGAAGGGAATCAGGTCAACCCCATCGATTTCCAGACCGTTCTTCAACTGGATACCTCCACTGTTCGCCACGGCCGTGGCGACAATATCCAGACTGCTGACCGGATACGGATAGGCTTTCCCGGCGGGGATCGCCCCGGGCCACGCCATGACAAACGGAACCCGGATCCCGCCTTCATAGGTGTCGCCCTTGAAACCGTTGAACGACCCGGGGCTCGACATGGTGGTTTGCCCGCGCGTCTTTTGCTTCGGCGCTTTAAATCCTTGCCCGCGCGGCGTTCCATTGTCGGAAAGGAAAACAACCAGCGTGTCGCGCTCCAGCCCATTCTTTTCCAGACATTTCACAATCCGACCAACGCTGTCGTCGAGCGCCAGCACCATGGCGGCAAAGTGGCGGCGTTCTTCGTGATGTACCTTCAGATCCTTCAACCGCTTAATGTCTTTCTTATCGGCCTGCCACGGATAGTGAACGGCATTATGGGCCACATAGAGGAAGAAGGGATCGTCTCTGCTGCGTTCAATGAAATCAACCGCCTCTTTGGTATAGAGATCGGTCAAATATCCACCGCGTTCCTCTATTGGCGGTTCGACCTGCCCATTACGAAAGATCGGCAGCAAAGCGCGCTGCTTACCATGCGGATCCGTTCCGGAACGAAAATAGTCATGCGACCCGGTCAGCGAGCCATAGTAAAAATCGAACCCACGCGCATTGGGCAACTCGTCCTTTTCATGGCCGACGTGCCATTTGCCGATCATCCCGGTGCGGTAGCCGTGTACCTTCATCCGCTCGGCCAGCGTCGGTTGGTCGAGCGGGATAATGCTGCCCTCGGTATTGCCCAGAAACCCGAAGCGTTGCTGATAAACTCCGGAAATCAGTCCGGCACGAGACGGTCCGCAAACCGATGCCGTGACATAGCCCTGCTCAAACCATGTGCCCGACTTCGCCAACTTATCGATATTGGGAGTCTGGATATCCTTGAAACCGTGATAGCCAACATCACCCCAGCCCATATCGTCCGCGAGGATCACAACGACATTGGGCTGTTGCACCGCAGATGCATAAAGGCCAGCCATTACTAACGCTGTCAGAAAAAATAATTTCATTATTTCATATTCCAATCCTTGGGCGGTTTGATCTTGGCCTCTTCAGCGTCGATCACATCATCGTTGTTCCGATCCTTCGCGTTGAACCAGCGGGTGGTTCGCTCAGCATCGAATTTCTTACCGCTTTTTTCTGCCTTAGCTTTTGCGTCCACCAGCTTTTCCGCCCGTGTGATGCCCTCGGCTTTCGGGGCATTGGCTCCGGCAAACATTTTATTCGGGGCATCGTTCGGAATGGAAATGCCGCGCATGACTGCGTATTCCTTCAGCAACCGTTGATGCGCTTCGATGGCGCGTTCCGGCGCATTTTTCAAATCGATGAGTTGCTTTTCCTCCGGATCGTTGGACAGGTCGTAGAAGCTACCGTCGTTATACAACTTCCAGCTGCCGTCGTGGATCGCGTCACGTGCATCGTTGGGCTTACGACCAAAATTCCAGTAGTGGCAAAAAATATAGTTCCGAGCATTGGAACCTTTTCCGGTCAACCGGTTGGCAAAGGAGATGCCGTCGGTCTTCCGGTCTTTCGGAATCTCCGCCCCGGCCAGATCGACGACCGTAGCAAAGAAGTCGGAAAAGTCGACGAGGTCGTCGGACTGGTTACCGAGTTTGGCATAGTCCGCCGCATGTTTCGGCCAGTCGATCACCAGCGGAACATGTGTACCGTTGTTCGACATCAAATCTTTTCCACCGGGCACATCGCCATAGGTCGTGCGGGTGATCGGGCCTTCCATATACCCTTTTTTGCCTTTCGGCGATTCCTGCCCGGCTTCATGGAGCGTTCCGACGCGCCCGCTATCCGTTGCCATGCGCCGCATGCCTGGGCAGGAGGCCGACACCTTGACGGGATAGGTGGTGCCGTTGTCGCCCGTAAACAGAATGATCGTGTTTTCGCGCTGACCGGATTCTTCCAAGGTCTGGACCATATTACCGACCAGCACATCGACATATTCAACCATGCTTTTGAAATGGCGTACTTCGGAGGTCTTGCCCTCTTTCTCGTCATCGGCGGCCGTCAAAGGCGATGGTTCGAACGGCGAATGGGTCAACAGCATCGGGTAGTAGAGAAAGAAGGGCTTGTCCGACTCCTTTTTAATGAAGTTCCGTGCATATTCGTTGAGCATGTCGGGGCCAAAGGTGTATTCGCTTTCGTGGAGTTCCCCGTTTGCAACAATTGGCGGATAGCCCCAGTAGCGACTCTTCCCGCGCGTGGAGCGGTCGAATTTTTCCTTCGGGCTGATTCCATTCTGTAAGCAATATTCATCGAACCCGAAAGCCGTCGGCGTCCGCCAGTCGCCGCCGAGCTGCCACTTGCCGACCATCGCCGTGCGGTATCCGGCCTCCTGAAGCTGCTTGCCGAAGGTGACCTCCGACGTCGGGAGCAATGCAAAGCGCTCATAGTTCCGGAAACTGTAGCGCCCGGTCATGATCTTCACGCGGCTCGGCGTGCAGAGCGGAAGCGAGTAACAATTGCCGAACCGCAACCCCTTTTCCGCCAATGCAT
>Ga0307990_1001774_pt1 | contig 17923 bp, 19 predicted proteins | sample EllFjometagen129_FD_203168 | JGI IMG/M metagenome (GOLD analysis project Ga0307990, IMG submission 203168) | Marine microbial communities from Ellis Fjord, Antarctic Ocean - #129 | ecosystem: Environmental > Aquatic > Marine > Unclassified | place: Southern Ocean | collected 2014-10-08
GAGAATTTCAAGCACACCTAAAATTAGGTGTAAATTATTAATTGTTTTTAGGCTTTAAAATGTTAGTATATTGACATATGCAAATACGCTTAATTTTGCGATGAATAATGCAGGTTAGATTAAAGGCATTAAAAATGCACAATAGAATCAACAAAAATTATTAAAAATGCTCAACGAGTTGTGCAAAATGCGGTTTTGAGGTCAAGTTTTGATGAGTCACGTAATAGTTGAATTGCCAGTTTACCTGCAACACCCTGCCGGCGGGCTTGCATATTAGCGTAACTTAGCGGTATTTTTTATTGTACCGCAAAGCACCGCAAAAAAGCAAAGGGGCGCTGAGTTTTAAAAAAGAATTGCCACAGATGCACGAATAAAGCACTTTGTTTTCATTCGTGCATCTGTGGCTTTTTTTCTGCACCTCAACCTTATTTATTTGATTTTGTGTTCTTGTAATCGTAAGAAAGCAAAATCCTGAGTTGAAGAAATGTAGTTTTCGGTTTATTTATTAATCGCCTTTAAAATGCGTTCTTCTTTAATTAAAACATCTTTCATTAATAGTTGATATGGAAATTGTTTGAGTTTTGAAGATTTAAAGCCTTCCAGAATGTTTACTAACGACCCCGCAGTTATTAAAGACAGATTAATTTCGAACTGTAAATCACACTCATTAATAAAATCGTCACTAAATTCAGGAGCGATTAGCAATGTTTTTACAACATTATATTGATTTTTTGTTGCTGTGTCAACATAGGATTTAATTTGTCTTGAAACCGAGCTAAATTTGTTGTATCCTTTTTCTTTTACGGTTTTACATTCTATGATAATTAAATCATTATTTCCCAGATTTAAAATCACATCAATTTTATTCTTTGCAGTGTTTAATTCTTTTTTGAGGTCTTCATCAACATTGAAGCCAAGTTTTTCAAAAATCGATTTTGTGACGGCTTCAAATTTTAATCCTAATTCACTTTCTTTAATAATCAATCCATTTTCTTTGAGTTCCGAAAGATTTCTAAATCCGATTGCTGCATAATTTTCGATAAGTAGATTTTCGGCATCCTTGTATGCGTCAAGTATGTTAAGTACGAGATTTCCTCTGGATTTCAGGGCTTGTTCAGCAATGAATTTTTTCAATGTTTCTTCCGGAAGAATATCCAAAATATCTCTTGGTTTAATATTAAAGTCTAATAAATTGTTGCTATTCAGTGCAATATCTTCCGGCATTTCAAATTCATTGAGTATTATTTTTTTATACTGCGGAAGCGTTGATTCGAGGTCAATAAGTAAGCGTTCATAGCCTTCAACTGAAATTCCAACCTTTTCATCTTTTTCTAGCTCTTCAAAATAGTTAATCATGTTGGAGATTTTTTCTTCAATTGTTACTCCGCGTAAGGGAGCTTCAATTTTCAAACCTTTTTCCCAAATTTCATTGATGACTTTCTTTTTATCTGTCAGATTTGTACCCTCTTTATGTAGTTCGTTTTTCAGAAGGTTAGTAATAGAAATTCCTTCCTTGATGATTGCCTTTATTTTTTCTTCGTAACTTAGTTTTTTGATATCAATATTGTGTTTTCGGCAAATATAGTTTATTTGCGAATCCTTAAATGTTTTTAAAACTCTGCGATAGAATTTATCTGCAATTTGTTTTTTACGTACTTTCCTTAAAACGCGCACAACTTCATCTGCAACATAAATTAAATTATTTTTTCTGGAATAAAAAATGATTCCCGTATTTTTAAGCGAAGTTATAAGATTGTCAATTTGAAGCTTTTCCGGAGGAATAATGATGTAATTTATTAATTTGATTTCTTCTTGAGAAAGTTCTAATTCTTGCGATAAGGTTAATAGAATGGACAATTCATCATTAGTTACTTTACAATCTCGATTGTTGTCGGCATCGTTTGTGTAAGCGGTATCCACGCACGCTTTGTAAATGAGATAATCACGCTTGCGTTGTTCTTCAATATTGCATTTGTCTGCTTCTAATTCTGTTTTTAATTGCTGAGTTTTTTGTTTTAGGTTTTTTAATTCTTTAGTATATAGCGTGTTGAGCCAATCTTGCCTTAAAATATTATTTCCGTCTTTAATTAATATGTCAATTAGAATATCAAGCTGTGAACTTGTGTTGACAAATTCTGCTTTTATCGTTTCTGCAAATTCATCTTCTATTAAGTTAAAAACTTTTGCAATATTGATACTATCTGCATTTTTTAAGTCGTAACTAACATCTGAAAGAATCTTTTCAATTTCTTTGCTGTTTTTGGGATTACAGGCTTTGATATTGTCAATAATTTTTAAAAATGAATTCTTTTCCAGAGAATTGAGGTTTTCTAAAATTCTTTCAAGTTTCATGATTGTTTCGTTTTTTGATTATATCGTTCAATTTGCTGTCTAAGTCGTCAATTTTCTTTTCTAATTCGTCATTATTGTCACTTACCATAGAGTTAACAAAAATTGAATTTACCAAAGAAAGACCAATAATTCCTCCTGTAATGACAATGAATACGAAGTAAAGGTATGTAAAAAATGTTGCAATGCTTGAATAATTTATTAACGTAGATTCAATCAGCAAATGCAACTTTCTTATTTACAAATTTATAAAATATATTTTTAGGATTGTCATAATTTAAGTTTTTTATAGGTCTTCGATTGATTTTGTGTTGTATCTCTTTGATTCGTAAAAAGTGGTTTCCGCAAATAAGATTACAAAATGGGAAATCATTAGCTCCGCGGCACTTCTTGTTGTACTGCAAAGTATCTCGAATCGTTTATTTTCCTAAATAATCGGAACAGGCTGTGGTTTTTCTTTTTGCGCGTCAAACTCCTTTTTTTCATTTGGGTCCCGCGTCAAACTTTTTTTTTTGTTTGTGGTTTCAAACTTTCTTACTCACACCACTTATACAAATATTGATTGGCTTGCGGGTGTTTGTAGTGTAATGCACGTTTCCACAGATAACATGCGCCTTCGCGGTCACCGTTTTCCAAACGACAGATGCCGTAATTAATATAAACTTGCGGTAAATTTGGATTTACATCCAGTGCCATGGCATAATCTTTCATTGCATTTGACCATGAGCGAGTTGCCATAAACGCATCGGCACGAACAATAAAATAGTCTGCTTTTGCCGTGGATTTTTCAAGCACTTTGTTCATTAAAATAATGGCATCGGTATGATTTCCTCGTTGTTGCTCGGCTTCGGCTATCATATAAATGCTTTCAATGTCATCCGTAAAGGCAGCGTAAGCACTTGCCGATTGAATGAGCATTTCTTGGGCGCCAATTTGTTGAGCAATTTTAATTTGACGTTTTTTTGCTGCAAAATTATACGGATTGATTTTTGCCGCAGATTCTAAGGCAGAAAGTGCTTTTCGTTTATTGCCTGTTTCTGCGTAGGCTTCTGCTGCGGTTAAATAATAATCAGCATTGCGGCTGTAGCCAGACATTGCTGTTTCAATATCGCGAATTGCCTGTGCTGGCTGCCGGAGCTTCAAATAAACATCTGCCCGAAACGCATAATACAGATGTCGATCCGGAAACTGAAGAATTAGCGCATTAATTTCTTCCAGCGCCCATTGATAATGTGTGTTGTCATAATAATTCAGTGCCGATTCATAGCTTAAGTCAGCCTCCTTATAAAAATTATTATTCCACAGGTTTTGCCACTCACTGCTCTTGCGAATGGGATTAAAATCGGGGCAGGAACGGATTTCAGAACGGAGAACTCTGTTTTTACTGCTCATGTGTTTTGTTAAAAGTGCACAGGCTGTTTTTGCATCGTTTTGCAAGGCAGATTCTCGCGCCAGAAAATAAATTGCCCACTCGGTGTTTTGATGCAAATGCGCAATACGAAATGCTGCAAATTTATGTCCCTGTGCATCAAGTGCTTTTGCAAGATTGTCGGACAGAAGTTCATCGTTGCGTAGTTTTGATTCGTGGCGTTGAATGATGTCCGTTTGCGGATTGTTTTTGACCTCTGTCAATATTTGATAAAACAAATCCTGTTGCTGAGCAAATCCTGAGATACTCAACAATACAATCATGGCAATATGGAGTACGCGTTTTATCACTCGCTTTGTGTCGGTTGTCCGGATGACTCCTTGTCGGGATAAACGTGAATAAATCCGTGTAAATGTCTTGCTTCAATTCCTGTCAGTCGATATTCGTAAACCTCGCAGGTGTAATAATAGACGCCCGGGGAAACCATCTGGTTGTTTTTTTGATATCTGCCGTCCCACATGATGTCGGGGTCGGTTGTTTCGAACATGACTTGTCCCCAACGATTGAAGATTTGCATTTCAATATGACTGACAAAATAATACGGCATTTTCGGATGGTAAAAATCATTGATTCCGTCATTATTCGGCGTAAAAATGTTTGGCAATTCGTAATAGGAGCAGTTGTCCACGCATATTTTGGTAGGAGTCGGCGACTCGTTGTAAAATGAATCTACTGCGGTAACATAGTAGCATCCTGCTATGCTGCGTTCCGGGTAATGCTTGTAGCTGAATTGATTGTAAGCTGCCAGAATACTGTCTAAGACATATAAATCGGTTTCCAAATCGGGTGCAAAATGAATATAATACTGATAGATATCGTCGCGGCAGGAATCCGGCATTGTCCAGGAAATTTCATTGTACAAACTGTCGCAAGCTGAAACAACAGCGAAATTCGGGGGACAGGGAGGAATGGTATCTGCCGGTGTTCCGCAATTGATTTGTGACCAGTTAATAATCGGATTAACAAATCCGTCGGAAACATAGCTTCCCGAGCTTCTCACTTTGTAACAATATGAATTTCCGTTGATGAGTAGTGAGTCTCGGAAATATTGGTCAGTAGCGGTTCCGATGGAATCAAAACTCATTACGTCCTCAGTTTGTCTGAAAAAAGAATATTCATAATTTTGCCATGGGACATTTTTGGTTGCATCGAGTGATAGTTTATTGTCTCCCGGCGTTATTTCCAGAAAAATTGAGGATGCCACATGTGGAGTTCCGAGTAAAACCCGGTTGCCGGGTTCGTTGTTCCACATTTCCACGAGATATGAATGGCTGGAATTTCGGGTGTTGATGTTGTTGTGATAAAAAATCGTGTCGTTAATGGTTGTTGTCGAGTCGATAAGTTGTAGATTTTCACCCCATTGTCCGGTGGAGTGATAGATCAGATAATGATAGGGACCGGGAAATTCTGTAGTATCAATTTCGATTGGTTTTGACCATGCCAGATAAATTTCGCCTGTATTTTCATTTGTATTTTCAACGGAAACATTGGTAATTGTCGGGATACCTCGAATTAGTTCTGCACAAATTTCTTCACTGGCGTAAGATTCAGCGCCATCTGGGAAACGGGCAACAATCCGATAGCAATAATTATAACCTTGCGGTAATCCGACTCCATTGTTGTTGTCGAGAAAACTCGTTGAATTTCTGTCTTCAACATTCCCCACAAGTTGATATCCGAGGCTGTCAGGGATTCCGGTGTCGCAAATGCCGGGAGTCCAGTTCACCGACTCGGTGTGTCGGTAAATATCATACGATACAACATTTTGACAGCGATTGGGATACCATGTTAAGGTGATGCTATTGGTTGTCGATTGAATATCATTGATTTCTGTTTTTGGACCGATGACATAAATAATCACATTTTGAATGTCAACAAGATTGACTGGTGAGGCATTGTCCTGCGCTTTGAAGTTCACAACATAGGGTTGTTTTCTTATGAAATTGCAGGTGGTTTGCCAGACAAATGTTCCTTCTGCGCTGCCGTTTCCAAAGTCTTCATATTCAAAAGTGGCATAGGAATCGGGAATGAGAAATGGCGCACCATAAGCTGACATGCTGATTGCATCACCGTCCGGGTCATTTGCGGGAATGCTGAGCTCCAATAAGGAGTCTGCCTCTACGCAATGTTTTTCTTCAGCCGTAATAACCGGTGGATTATCATCACTTTCATACACTTCAATCTGCATGTCGCGAATAATCTGTCCAATTTTATGTCCGTTTCGCCACTCTTCGATGCGGATTGCGATGTTATAGACACCTACTTGTGTTGGGCTGTCCCAAACCAAATCTCCGCTTACGGCATTCAGTGTTAGTGAATTGGTGGCAGGAGGGAGGGTGTATCCTTCAATGGGGTCTCCGTTTTCACCACGGCAAATATCCAATGCATAAGAAATGCTGTCACCATCGGGGTCGTATGCGCCCGGGTTGTGAATAAATATCTGTCCTACAGCTGCTTTATCGATTGGTGGTTGGGTTAAAATCGGGGTGCTATTTGTGCCGTATTCGGGGCTGATTTGCAGGATGGTAGAAATGCTGAAAACAACATTTACCGAATTTGGAATGTTATCAACTCCCTGATTTCGGTTCGGGTCTTCAACAACCAATTCGTAAATACCGGGTCCGGGAAAGGTATGTGTGCCTTGGTAGCGGTTTCTCCGATAATATCCCGGTAAATCTACAATTTCATTTCTCGGTAAAATACTGCTGGTATTATCTCCCCACAATATTTCTAATTCATCCCGGTCGGCTGTCCATCCCGGTCCGGTTGCCGTGTAGGTGATGATTGTAATTTCGTAAGTGAGTTCTGAAATTTGTACATAGGTTATTTCTCCTGCACGATTGTGAGTTGCTATGGCTGAAATGCTCAGAAAAAGCATTCCCGTCAAAAGGAGGAAATATGTAAAAAGCCTTTTCATTCTACCTCCAAAGTTATCACATTATTTTCACCTGTCAAACTAAAACTTTGTTGTTCACCTGAAATGTTGAGAATTAACAGATTTGATTGGTCGGCATAAAGATCGGTTAAAATTCGATTTTCAATTTTGAGCGATTCCGGTTTTTCTGTTTTTAGCGATAAAAATACTCGTATTGCTATTTCACTTCGTTCGGTTTTATCAAGCTGAATTTCATCTGGCGGAACTGCTTTCCCGTTGATACTGATTTTGAAATTCTGCACAAACCAAGCTTCAATGTATTGTTCCATTTCAGGATGTTGAGTTTCGCTGCCGATGTTTAAATCCACTTCAAGTTGTTCTTTGACAGATGATTGCATGTCATCCCAAAAGATACGGCTTGCAATGAGGATTTCTTGATTTTCCTCGTCGTATTCCACATTGGTAAACGAGACATGCACAGGATGCAATGAAGCGAAAAACAGGCTTGTGATGATTAGAAAATGCATTGTCTTTTATTTTTAATCAATCCGTGCTTTAATAACATCAAAAGCTAGTGAAATGTTGTCTGGGCGGAGGCCTAATTCACGATTTGCATAAGACGAATCGAGATAGGTTTTTGCCGGACGCCGTGCAATTTGATTTAAATCAGTCGAAGATACGGGCTGAATCAGGCTTTTATCTAAATTAAAATGGGCTGCGATTTTTAAACCAAAATCATACACAGACAATTTTTCATTTCCGGCGTAATGCCAAATTCCCTCTTTTTCGAGAATGGATATTTTTAAAAGAAGGATTGCCAAATCATCGACAAAAGTTGGTGTTCTGAACTGATCGTCAACGAGTTTAATTGGCTGACCTGCTGTGAGTGAGTCGTGTATCCAACGAAAAATATTCGAACGTTTAATGTTGTTAGGATAATCATAAATTAAGGCAGTCCGAACGATTGAGTGTCTGCAATTTGATTGTTTTAGCACCTGTTCAGCCATGAGTTTACAAGTTCCGTAATAATTTACCGGATTGGGAGTGTCAAATTCTGAGTAGGGGACTTGTTGGTTTCCATCAAACACAAAGTCTGTACTCATGTGTGTTAAATGGATGTTCCGTTTGGTGCAGGATTTAATGAGATTAATGATGGCTTCGTAATTCACCTTGTGGCAGGTGATTTTGTCTTTTTCGCAATCATCAATTTGGCTCATTGCTGCGGTGTGTATGATTGCCTCTGGCTGATAGAGATCCAGCAGATAATTCAGTTTTTCCGGATATCTGAGATCTAATAGTTCAAATTTATGTTTTCCGACAAAACGATTCGGTGATTTTGAAGTGGCAATAATCTCTGTTGGACTATCTTGATAATCCACTTCACGCAGAATTGCTTGTCCGGTGAGTCCGTTGCTTCCTGTTACTAGTATTTTCATTCTTTACACAAGATATCTTTCATGTTTTGTATTTGTTGCTTTTCTCCCAAAACCAGAATTTTATCGTTGCAAGTAATAATTGTATTGGGTTTAGGATTAACGAGATAGCTTCCGTCCTTTCTGCGTATCCCAATGATATTTGCACCACTGTCTTTACGGATATTAAGTTGTTGTATTGTTTTATTATCCATTTTGGACAGCAAGTTTTCACAGGAAACTTCTTCAATACTTGTTTCATTGACTGTTTGAAGTAGAACATGGTCAAGAAACTCAACAACATCGGGTTGAGTAACCAGTTTCGCCATGCGCTGTCCTCCGGTTTTCGCCGGCATAATGACATTGTCTGCTCCGGCACGCTTGAGTTTGATGTCTGAGTGCTCCTCAGCTGCCCTGCTGATAATTTTTATTTTCGAATTTAAGCCTCTTGCGGAAAGTACGACAAAAAGATTATCTGCATCCACGGGAAGTGCCGTGATGAGTGATTTTGCCCGCTCAATGCCGGCAAGATTCAGTATCTCATCCTGGGTTGCATCGCCCTGAATAAATAAGTAATCCGTGTTGTTTTCAATTTGTTCAATCAATTCATCTTTGTACTCAATAAGCACAACTTGCTCTCCGTGGGCAGTGAGTTCTTCCATGGTTTGTTTTCCGTTTCTGCCGTAACCAACCACAATTACATGTTGTGAGAGGGCATTGATTCGTTTTTTCATTTTACTGTATTTAAAGTAATTTTTTAATACGCCGTTGACAATGAAGCGAGTGAAATTGGACAAGACATAGGCAAAGACTCCAAAGCTCATGATAATCAGAATGATAGTAAAGATTTTGCCTCCGGGTGATAAAGGAGCGACTTCGCGAAAACCAACTGTTGCTATTGTGATGATTGTCATGTAGATAGCGTCGATCAAGTTGAAGCCTTCAATAAGCATATAACCGGTAATCCCAATGATTGAAATTCCGATAAGGATTCCGAAGGCTAGGAGTATCCCATGTATGTTATCTGAAATGAATTTTTCCGATTTAATGAGTTGGTTCATAACAACAGTTTGTGTGCATTTAACAGATGCTGCAAGTTAATCATTTTTTTGGATAAAGTGGGGTAAGGGCGATGACAAATCCCTTTCCACTTTCTAACTTTTCCCTTTTCACTTTTATGTTGTCATCGTCTTTTTTCGCAAAACCCAGCTAAAAAAATCGATCGAATCACCCCGTGACCCGTAACCCTAGCTCCTGTCTCCTTCCAGAACCAATATTTGACCAATTCGACAGAAAAGGCATTTTTTCGGATTGCAATAGTACTTTTTCAGGTGTAGGAGAGACTGTGATTCCATTGCATTTTCTGCAACAATGCCGAGGTCTGCCCATTTCCGTATGATGCTGTTATTTTCTGCTTTGATGTCTTCCAGAAAGTGTATGGCTTTGTCCTTGTGTTCTTGTTGCTGCTTTATTTCTCCGTACAGAAAAAGCATTGGAATAACCGCGTTAATCAGCAGGATTTCGCGAGATGTTTTTCCTAGACATTTACGGCGTGATTTGCTTTCTTCGCCAAAGCGGTAATGGGTTTCCCAATACTCCGAGCTTTCTGTGTTGAGTAAATTTTCCAATCTTGCTAAACTATCCGCTTCAAGGATACGTGAGAAAAAGCGTTCGTTTGTATGCAAAAGCATTGCCAGTTGAGCAATGCGGATTGAAGGAAAGTTTCCCGGACGCATGCGTGAGAATTTCCACAATTTGGCATCTATGGGGTTGAGTGAGAATTTAGTTTGCAGTAGTTTGTACTCTTGTTTGAGTTGATTGTAATGGCTGTCTTTTAGTGCTCCGACTAAAAATCCGGCTTGACCGAAAAGCAGGGCTTCAATTTGTGGGAGATTGTTTCTGTGTTTTGCTATCTGTTGCCATTTTAGGCTTTTCCCCAGCATTTCGAAGGGAATTTGGTTGGTGTTAAAACCAAAATAGCGGGTGAGCGTTCTGAAAAACACGGTGTCAAAATCGATGTTTTCCTGTATCATTTCTGATTTTATTGTTTCCGCTTTGTGTTCTAATCTTTCTACTGCTAGGCTTTGCATCCAAAGTAAAATATCCAGAGGACGAACATTTTGTATTAAATGTTCACAAGGAATCCAGCGTAAACTTTGCAGTAAATCGATCCATGCCTGGCTGTATTCCTCCGGAAATTTCATTACCCATGTTTCGGGCTGTCGCCCGTCTTCTGTGCGAATTTCTTTATCGTGCTCAGCCACAACATGCAAAATGACATTGTTGTATGCTGTGTCGTTTTGATGTTTGTGATTATTCCATTCACCGGTTTTGGTGTGAATTTCTACATTTCCGGCCCAGATTGTGCCATCCATTTTTATGCGTGCATTGAAGAAATCCGGTCCGGCATCCTGATTATGTTCTCCGGGATGAATGATTTCAAATTTTTTACCGGATAGGGTTTTGCATGCATTGGTAAATGCTTGTTGTTTCCAGATGAATTGCAGAATGTCTTCGGACATAGGCTTTTGAATGCTTTAATTCAGTTTTGCTAAGATAAAGAAAATCTTGATGCGAAAGAATTATTAGAAGTTTCTTTAAGAAAGTTCGAAATTTTGATTGTCTTACGAAATAAACTTAATTCAGTGGGATAGGGGAAATGCTGCACGGAACTTACCGGAAATATTATAGGCAAGTTTAAAGAAACAGCGCTTTTTTTAAAGAAAATCCTAAACATCTTAAAGAACAGAAAAACATCTTCTAAAAGTGGAGCCCAGAACCCACTAAAAAAAATGGGGCGTAACTAAAAAGCCTTGTGAAACTTGACACCTTGTCATTATTTTAGTTCGCTTAAGGTGATTCGAGTTTCCCCTTTTGGGTAATAACTTCCAGATTAGTGGAAATGAAACACCGCGATATGCAACACTTAGCATTAAAATATTTATGTCTGTTTTTCCAAACTTCCAGTTTGTACTATCAAGACATAGTCGAGGGGGTACATTATCGGGTAACATTGCAAACAATAACTTAGCAATAATGTCTTCGTTGATTACAAATTCAGAAAAAAAACGTTGTATTATCCGTAAATTAGATTGTACTTGAGCATTGCTTTCAAAACCTTGTGATAGTTTTACAAAATTTACGGGTTGCAATTTAATCATTGAAAGCACTGTTTTAGTTAAAAATGTAATTCTTGCTTTATGCCAGCTCAAATGTTTTGTGAAAATTGAAACTAATTCGCTATTTTTGTCATTAACCTAGATTTTCATATCATATAATATTTTTTTGGTCACTATGTCATAAAATACTGAAGTTCAGGGCTTTAGCCAAGAAAACTCACGTCAAGTTATTAACATAATCATCTAATTATCAACAAGTTAAAAGTTTTGTCATGTACTAAAGTGTTTTTTAATAATTCCATTAAAATATCTTAATATGAAAATTACTAATATCTACGCTGTTTTATTGTTTCTTGCATGTATATGCTTTTCCGAAATATCATATGCACAAAATATTAAGTTTCATAAGGATACTAGTTTCACAGCTGTTCGCTCTATTGATTTTGATAAGGACTCTATTCTATATATAGTGTCTGCAAGAAAACTACTGTTTTTCAGTCTCTGATAAGAAAACGTCAAAGATAAGACTTTCGATGTTTCTGAAACCAAGGAGTCCGCCAGCCGGCGGATCGACTGTTTTAGAAACGAGAATAACGCAATATTTGGCGTTTTCTTGCAGAGACTATATAGCGATTAAGGCGGACTCTTCCTTGCAGGGATTTGATATGCTGATGTTCTCGACAGTAGTATCACGTAAAAACGATCATGTATTATTATGGAGACGAATTAATTTCTTTAAAAGAGAAAAATGAGAAATTCTTTCGAAACCTGTGTGATTATTTAAAAGTAGAGCGATAGATTAACACGTTTTGACTTTTTAATTGTTTATAAAATTATGCGGATAATTTGGCATACGATTCTGAAAAGTTAATACTGACTCTTTTATAATCACACCGTCTTCAATATTAATCGCCCTTTGAATTGTCGTGTCCTTTATCCAACTTTTACGACCTTCTAAAATAGTTGGTAAATAAACAATTAGTGCTGCAGATATTGACCTTGAAGCACTTTCCCAGAGATAACTCGGCGTATGATCAACTGCATAATAGTCGATCTTGTCGATATGCAGAATTGGGTTTTCAAAAGTTGTAGGTTTAGCAAAATAGAATCCCATACCTTCATCGCAACTAACATCAATAATTAAACTTCCCGGATTTAGCGTGTCTTTTTCTTCTTCTGTTATAAAATTGATAGGATTGTCTGTATCTTGATAGGTGCCATTAATAATAATCTCAGATTCACTAATTAAATCTGATAAAGGTCGCACTGTGCCATCATGTTCTATTGTTACCATTCTGGATTCATTGTTATTCCCTTCCCGGATACGAATATAATGCACATCTAAAATTTCCTCACGCACTTCATGGACAGGTCTTTGAATACAAATTGTAATATCTCTGAACCCATGAGATTTGAGCGCATAAATAGCTCCACGACTCACTGCTCCAAAGCTAAAAATAATTACTTTACGTTGGTTGCCATAATGACCATCAATACCTCTTAATTGTAATGCGTGAATAACTGCGCAATAACCTGCCATTTCATTATTCTTATAAAATGTATGTCTGCCTATCTGACCTTCTGGGGTCCAAACAAACATATCCTCAAATGCAATTAATGTTAATTTCCGATCGATTGCAGTTTGTGTGATATCACCTTGCTGCGCGCAATGCGGATACCCCCAAATAAATCCTCCTTCACGTATTTCTTTTAAATCTGCTAATACAGGTTTCGCAATAATAACCGAACCTATTTCAGCCAATAATTCATGACGAGAAGCAACGCCTCCAGTTTGTGAAATAAAAAAATCATCGTCCAAACCAAAAGGCGCTCCATATCCCTTTTCAAAAATTAATTGTTTTCTAATGGCTTCTGGTAAACGTGATAAATGATCTGGATGAATTGGTACACGTTTTTCATCTTTTTTTCTTGAAGATCCAATAATTCCTAAGCTTAGTTTTTTCATAAGTTTTCCTTTGTTAATTTTGTTATAAAACAAATTAATGTCGGCTCGACTATCCGTTACTCAATGAGAAATCATTTGCCGGTGTGAAATGCTTTATTATTTAAGCAGCAAAATGGAGTGATGACTGATTGAAATCAAAAATGGCATAAACCAATAGTAAAGATACGTTAATTTTCTAAGCAATGCTTAAATTATATTAATAATTAAATAATTGATTCTACTGCAATTTCCGTACAATAAAATTTACATAATTTTGGATGCACTCGGCATAGCTCAAGCAAGCTTGGCTCTGCCCTCATTTTAATAATTTTGGCTGCACTCGGCATAGCTCAAGCAAGCTTGGCTCTGCCCTCATTTTAATAATTTTGGCTGCACTCGGCATAGCTCAAGCAAGCTTGGCTCTGCCCTCATTTGCACAAAATTTGCACAAAATTTGCACAAAATTTGTGCCTTGCATCTTATTCATTAAATTTATTTCTTGAAAGAAAAGAATTATTAGAAGGCCCCTTAAGTTTATCGGTTTTCATATCCCTAAAAGCATGCTCTACATTTTGCAACTCTTTATATTTCTCCCTAACCTGTTTTGTGTCCATATCATCCTTTTTAACAGTACTTTCTATCACATACTTCCCATCTAGATTTTTTTCTTCTTGATATTTTTGAGGGTCGTAATCAATCTTTTGTTTTTCGAAATTATTTCGTATGTTTGCGAAATAAAGAAATGGATATGGATATGAGTGAAAAAGTACAATTATCAGAGGATATTAAACAGATGGCTGCTTATGCCAAAGCGATGAGCCATCCGGTACGGGTTTACATTTTGCAGAAATTGGCTAAAATGAATGCCTGCTGTTATAGCGGAGATTTAGTTGATGAACTGCCGATCGGACGCTCCACGTTATCTCAGCATCTTAAAGAATTAAAATATGCAGGATTAATTCAGGGCGAAATTCAACCCCCGTACATAAAATATTGTATAAATGCTGAAAATTGGGATAAGGCAAAGTCTTTATTTGATTTGCTTTTTTTCGAAAAAGTGCAAAATCAATCATGTGAAATTAAAAATACAGAAAATGGAAATTAAAATTCTTGGTCCAGGTTGCCCTAAGTGCAAAACCTTGGACAAAATGACACGAGAAGCTGTGAGCGAATTAGGTATTACGGCACAGGTTGAAAAAGAGGAGGATATTATGAAAATCATGGAGTATGGTATTATGAAAACTCCGGGGCTTGTAATCAATGGTAAAGTTTTGTTTTCAGGCCGTGTTCCTTCTGCGAATGAATTAAAAGAAATTATCACAAAAAATCAGTAAACTTATGAAAACGATGAAACGAATCATGATGTTAGGCTTTGCACTTATGCTTGCATTTGCATGTGCAGACAAATCAAAAGAGAGTGAAGCTAATAGTGAAAATCAGGAGCAAATCGAAAAAACAGGTGAAGTGAATGTGTATTATTTTCACACAAGTCGGCGTTGTGCGACATGTAAAGCCGTTGAAAGTGTAGCCAATGAATCGGTACAGGAGCTTTATGGCGATATGGTTAATTTTGCTGTCTATAATTTGGAAGAGGAAGCTGGTGAAAAACTCGCTGAAAAAATTGGCGTTCCCGGTCAGGCTTTAGTTGTTTATTGCGATGGAGAACTGATTGATTTAACCGGAGATGCATTTATGTATGCCCGCAGTAATCCTGATAAGTTGAAGCTTCTTATTCAGGAAACGGTTGAGCCGCTTATGTAATTGAATTGATTACGTGATAAATGAAATATTAAATAATATTGGGATATGGAAGCGTTTTTGAGTGAAATACTCAGTAATAGTTCATTGCCTATTGTTACGGCTTTTTTGCTTGGGTTAATGACAGCAATTAGTCCTTGCCCTCTCGCAACAAATATTACCGCAATCGGATTTATTGGGAAAGACATTGAGGATAAACGACGTGTGTTTATAAGTGGTTTAGTTTATACACTTGGTCGTGCAATTGCATACACGGCATTGGCTCTGATTATTTATATCGGTGCAGACCAATTTAAACTTTCCGGCTGGTTCGCTAAATATGGAGAGAAAATTATCGGGCCTTTGTTTATAATAATCGGCTTGTTAATGATGGATTTTATCAAAATCAATTTCCCCGGGATGAATAAGTTAACGCAGTATTTTCAAAACAAGGGAGCAAAAAACTATTGGAGTATTCTTCTTTTGGGGATTGTATTTGCGTTGGCATTTTGTCCTTATAGTGGGGTCTTGTATTTTGGCATGTTAATACCATTGACAATCAGTAGTGCTTCAGGTTTGTATTTGCCTGTTGTGTTTGCTATTGCAACAGGAATCCCTGTTGTCATTTTTGCTTGGCTGATTGCTTATACTGTTTCTGGTGTTGGTAAAATGTATAATAATATCAAAGTATTTGAGAAATGGTTTCGTCGTGTTATCTCTGTGATATTTATTATTGTAGGGGTATATTATGTGATCACGATTTATTTTTGAAAAGTTTATTGGTTAAAAAGTTTGTAGGTTAGAAAGTTAAGGTTAGATGTTTTATTTTTTTAGTGATATTTATATTATGGCAACAATTACACGTTTTGAAGATATTGAGCCTTGGCAATTTATTAACTCACACGATGCCGGTCTTTATCGTAATAAAGTTGATCTTATTTCAAGCATACCTAAAATTAGGTGTAAATTATTAATTGTTTTTAGCCCTTAATATATTGACATATGCAAATACGCTTAATTTTGCGATGAATAATGCAGGCTAACTTCCCAATCTATAAACCTCCAAATATTAAAAAAATGGAACGCAAAAAAGAAATAAAAATCCTTATTTGGATTGCAACAGTGTTTGCTTTCGTATTCTTCATGCCGATAGGAAATGCGCAGTTTAAAGATGCCATTATGGCCATGTTTGATTTGGCAAAATGGTATGCCCAAGAGCACGTTATATTATGCTTGTTACCTGCATTTTTCATTGCCGGTGTTATTGCTATTTATGTCAGTCAGGGTGCCATCATGAAATACTTTGGTGCCAATGCAAAAAAATGGTTGGCTTATTCGGTTGCTTCTGTTTCCGGGACAATTCTCGCAGTATGCTCTTGCACTATTTTGCCGCTATTTTCCAGTATTCACAAGCGTGGTGCGGGTTTAGGTCCTGCCATTGCGTTTCTTTACTCCGGCCCGGCAATTAATATACTTGCAATCATTTTAACAGCTCGAATTCTCGGGTTTGAAATGGGAGTTGCAAGAATTATCGGAGCCGTTGTTTTTGCGGTAGTAATTGGTTCAGTCATGTCACTAATATATCGAAAAGAAGAGGCTGCTAAAAAAGTAGCTCAGTTAAATTTTCCCGAAACGCCTGAAAAGCGACCAATGTGGCAAACTGCTTTTCATTTTTTTACTTTAGTGATGATTTTAGTATTTGCTAATTGGGGAAGACCTGCTGAAGGTGTTACCTCCGGCGGTTGGTACTGGATTTGGGCTGGTAAATGGTATATCACCGGGTTCTTTGCTTTGCTTTTAGGATATTCATTGATTAAAATTCTGAAAATCAATTGGAAATGGGTGGTGATTTCTGCTGTTAGTGTTCTTGCATCTGCTTTTTTAGCATCTTCATTCATCGAAAATAAAACATTTGTTCCACTGGTTCCCATGTTTGTCGGAATCATCGCTTTGAGTTTAATGACAGTGTTCGATAAACGTGATCCGGAAAATAAAGAATGGGCATTTTCTACATGGGATTTTACTAAGCAAATTATGCCGCTTTTAGCAATTGGGGTATTGGCTGCCGGATTTTTACTCGGCTCAACCCATGGTGATACGGCAATGGCTGGAATTATTCCCAATGAATGGATCGCAAATCTCGTTGGCGGAAATTCAATCTTTTCAAACTTTTTTGCTTCAATTGTGGGGGCCTTTATGTATTTTGCAACCCTTACCGAAGTGCCAATATTGCAAGGCTTAATTGCTGCAGGAATGGGTAAAGGACCTGCGTTGGCTTTACTTTTGGCCGGGCCATCTCTTTCACTGCCTAATATGCTGGTGATTCGTGGGGTCATTGGTACACAAAAAACATTAGTTTATGTCGGATTGGTTGTTGTCATGGCGACTATTTCGGGTCTTATTTATGGAAGTTTATTTTAAAAATTATAACGATAAAAAGAAAATTTTATGGCTGATTTAAATATCAAAGTACTTGGAAGCGGATGTATGAATTGCGCTAAGCTTGAAATTGCCTGTCGGCAGATTGTAGAAGAAAATAATCTGGATGCCCACATTGAAAAAATCACTAACATCAATGAGTTTGCAGATTATGGTGTGATGATGACCCCAGGATTGGTTGTCAACGGGAAAGTGTTATCTCAAGGGAAAATTCCGGTGAAAAGCACACTGGAGCACTGGTTGTTTGATGCAATTTAGCCTATTTGCTTGCGCATTAGTTTAAAATCAGTTGGGAGTTTGATTTTTACAATTTGAAAGAAGCTGTCATGAAACACTTAATGACATTATGTCTATTTTTCTTTAGCCTGCATTATTCATGGAATTCCCTTTGTGCAGATTTAAATCATCTAAACCCCCAGTCATATTTTCATATTTCAAGGGTTTAGATGGTTTGAAGATGTGCAAAGAGAATGGTAAGCATTACCCCAAATTTGAGTTAATAGAAAAATGGGTTGCAGGAAGTTAAAGCAATAACCCGCATTATTCATGCGATTAGCTTTGTGTAGATACAAGGCGTCTAACTTTGCAGTTATACAAATGTATTACAATGAGTTAGCA
>Ga0307990_1001775_pt1 | contig 17921 bp, 7 predicted proteins | sample EllFjometagen129_FD_203168 | JGI IMG/M metagenome (GOLD analysis project Ga0307990, IMG submission 203168) | Marine microbial communities from Ellis Fjord, Antarctic Ocean - #129 | ecosystem: Environmental > Aquatic > Marine > Unclassified | place: Southern Ocean | collected 2014-10-08
GTAAGGGGCAGATCACCATCCCTAAAGCCGTGCGGGACTCATTGGGTCTCAACCCCGGTGACAGAGTGGCTTTCGAGATGCATGGCTCATCGGAAGTTGTGCTTAAACCGCTAACGAAATCATTAGACGAAGTATTCGGTAAGTTTTCCAATCCCAGGATCACCAAAAAATCCGTCAAAGAGATGAATCAAGGGATCGCCAATCGAATGAGGAAGTATAGTCTATGATTGCTCTGGACACAAACATACTTGTCCGTTTCTTGCTTCGCGACGATAAGAAGCAGGCAGAGTTAGTGTACGCGCGATTCATGCAGGCAGAAAAAACCGGTGAGCAGCTGTTTGTCCCATTGCTGGTGCTACAGGAAACAATATGGGTTCTTGAAAGTGTCTATGAATTGAGTCGATCAGATGTTCTTTGCGCAATCGAAGATCTCTTGCACTTACCCATCCTTAAATTTGAAACCGATGAGGTTGTACTAACGTTCTTAAACGATGCCAAGAGCAGCCAAACGGATCTGGCTGACATCTTGATTGGGTGTTCTGCCAAATCCAATGGCAGTGAGGCGATAATCACCTTTGACAAAAAAGCTTCCCGGCTTCCCTATTTCCAGCTTCTAAGAATGCCTTAGGGTAGGGCACAGTGCTCGACTCGCATGCTGTTACGCCATGTCTCATTGTGCGTTTGTCAAGCATAAATGGGGCCATGTGACATCTCACCTATCTCATTGAATTACAATTTCTCACACAGGGGCTTCGATTCTCAGTATGGTTCCCCTATCGCTCAGGCTGCATGACCATGCCTAGGAGGTATAGGGCTCCCTGATTGGGTAAAAGTGTGACGTCCACAGCATCGGGGTGAGACAGCGTGATCGCATAGGATAACGCACACACACCGGTTTGGGGGTCACAACGTGTTGCCAAGTCTATGTGATCCTGGATGAGGGTAGGACTGACCTGCTCATGTAGAGTGATCTGAGTCCAGTCTTTGCCAGTCTCAGAGATCAAAAGTTCGAATTGATACTGACGTTCATGTTTTTGATACCAATCAATCTTGAGTTGATCAAATGAGACAAACGGTTTCAGCGAAAACTGAATCCAGTGATGTCGCCCTTGGGCAGCCCATCGCGTTTCCGGGTTGCCGTCACACGCACAGTCCGAGGCAAACCCCGAGACATTGTCACTGGCTTGAGTTTTGCCGCCAGGATCCAGCGCCGGACACGCCAATTCTTCAATTGAATTCCAGTCATTCTGGTCATTGCCTCGACAGACCAGACGAAGATATCGTCCTTGCACGAGACCAAAATGACAGCGAGACGTCTGGCTGCGACGGGGTTTGATGCGAATCTCACATGCGCCTGACCGGTCTTCAGCGAGGGCACAATAGAGCGTCAAACGATAGGTCCCTGCGGCCACCTGTTTCTGGATGTTCACAAGGGGTGAAAGGGCCAATGAAACGGGCCCGTCAATCAAAATCCCGGTCTGAGCGATCTCGTGGATTGATCCATTGCAGAATTTCAGATCGTGCTTGCCAACAGGATAGTCCACGGTGACAGCCAGTCGCTTGGTCTCACTTTCACCACGCATAGACCAATAATGCCCTTCAGTGTCAATGTGAAACGAATACCTACCGCTGCCCTGAGCCGTCGGTTCAAATTTCGTGGGTCCGTAGTTGATTCGTATGGCCTCCAGACCCACTGCCTGACGCAGAGCAATGTAATCGGTGATCCACCGGGTTCCCAAGGACAGAATCATCGCTTCTTCACCACGATCACCACCGGCTAACTGGGATAAACGTGAGAACTGGCGTATTGTGTCTGCTGGATGATAGCGTTGCAATAAGGTTTTGGCCTTTAAAAATTGATTGTCTTTGAGTGCCTGCCTGGCCGGCCGAATCATGAATTCCTGAACCTCGCAAAAACTGATCAGCATAGTTTCCAAAGCCCTGAAGTAACTGACCCACTCTTGTTGAGACGCTGCCATGGTTTTTAGATCCGCTTGATCCAGCATGGCGATGCGGCGTCGACACCCTTCTATGGCTTTTGCAGGGTCTGTAATGACTTCCCTCTCAAGCATAAAATGATCAGAGGTGACACGACCAAAGATTGGAGCCTCCATGGCCCACTGGTAGAGGTAATCCCCAAAGAGGTCGGCCTGGGCCTGACCGAAACAATGGACCGCCATGGCCTGACAGGTGACTTGGTACGCTTCATTTTTGCTGGCGGCCCAAACCTGATTGATATGGTTCTTAAAGTATACATCAAAGGGGCGGATCATCCAGTGGATCAGGCCGTAGCCTCTGGCATCGAGTTGATCTAATCGATCCTGGAAATTTGGATGAGGATGGATAGGACGACCCATATAGTCACCATCGTCGTGGTGAGACCAAATGATCGGCAGGATGCGTCCTTTGGCGGTTTGAAGTTCCTTGTACTCTTTTTCAGTATGGAAGAACGAGCCGCTCCTAGTGCGCAGATAATTTGAATCCAAGGGCATGATCGTGACTTCATCATCGAGAAATTCGCTGAGTGCCGGAACCCAGCTCGTACCCCAACTGCCCATGGCCAATTGCACATCAGGCCGATTTGTCTCGGTCAAGGCCTTGCGAAAGGCTCGAACCACCTTGTTGAATGAAAAACTACAAACAGACTGATTTAGCCGGGCAGCCTGAGGGTTTTTCTTGATATGGGCCGCATACTCTTTTTGCCAAGACGCGGGTAATTGAGAGGCATTTTTCAATTTTCCCCACTCCGCAGCATGGCTACGTCGCCATAGGGCAATCACATCGATTTCCGGATATAGCTCAAGCAACTGTGTGACTTGGGCCTTGTAGTATTGATACCCACCGTCGGTATCCGGACGGGGCAGCCATGTAGTGCCGTTGGAAAAGCGATCAGCCTCATTGAGTGATTGGATCATGGCCTGGTCCAACACAGAGACCGTATCCACGTCAATGGCAAAACAGATGCGTACGCCTCGTTTCTCGGCCTCTCTAAAGACCTTCTGCATAAAGACCTGTTTGGCTTGAATTCGTTGGTTATCCGGTACCAGGGCCGCTTGCGAACCGAATTCCGCTTGGTTAAAAATCTCGCCACCGGGTATCAAACGTACATCGTTAATATGCTCATTGCCCCAGTCCCGGCCTTTTTGAGAGGTGGCCACATACCCCACGGGCTTTTCAATGCCATTGAATGTAAATGTGAACATGGGGTTATTCCCATAGGCGTGGACCATGATGGTGTTGTAACCTATTTTCTGAGATTGACGAATCCATTTAAACCAGTGCTCCTGCTCCCAGCCAGTACAACCGGAAAGGAAATTATGCCAGTTAAAGACAATACGTTTGTCTGTCAGAGGATGGTCACTCAGATCCCAAAGGTCAAAGGAAAACAATTCCTTGCGCTGTGGAACAGTCTCAAAACTCGGATAAAACCCACAGCCAAGCTTCTCTAAAAGCGCATAAACGCCATACATCACAGCAGACGCGTCAGAACCAATAATGAATCCCCTTTGAGCCTGTTGCGAGACAAGATAGCTTTCAGGTTGATTCAAAAGTGGCCTCTTCACCAGGTCCCGTGCATAGGGCATGGTTCCAATGGTACCGATATGAATGGAGCCCTCAGCCCCCAGGCCATCTTTGACGTGTACGCTAAAGTGAACATCGTCATAAAGGCGATCCAGATAGGACGACAATTCTTTTGCCGCGATTTGAACAGGTTGTTCTGCGTTTGATGCAATGATGACTGAGACAGATTGCTCGCTGGCCAAAAGATCCTGCGAACCAGATAATGAAAACAGCATACAGAGGATCACTGCCAAGGTGGAAGCTTTAGTCATGGTCAAACTCCTAACTTTCTAAAGGGACTATCTTTCAGGATTTGTTTCTAATCCAAGCAATTTATATAGTAACTTCTTTGCGCACGGATTTGAATTGATTCTGTGGTTTAATTGTAGCTGACAGATCACATAGGCCCCCTTGCCTGATTTTCTCTCAGCCACAGCAAGGTATGGCCCCTCATCCCGGCTCCCCCAGGAGGTCTGTCCCGTGGTGAGTATCGGTGTCCAGCCTTCCGCTTTGAGTACGTTGCCAATGAATGGGGTGACCACGTCTGCCTGTTCATTGAACCAGAACTTGAAGTCCATGGGTTCAGCCCATTGAACCAGTGCGTGGCCGGTCTCTGGAGACACAAAATAGTAGTGGCCCATGACCGTGTCGAATGAATGCACGTCCGAGCCGCCTATGGTATAGCGGCCTTCAGGGAGTTCGAGAAACAGGGCTGTCTTGCCGGCCTGCACAAGGTTGTCCACCAATTCGGTGTTTTTGGCATACCAGTTGTAATTGTCGATAATGATGACATCCGATTGCTTGACGTCGTGGATGGGGATAATGTCCAGCTCGGCCAGCAGACGCCCCCCCCTGTCCTGGGTCCCGGACACCGATATTTTGACTGGCTCTTTGACCCTGAGCCTGGGAAACACATCGATGTCAATGACGGACTGGCTCACTTCACGGCCCTTGTCATCCAATAGACCCAAACGGAGCTGGTATCCTGTGCGCTGGCGCACCGCAGGCGCATCAAAAGAGAGGTACCCCTGAAACACTGAACCATTTTGTTGGAACTGCGGCTTCACTGAGTGAGCGAGAAGAATGCGGTCTTCCTTCTCCAGTTGATAACTCAGGGTATACCCCTTGGGCAGGGTATTGAGATCATTCGACAACCACGCCTCGATGTTGATTGTCTCGCCAGAGACAAAATGGGTTCGGTCTGTTCTTAGAGTGGCTAATAAAGGATTCAGTGCATCGCGATACACAAAAAAGGCCTTCTTCGGCTGTCGGTCGACATCCATAATGGTCTTCATCCATCCTGCAGGCCAGGCGTCAATAAAGAGATGCACAGCAAATGAGACCATATGGTTGTCACGTCTCATGGCTTCGGTCTGCAGGCGAATGGCCCATGCCTGGTGTGCCTGACTGGCATCGACCCAATCTTCCAGGGTGTTTTGTGTGTTGAACCACATGGTGTGGAAGGCCTGTGTTTGAGCGCGGGGTATGGAAAGCGGTGTCCATTGGCCCTGTGGGTCCTGGTTCTTTGGCAGCCAATCCTGAGGATAGTGTTTTAACATGGTATTGACTGGGTCCAGGCCTTCGGCCCCGAATTCTCCGCACGCATAATACCAATCAGGCTTGACTGGTTGCCAGTACCCTTTATGCATCTCTCCGAGTCCAAGGCCGTGTCCATTGTACCAGGCATTATAACAGTGGTTGTCCGGCAGCCCGGGCGACGGTGGATCGTAATCACCATCGCCCGCCTTGATGACGCGGTCAGGATTGGCGAATAGCACGGCCTGGTCACAGGCCTTGAAGAATTTCTCGTATTCCTCTGACGTGGCCATGTTTCGATGGGGCTTACCCTCTGCATTGGGAAAGCGTTCGTTGATATAGGTCACCATGATGTTGCTGGGATGGTTTCTGACGAAACGTTCCATTTCATTCGCCTGTTTCACACCCTCCAGGAACTGGTTGGGACGCAGGCTCCCAAAGAGCGGCAGGTCGGTCTGCAGCATCAATCCCAGTTGGTCACAGTACGCGTAGATCTCCGCCTGCACAGGCCGTTGCGTCAAGCGAAGAAAGTTCATGTGGCACACCTTGGCCAGGAGTATGTCGTCAATTAACTGATCCCAGTCTGCCTTCATCACGTCCTGCTGCATGTAACCCATGGTGTTTGCGCCGCGCAGCCTGACAGTCTGCCCATTGAGAGACATCATCCCCTTGGGGCTGCTCACCGTATCCATGGTAAACGAACGCATGCCGAACTGCGTGGCCGTTTCATCGGTCACCTGGCCAGTGGAATCATACAGCTTGATCTGCAACTGATACAGCCAGGGCGTATCATTGCACCACTGGCGTGGATTCTTGATTGGTATCTTGATCTTGAAGTGGTTGACACCCCACCCGGCCTTTAGTCTGGTCTGCTGCCAATCGGTGGGCTTTGCCAGATCGCCGATCCCGGGAATATGCGTGGTGGAGGGGACATATTCCAAATCCTCAAAGACCGTCTCTGAGAAATTCTGCCCATACAGCGAGAATGCAAGTTTGAGATCCTGCAAATCCTCATGAAAGCTGTTCACCTCGAGCCACACCTCTGCCTCCTCGGAATCGGGCAACGGACGCACAAACATGTCATGTATGTGGAGCGCATTGCGTGATTCAATGGAACACCCCTGGTAAATGCCCATACCGGCCGGGCAATGATGCCAGCCTTCTTCCGGATCGTCATAACCCGGGCCGGCTGCCGCGTAGATCTTGTTGCCTATGACATGGTTGCCCTTGTCGTCTCTCCCGCCGTGCGTGGTATAGTCATTTTCAACCTTGACCACCAGCGTGTTCTCCCCCACCTTGGCAACGGGTGTTACGTTGAATTCAAACGGCGCAAAAAAGCCCTCGTGAGATCCAATAAATGACCCGTTCATAAAGACATGGGCCTTGTAGTCAACACCCTTGAAACACACAAAGAGACTCCCCTTTTTAAACATGTCGTCCGAGAGCATGATCTTTTTGTAATAGTATGTGACGGCCCTGCCCAGGGGCGGGCCGAAGTGCGGAATGCGAACTGTCTCCCAATCGCCCTTTCCTGCAATCACATTTGTGAAATCCCTGATATCGTCTTGGGTTTCCACGCGCCAAAGAAACTCATCCAGCTTGATTTGCGTTCTAGTGTGGGTGATGGCCGGCGCATGGTCTTCCATGAACGGAAGGAACTGCGCCCGCATCTTGGCAAACGCTGCATTCAACTCTTCCTGTGTGTCCATCAACTGGAACGGTTTGAACACCGATCCCGGCTCGTGGGTCACGGACAGGTATGTCTCGGGCAACGGTTCAGGCCGTTTTTCTTCCAGTAAGTGCAGCCTGGTTGCCGTCTTCATGGTCCCAATCTTGGCAAACTCATCCACATTTTGCGCAAGACTATTGAGAGAGGCGTGTGCCACGATAATGGACACAAGGACTATTTTTGACCGTATCATATTTCGTTTCCTTAAACGCGTTCTATTTATTTGACCAAGAAAACCGTGTCCGGTGAGCATGGTTATTGCGGAGTCGCTTTGCGGGCTTTCTAAATAGATTCCTCGGCTGCGCTCGGAATGACAGAGTCGTATCAAGAGTTTTTACACACTTTAGCGGTGACTTTGTCATCCTGAGCTTGTCGAAGGATCTATTTACATCTTACATCGCGTAGCGATTCCTTTTAAGCCCCGTCCCGGGGCGGGGTGTCATTTATTCTCTAGTTGAATATCCTTCTTTCGTGAGTTCGGTGTACAATTGAGCGCCTGCAAACGACCGTCCCTGTAAACACCCTGCACCACGGTTCTGTCCGGAGCGTGCAGTTTGAATTCCACATTCCATTTAGCTGGCCAGGCAGGCAAGAGATAAATGGTGTCACCTTCGTACTGAAGCAACATCCTCTGCAGGGCTGTCATAGCCACTGTGCCATGGTCCTGATCCGGTGTCCAGTCGTAATTCGGCCCCCACATGGCATCGAATCGATGCCTTGGATTCTTGTGGGTAAAATTGAATGCCACCAGTTTGGCGGCTTCGTCAGCCAGGCCCAGGAATGCGGCCTGGATCGCATTCTGCTGCCAACCGCCGCTGTTCTTGTGTACGCGACGGGCAAACGTGTTGCGTGCGATATCCATATCAGGCTTGCCCACACCATAGACTCTGTACGGAAACACGGCGTACATCTCCGGGTTTTCCACATTCTGCTTCTCGCTGAATTCCTGTGCAGGCGACAGCACTGTCTTACCGTCAATCTCCCGCATCGGGACATCGGGCAGTTCCGATATCAGCCGTTTCCATTGTTTTGATCGCTCTGCTGACACGATCGAATCGGGCAGCGAAAGGAGTCCCTGACAGACCTTCTTTATCCCAACGATCTCTACCAGCGGATTGACCGCTTTGCGATATGTCTCCAGCGCCATGGCAGGATCAAAACGAATCTTGCCGCGATCGTCCCTGCCCCAGTGCTGATCGTAGAACGTGATAACCTCCTGCGCAAAGGGAAGCAGGATATCCCTGGCAAACGCCCTGTCCTGCGTATGGCTGTAATGGTCGAGCATCATCAGGGAAAGTTCAAGGCCGCTTTGCCAGTAGTATCGGATGAACAGATTCTCTGTGAGTCCAACAGGCATATTCTTGCGCTCGCGCCCATAGTTGGAGTCCGTGTAGGTCCCCCAGAAATACATGGTCTCCGGGATGAACGCCCCGTCATGGCCGTAGTAGGTTTGTGTGGCAGCCCGACGCATGGGCAGTATATTATGATACTGCCTGAACAACGGTGCCATCAAATCATAATCACCGCTGGTGAGCATGGACCAATAGGGCAGGCGTGTGTTCTGCCACCAGTAGGGACCGCCCCACTGACGATAATCTGCATCAAAGCCCGCAAATTTGTCCGTGTACTTCATGGTGTCCACAGTGAAGATCGAGCCGTTAAACTTAATCGGGGCATTACCCCGGCCTGCGCAGGCATTCATCCATCGCTGCAGGATGTACCCGGCCGTGATTTTCTCGGTGATCGACCTTTCTTTGGCATCGGCGGACGAGACATGGATATAACTACGATCCCAGAAACGTGTCCACCAGTCAATATGCCGGGTGATTCGCGTGTTGTACGGTTTGGACCCAATCTGTGCCGCATTGCTTTTGACCTGGGTGATCCACGCCTTGGCACTGTCGGTCTGCAGGGTCAAGGGATAGATGGATATCGTCAAGTCCTTCTGAGGTGTCTCCGTTTGAAGCACAGTCTTGGTGCGGCTGACCAGGCCCTCTCCTTCGATCAATGCACCGAAGGTCCTGTTCAGAAGCGGATCCTTCAGCTGAGTGGTCAGGTCGCCGAGTGCCTGAAGTTCGAGATTGGCTTTCCATATGGAACGGTTGTTTCTGTGATACCAAATGATCCTGTTGTGTTGCCCCTCAAGGAGGGTATCGGGTTCAACAAAAATCGGGGCTGCCCCCTTGCCCTGAATGCCATAGGCTGAATGGGTCTCACTGCCTGTAAGCTCCCGGCGTGTCGTTCGCCAGGGCTCGAACGAGGCTGTGACATCTATAGGCGTTTTGCTTTTAACCTCAATATTGATCGCTGGATTCATGGCATCCACCCAGATAATCAGTTTTGCCGCGTTTTCGTCACCACCTGATGTAACCGTGATCATGCCCCGCTTGACAGACAGCGTCTGGGTAAACACGTCTTTGTCGCCAAATGGATTCGGCGACAGCGAAACACGCACCTTGCCGAGTTTGAGGAGTCTGCCGTTCTCGCTCCAGGCATCCGTCTTTGACACATAGAAGACCAGATCGCCGTTTTGCTCTGTCCATACATTGAGCCCGATATCACCGTTGCCTATGGGCATCGAATCAAGAGACGAACTACCCAAGCTGTCCCAGGCAAGGCAGTACGGGTCAAACGTACTTTCATCCGTCTTTTCGGGTGCGACCTTCTTCGCAAAACCGGTTCGCCGGGGAAGTGTTTTGCGCCATGGGTCCGTGTACAAGCCCATCTTGGAAAAGGGAACAGGCTCAAAACCCGGAATTTTCTCGAACACTGGCGAGTCTTCTTTGAGTCTAAAATCGCCCTCTGCCATACTGACAAAGCCGGGATCATCTTTTGTCGACCAGTTGTTTTGGATCGGTCCCCACTCGGGGCGGCCGCTGGTGACTTTACCGCAGTTCACCAGCAAATTTCGCTCAATGGGATTGGCAGGCACAGCCGGGTTGTCGTTCCAGTACTTTGCCAGCTGTGGATATCGTTCGCTATACGGCGGCTTCGTGATGTCCACGGCTTCCAGAGTGCGCTGTTCGAACAGGCCGCCCTTGTCGAAATTGTTCTTTGCCCAGCCCTGGCCCCGGTTACCCATCTGAATGCCCAGATTGTTGTTGATGAATATATTGTTGCGCGTCACGTTATACTTGCCGCCGCCAATGAGAAACGCTGCGCTCTTGCCTGCATTGTAGAACACATTGCCAATCGCCTGGTTGCCGCACGCCATGTCGTCATAGTAAATACACCAGGTTCTATGGGTCCGCGGTGTGCGTCCTATGTGATGGAAGAAATTATGGCGCAGGGTGTTGCCGAATTCCGATGGATCGCGCCCCATGTAAAATGCGCCCATGTCGTCGCCGTCAAGCATCACGTCATGCACTTCATTGTATTCGAACACATGATCGTTGCCATGCACGTAGAACGCGCAGGCCGGTGCAGAGTGTATTCTGCAATGTTCCACGCGGTTGCCCACGCCATCCACATTGACACCGGCCTTGTAACTGCGTCCCAGGCGATTGTAATCATGTATGTCACAGTTCCTGACAAAGTTGCCGGCCGGTGTGAGTGTGGCCCGGTCACCGCCTCCCAGGTGAACACCTCCGGCACCCGTATTGTAAATATCACAGCTGACAATACCGTGACCTTTACCGCCCTGACGGTCGAACACGGTATTCTTGTAAATATGCTCGTGCCAGTTCCCCAGTCGTCTTGACGCCGGTGCAGCAGTGCCCTCGTGCGCATGGTGGTCCAGATCCTCTGTGCCCTGTCCGATACACACGGCCACCATGCCCATGTTGCGCAAGGTACAGCCGTTTATTCTGTTATACTCGCCGCGTTCGATATAGATGCCCATGCCGCGAGTGCATTCAAAGGTGATATCCTCGAAATGCACAAAACTTGCGCCTTCCAGGGCAAGCAATGGCTCTTCGAGTGTTGAGACGCTTAGCACAGAGGTCTTTGGATCGAACGATCGCTGAGGATAGAAGTACAGGATGCCGGTCTTCGTGTCACAATGGTACTCGCCCGGCTGATCGATCTCCTCAAGCAGATTCAAGGCGACCCAGCGGTTCCACTCGCTTCCGCTCTTGTAGCCGTACATGTGCGGCTGTACTGTTTCAATGGTCTTGTTGTCAAGGTCAAAACGCTTGATCTTGACGGTGTCGTCTGCATACCCATTGTTGAAAAAACCACTAATCCATACATTGTCAGACTGGGTCCAATGCTGCGGTCTGTCTGTCTCATAATGAAAGGTGCCACCTCTCTGGGTGAAATCCCCAACACGCGGAATCGCCCCCTTGTCCAGCACCTTTCCGATGGGGATACGAGGCTCACCAGGATTGGGCCACTGTGCCAGACGCATGGCATGGTCATCGATGAATAATTCCATATGGGCCGGGATATAGGGACGACGGAACCCCCGCGCACGAACCTGGCCGTAATCGACAATGCCCATTGATTTGAGGTCCACCTGCCTGATCTTGGTTCGGGCCGATGGATCAACAATGCGTTTGAGTATGCAGTTGTCAGTGACCGGTGTCACCAACCCCGCGTCAATACGTCTGCCCCCCAGCAGGGTCACATCCTCACCGGGGTAGGCCCGCCAGGTGACCGGTGCGTTAACCGACCCGCTGTCCTGTTCATTCAATTCAAACGTATGACTTCGTTCATAGACTCCGCCCCGAAGATAGACGACCGAAGCGACATTTTTAGATTTTGATTTTCTAACCGCTTCACAAGCTCTCTCCAATGTTCTAAACGGCTCCAGCTTTGTTCCGTCACCTGAATTATCACCAAAAATAGAAACATAATACACTGGCATATCCGCTTGAGACGAACTCAACGCGTCAGTGAGATATTGACTGATATGCTGAGCCATTAATTTGTATGCCTGCCCGTTCCAGTGATACTTGTCACCTCGAGCCATCTTAAGTTTATCACTCATCAACCCATACAGATCGTTGACAGGAATCCCGTATCCGCTCATTATCTTTTCACAAATCTTGTTGCGTTTATCTATTGTAACATTATGCACAGGATCAAGCTCGGTTGGCTTACCTTTTACGGTTATCTGCGTTGTGCTGCCCCATATCATATTGGCAGATTCGCTGTGTGAACGCAGTATCTCAACAAACGCCCGCATCAAAGGCTCGTACTGCCCTTCCGGTATTCGACCCGGAGTCCACCCGTGCAGGCCGATATTGAAATGTATAACATCATAAGGCCCTTGCTGGAGTACCTTCTGCAAGTCATGATGCAGATCAGGGCTGTTCAGATGCAAAGGCATAAGCCAAACATCAACATTGGCTTTACCTTTCAGCAGAGAATAAACACTGCCCCGATAACCGTTCATGATCGAATCCCCGATCAGCAGCACACGCGGAAGCTTGCTATCATCTTGTTGAGCAGGATAAAACCGCCACGGCCCGCCGTCCGAATGCAACCCCGGGTCCTTATTGACGAGCGGCTTGTTATCCTGTGCCTGCGTCAACTGACATATCATCAGAACAGAGAGCAGTAATGTAGTTTTTAGTTTCATGCTTATAGACATGTTTTTCATAAGAGTTCCCTTAATATATCGAAAATTCACGGATCTTCACATGACCGCCCACCGCTTTTACGCATCTGAAACGAACCTTATCTGTTTCTTCAGCTATAGGGATAATATGCTTATGGCCAATAGTCTGGCCTTTGTAGACAGTCTCCCATCCCTCTGCCTTTTTGATGTCGATTTCAAAAGCAGCCACCTTCTGCCCTTCTTTCACATCTTCCATCAGTACAATGTGTTTGATAGGGGTCTTCTTCCCCAGGTCGAGAAGAATCGTTTCTCCTCCGGCGATACTTTTAATCTTCTTTCCAAAACGCTTTCTTAACTCATCACCAAACGCCTTTGCACGTTTTACAACTTCCGGGGGCATCACCCCGCTTTTGTCCGGGGCAAAGTTGGGCAGGAAATTAGCGCCGTGGCCGATACTCTTGTAGTACTTGTCAATCATCGTTTCTACCTTAGCCACTGACGGGCCATTGTAAAACCAATTGCCGGAAAAAGGCGTATTGGCCTCCCAGGCAACAAAGAATTTGCCATAGGGATTGCCATGTTTACTCTCACTATTTACAACTCGAGTATGAATTGTCCCGTCCCCCTTATTGGCCCCATACCAAAGGGGATAATTGGCACCCCCTCCGTGCCCCCCGTTAATCCAATAATCTGGTCCAAATATCATACAATCAGGTTGCAATGCACTCACCAATAGATCGACTCTGCGCCAAAACTGACCTGCTCCGGCATGAGGACATCCGTGATGGTCAAACCACATCATGTCAATCTTCCCATAATCGCTCAGTAATTCTGCTAGTTGTTTAAGCTCCAGTCTGGTGAATGTCTCAAGCGCCTCCGGTTTATCTTCAAAATAGTTTTCGTCTTTCCAGTTGAACTGGTTGGCATCATGCCAACTCGAGTGGTACAACCCCACCTTCAGGCCATATTTACGGGCCGCTGCCACATACTCCTTTATGACATCTCCTTTTCCGTTCTTCCATGAACTCTGCTTGACCGTATAGTCCGTGGTTTCAGACGGCCATAAACAGAATCCCCCCTCGTGCCTGGCAGTCAACATGACATATTCGGCACCCATGTCTTTGGCAACCTTCATCCACTGTTCGCAGTCGAGACTTGTAGGATTAAACAGGGAGGCGGGCTGTTTTCCGTCACCTGCCGATTGCCCGGTATACGTGCTCAGGCCAAAGTGGATGAACAGGCCCAATTCCAGGTCCTGGAATGCAAGCTGTTTTGCTGACGGCAACGGGATTGCGCTGTTTAATTCTCTTGTTTCCTTTCCGTGGTAACTGTAATCAGTCAACGGGTTGTTTTCTTGTGCCTGCACCAACTGACATGCCAGCAGAATCAATATGATGGTTGGAATCTTCATGGTCGTTTTCCTTTTTTCACTATGGATTTCTTTTCAAGACTCAGGGGGCAGGGAACAGGGAACAGGGTTCAGTACTGCCATTCCTGATTCCTGTATCTCCAGGTGTCAGTAGGAACTTCTCCGGGTTCTTCATCATTGAACCCAGCATTTTTCCGACTTCATGGTTTAGTGCGGTCATGTGCGCATGCTCTTGTAAGGAGATATAGCCACAATCTCGTGCAAAATCCCAACACGTATCTGTTTCTGCATTCTCACCATCGCAGTCAGTAAGCTTGCTGATGAAGTGCGCATGGTACCTCCGCTTTGCCCAGGCCTCTCTGAAGTTCTGGCATACTGAACGCGACGAACGTCTTCCCTGTCCAGTCAATGCATAGCGCTCTTCCGGAGGGAAACCTTTGCTAATCTCAAAGAATCCCATCGCCTGTTGATATGCCTTTTGGTAAACCATCAATTCTTTAACATTCTGCACAGCCATTCCTAACTCCTGATTCCCGACTCCTGATTCCTGCTACCTGACTCCTGTCACCTGCCCCCTGCCCCCTGACTCCTGCTACCTGACCCCTGCCCCCTGACCAGTTCCATTCGGCTACTCAATGGTCACGTGCGAATCTTTGGGGAGCGTCCTCTGCCGGGCATCCTTAATGGTTTCTCCCGGGCGCGGGATGCCGGTGTCGGGGTTGCCGGACCAGGCGCCGGTCTCGTTTACCCTATCGACAATACGTTTCTGGAGTGCATACACGGGGTCGCGTGTCGCATCGGTCCGATAGAACCCCTGGCGAAGGCCATTAGCGTTGCCGCCGCCCCCATCTGCGTGTTCCTTTCGGTAACAGGCGCGTATGTTGTCACCAATCACGTTACCCTGCTCATTACCGCGCACGCCTATGGTGCCGCAAGCGGCCTTGCCGTTGACCCAGATGACATTGCCGGTCACGGTGTAATACTCAGCCATATCGTCTAATGCCAGGATCGACGAACCAGGCATGCCGGACGATTTAAAGATGAGGTTATCCTTCCACATGTTCCCCTTACCCGTACACCAAGCGTAAATGGCGCCGCCCTCATCGAGCAGTTGCTCAGGCTCGACAACGATGTTGAGCTCGATCAGGTTGTCTCGGGAGTGCAGATAAGGCTTGATGCTGTCACGTGTGAATCGGTATGTACCGCTGCGCACCGCGGCCTGGATCTCTTGCGGAAAATCCTGGGAACGTATGGTAAACATGTTCCACAGCCTGAATTGACGCTCTGCGTTCGTCGGATGGCCTTCGAAAAAATAGACGGGATCCTGCATATACTTGGGATGGGCACCGACCATGGAAATGCAGCAATAGGCGGAGTTCTGCAGCAGGTTGAGGGCGATCCGGTTGTGCCCGCTCTGGTAGATCTGGATGGCGGACGAGTGCCAGTAGTTGCCCAGTCCCATGTCGTGAATCCAGTTGCGCACGACCGTGTTGTCCCGGTTGACGTCGAGTGTGCCCGGGCCGTAGCCGCAGAGAAACACGCCATCGCTGCCGGACCAGCCGATCTCGTTACCCTCAATACGCACGCCCTGGCAGAAATGGTCCAGTGTGATCCCAGATGAACCGGAATACAGCAGGCGGTTGTTGGAAATCGTGCAATCCTTCGTGCCCTGCAGATACACTATGGCATCGACATGCTCCCACTGGCGCCGCAGCCACGATGCCGGCCATCGGTCCTCCGGGAGGCGGTCGGTATACATCAGCGTCAGGCCATTTATCGTGACATTCTCCACCCATGTGCTGTTTGCCTCGTCACCCTGCAGGCGAAACAGTTCGTACAGCCTCGGTGCAGTGACACGACTGCCGGTCATGGTCCCACTGACAGGCCAGTAATAGACCCACCCCCTGTGTGAATCCACGCACCACTCACCAGGCTTGTCAATAAACGGCAGCGCGTTCTCGAAGGTAAAGTTGCGCCGTCGAGTACGGAATCCCACATGGGTCTGTGTGCTGTTCCATTCGGCTGTACCGGCTTCAGGATCGATATCCGTGAGGACCCCGTTGCCCATGACGCCGTATTGGGTCATGATACAGATCATCTCGACATCACCATTGGACGGCAGGTTCGCCAGGATCTGCTTGTCCTCGAACGTCAGTTTCTGCCCGTCCTTACCGGGATCGTCGTATGAAAAATTCTGTGGCCATTGCCGCCAGTGGCTGTTGTGCAGACGCGCGCGACGCGTGGCCTGACCGTCAACATAGAGATAGTGAAAGCACCAGCCTTTCGGGATGTCGGCAACCCAGAGCTTTCCCCTGGCCGTCGGGACCATCCCTGCCGGTTCCGTGGTCAGTTTGCGCCAGCCCGTGATGGCACGGCCGCCGTTGAGTATTGGTGTCTCGTCTTTGTACGCGCGAATCGTGAGACCCGAATCCGCCGGCGTCAACGTCAACGTTCGCTTTGGAAAGTAGCTGCCCTCGCGCAGGTAGATGGTGACTGGCTTCTCCGTGTCCCGTGCCGTATCCTGCGCCGCCTTGAGTGTGGCAAACGGTTTAGCAAGTGTGCCCGGAGCCGAGTTGCTGCCGCCGGGGGCGACATACAGGTCAGCGGCACAGGCGCTGCAGGTCAGTACGAGCAATATGATGACTGGAATCTTCATGGCTGTTTTCCTTATTTTAGCAAGCAATTCTTGTGTCTATTCTATCCATGTGTACTCACTTTGTCGCGAGCTTTGTCCTAAACTTTGTCGTTCTTTCATTTCATCAAGAACTTCCGACAAAGATCGCGACAAGGTTTATTGGCATATCATCGATTCTTCTTTCCATCCATCCCACAACTACATCCTGCTGATCGTGCTGTAACCTGACTCCTGACTCCTGATTCCTGATTCCTGTCACCTGACTCCTGACTCCTGATGCGGCGAATCTCCAGGTGATTGATCCGCGTCTGGCCTGGCCCGGTTCGGTTTTCTCCGGAGGTCAGGGTCAAGCGTCCATCGCGAACCACGACCCGTCGGACAAGCAATTTGAATTCACCCCCGACGAGGGCCAGATCCTTGCAGGCCGAAACGCCCTCGATGTCGATGTCGTAGGCATCCCCGTGGTACTGGGCATCCCCCAGCACGACGACCACTTCGTACTGGCCATTCTCCACAGCACACTCCCAGGAAGCGCCCTTGCGAAACATGCCCAGCGTATCCAGCAGGGGATCGTCAGCCAGGCCTCGCCTTCGAGTGCCTTCACTGTTCTCTTGGTTCCAGCCAAACTCAACACCCCCACTGCGCAGTCCAAATGTCTCGCCCGTATCGGTCAGAAATCCCTGGACGGCCGGCGCATCGGCTGGACTGAAATTCACTCTCACGATCGAAACCACAGGCTGATCAATGCCGACCTTCCTGAACGATCGGCGTACCAGCTCACTGGCAGTACTGCCCCTGAAAGCCCTGGCCTTGACAGTTGCCGTGCGATCAAGCGCAAAGGACGCGGCGTAGAGATGTGAGCTTGTTGTGGGCTGTGCGCCATCCACCGTGTAGTAGATATTCACATCTGCGTAGTTTGGATTTCGAAATGCAACATGGATCCTATCCACGAAATCGCTGGGCCCTACGCTGAAAACAGGTGCCTCGGGCGCGATTGGCGGGATACTCTTTCGATAGGCGTCACCATAGAGTCCCATGCGTTCGAATGGCACGGGCTCGAATCCGGGGATTTTCGCAAACACAGGAGCGTCGGGACGCAAGCGGAAATCGCCGTTCGCCGCATTGACAAACCCTGGGTCTTCGTCGGTTGCCATGTTATGTTCACTCATGCACTGACCCAGAAGGAACTCACCACACCTGTACGCCACGTTGCGCCGGACGCGGTTATTCTTCGGGCTGTACCATCCGGTCTTCCCGTAATTGACATACTCGGGATAGCGTTCACTATAAGGAGGAGTGGTGAAGTCGATATTCTCCACAAGAACAGCACGCTCTTTACGATTACGGATGTCACACTCTTTAAACCACTGTGCCTCATCACGGCAGGCCTGAATTTTAACAGCAATAGGGGCCTCAATGAAAAGGTTATTATCAATCTCGAAATGCGAATCGCCGAGATTGATAAACACCTGGCCCCAGGCAGCATAGTTTTTATAGAATATATTGCCATGAATGGTGGCATTTTGACCACCGGGGCAGTCGAAGTAGATCAACGCACCTCGTTTGCCAGACATCTCTTTAGAGCCAT
>Ga0307990_1001776_pt1 | contig 17919 bp, 13 predicted proteins | sample EllFjometagen129_FD_203168 | JGI IMG/M metagenome (GOLD analysis project Ga0307990, IMG submission 203168) | Marine microbial communities from Ellis Fjord, Antarctic Ocean - #129 | ecosystem: Environmental > Aquatic > Marine > Unclassified | place: Southern Ocean | collected 2014-10-08
TGATATTGAAGAGGAGGTAATAATTGGGATGAACAAAAGAAACCCTCAGGTTTTTGATCCTTACCGATTAAACATTAAAACCGGTGAAATGGAAATGCTTGCTGAAAATCCGGGCAATATTGCAGGCTGGATGTTTGATCATGCTGGAAAACTTAGGATAGCATTTGTACTTGATGGTGTAAATGCCAGTATTCTTTATCGTGAAACCGAAGAAGACGAATGGCAAAATGTGTTAACCACCAGTTTTAAAGAGACACTGTCTCCAATCTTTTTCACTTTTGATAATAAAAATGTCATTGCTATATCTAACCTTGAAAGAGATAAAGCTGCCGTAGTTGAATTTGATATCGCCAACGGAAAAGAAGTAAAATTACTTTATGAAAACCCGGATTTTGATGTTACAGGAGTTTCTTACTCAAAGAAAAGAAAAGTTATGACTGTTGCATCATACACATCATGGAAACGGGAACGCCATTATTTCGATGATGAATCTAAAAAAACATTTGACCGTCTGGAAAAAGATTTAGGACAATATGAATTAGGAATTAGCGCAATCAATAAAGATGAGACTGTATATATTATTCGTACTTATAGCGATCGCTCGCTTGGTGCCTATTATATTTATGATAGTGCTACAGATAGTCTTGATAAAATAACTGATGTTAGTTCATGGATTAATGAAAATGATATGGCAGCTGTTAATCCGATCACTTATCAAACACGTGATGGCCTGACTATTCATGGCTATCTTACTTTACCAAAAGGCTACAATATGGAAACAGCCAAAGGCTTACCGGTGGTTGTAAATCCTCATGGGGGCCCTTGGGCACGTGATGGTTGGGGCTTCAACCCTGAAATCCAGTTCCTTGCAAACCGTGGTTATGCTGTATTCCAAATGAATTTTAGAGGTTCAACTGGTTATGGTAAAGAATTCTGGACTAAATCGTTTAAGCAATGGGGGAAAACCATGCAGGATGATATTACTGATGGTGTTGAATGGCTTATAAATGAAGGAATTGCTGATAAGGAAAAGATTGCTATCTATGGTGGCAGTTATGGTGGATATGCCACCTTAGCCGGGGTTACTTTCACTCCTGATTTATATACATGTGGAATTGATTATGTTGGTGTGTCGAATATCTTCTCATGGATCAACGCAATACCGGCTTATTGGGAACCTATGCGTAAAATGCTTTATGAAATGGTAGGCGATCCTGTTGCGGACAGCCTTCTTTTAGTAGAAGCTTCACCATTGTTCCATGTGGACAAAATAAAAGTACCCATGTTAGTCGCTCAAGGAGCAAATGATCCCAGGGTGCCTATATTAGAATCTGATCAAGTTGTTATGGCACTTGAAGATAATGGCATTGAAGTTGAATATATAGTCAAGGAAAATGAAGGCCATGGGTTTAGAAATGAAGAAAACCGATTTGAATTTTATGGTGCAATGGAAAAATTCCTTGCCAAACACCTCGGTGATTCTATACCATCAAAATAGGTTTTAGTTTAAATTAAAATTCAAGTGGCAGTAACCAATAGCGCAAACTTGCCTGTCGGCAGACAGGTAAGCTTGCGCTTGTGCTTTTTGTTTATCAAATTCCAAATTAAGATTCACTTTAAGCTATAGAACTGTTGAAGAACTATTTTCAATCATAAATATCTCCATCCTGTCGCAATCTTTCCAGTAATTAATAGCGAGATATTCAATGTAAAGCCAGTATCTGTCCGTCAGCAATCCATAATTTTCTACACCGAATTTTATTTCATTACTTATTTGTTCTGCTATTTCAGGTTTTAACGAGATCTTCACTTTTTGATTATTAAATTCAAATATTGCAGTTGGAACAATAGAAACACTATCCGATATTTTAATCAATCCCTGGCCGATTGTTGATCCTGTACTGATTTGAATTCCGTCATTAAAGCAGCTTAAAGGCGGTTCTTCCCCGGCAAAAGTGACAACCTGCATATTGTTAACTCCCACATTAAAATATTCTATTGCCCTGATACCCATTTTTGCCCCGATAATGGAATAAATCCCGGTATGCCCGTGAATTTCGTTTGTCAGGGTAATTGCTTTCCATTCAATCAAACCATATTTTTCTATTGTTGGATTAACCATTTTTGCGTATTCAGACAGGTATAGCGTTGTATCAACAGGAAAACTACTGAAAACACGATTATTGGCAGCAGTCGCCGACACCAGCAGTCTGCCAATTAATTCATATATAAGTTCAGGGCTTATTTGTTTCATTATTGAGGCATATTTGATCCCATCTTTTGTCTCAATGTCAAATAAGAGCGGTACCTCAAGATAGAGCGGTACAATATCGTCCCATAAATACATGATCCCACGATCTATTTTTTCTGCCACCGCATCCTGTGAGAGTACAAAATTGATTTGTTCGGCATACAGGGAATTTGCATTTTGAATCTCGTTGAGATAAGCTCTGTCAACAATCATGTCATCTGAAATATTAGCTACCATTTCAAGTTGGACATCACTATTGATAATGAATTTATAGCTATCGGGGGAGACCTGGTAATTAAATCCGGCTTTGATATCATGATTATTATACCAGATGATTTGCTTAATTTTCCTTGAAATATCCGGATCGGATTCTAACCAGTCGGCATAAGTTTTTAATGATCCCAGAGCAATCAATGTTAACTTTTCAGGATAATTCTCGACGACACTATTCAATACATCGATTGAATTTCTATTGAAATTCTGGTATTGTGTATTTACTGGTTTGCCCCAGGAGATACTTTCAACAAAACCTGACCATTCAGGAAGCTTAAAGTCAGTTTCATGACTTATACCTACGGGAATGCCCTCATGGTGAAAAGCCGACAGCAATGAATTTATTTTTTTAAAGACAGTACCAGGTATCAGCGTTCCCTGCGAACAGGTAATTGCCAGGACCCTGATATCGTTGCTCGACAGGAGCATGGATATGGCGCGCATATCGTCAATCGCCCCATCGGTATCGATTATAACATTATACTTCGGTTTTCCGGAATGGGCAGATAACTGAACGCCAATCAGTGTAAACAATAAAACTAATACGGTTAATCTTTTCATCCTGTGCTCTCGTGTTTTTTGGCAGTTGATTAAATTCATGGTAAAAGGCTTGCACTTGAATTCGTCAGTTATCTTTTGTCCTATAATACTCTTAATCCACTCTAAAAATTCACAAAATCGATGACCTTCTCGACATCATCTTTGAATAGATCAAAATCAAGGGCTTCTTCAAAAACAAATACGATAAAGCAGAGGTACAAAACAAGTAAAAGCACACCTGTTCTCTTTGAAATCCTCTTGCTATAGATAAATACCGGAACAACTATGATAGTAATCAACCACATGAATAACCAATAGCCAACACTAAGCTCTCTGATTTTATCCGACATTTCTATATCCCCATGAATTAAAGTGTACAACAGTATTGGCAGCCCCAGAGCAAATGACAGATCAAAAATATTGCTTCCTAAAGCATTTGAAATTGAATCATCGAAATTCCCTTTTCTTGCATCCCGAAGAGATATAATAGTATCAGGTATGCTGGTAGCAGCAGAGGCAAGCAAAACTGACAGAAAGACCAGAGGTAGATCTAATCCCTTTAATGCAAATCCAAAGAGATTATAATCTGAAGATCCCAACATTTCCGTTCCTTTAACTAACATCCATGTTCCAAAGCTCATGAAAAGTGTAGAGACGATAAGCGTCATCCAGGAATTTAATCTATTGAGATTTTTCCCATTCAATATGATTTGCTTAATATCAAACTTGAGAAAGTGAATAGATTTAATTTGAACTTTCTCAGTAAATCTTACTTCCTCATTCTCTATCTTAACACCAACTCCGAAGCCATTGCCTTTGCTTAGTAAGAGTAGATATATCAAGTAGATAACGATGAGTATAATACCGTGCCAGGAATTGATTTTATACTGACTAATTATTACAATAAATACAATGTTGGATATAATTAAAAATAGCCCATCTCGCTTAAGTACTTTTTTGTCAAGCTGAAAGCTTCTTGCAGCAAATTTTCCCGCGCCAAATAGTATTACAGCTAATGGGATAATAAGAATATTGAACACTGCGCTCCCTGCTACAACACCAAGTCCGCCGGAAAAACTATCAACGAATTCATTGCTGTTTTTAATATAGAACAAAAAGAACATGGTTGTTAAGAATTCTGGCATACTACTGGCAATAGCATTAATGGTAGCACCCTTAACTCCAAGTGACATTTTTCTTCCCAGGTAGTCTGCAGCAAACTCAAAACTATCAGCACTTTTCCAAATAATACGACCGCTTATGGCAATAAGGATTAAGGGAAGAGATATGCCTAAAAAATATTCAAGAGTCATAAGAGATCCTGTATGATTTATTTATTAGTGTGACTTACTCTGACTAATTGGTCATCGATAAAATTATTCTCAAGATCAGTAAGAAAATTTCGTCTAAGCCGGCCGAGAGGCTGCCTCGAAAATACTGTAAAGTAACCTAGATATTTATCATAAAAATATATAGGAATTGTATATCCAAAGCATACATCATTCTCAATTTTCACTCTGCCTTCGTAGCTAATATGTTCTGATTTGCTACTAGAGTCGTTGATTTCTGACCAGTTTAATATACCCGAAAGGTTTTCATCTGAAAATACTAGTTGGGCTGAACCAGTTTTCATCGCAGCATACTGTATATCAAAAAAGCTGTAATTGAAAAACGTAATTAAAAATTGAATTATTTCTGTAGATAATACTTCCTCACTATCAGTCTCGCCTGTTGAAATCCTATTTTTTATTGGGTCAAAGGAGCCAGCCATTTTATAGGGTATACTGAAAATAACATTAAGATAACTCCATGTAAAAATAGCAAGAATCATAAATATCAACGACATAAGTACATGAAAGACAATTTGAAACTCACGAGTAATATATACAAGAAGTATAAACAGAAATAATGCAGCCAGTGTGTAGCAAATTGAAAATACTGTTGTTTGGAAATTATTAAATAATTGTACTTTTCTTCTTTTCATATAAAATATATCTTACATCAAAGATAATATATTGTAAATAAGTAGAACAACAGTTTTATAAGCAAAAATACCAGGATATTTGAGATTAATTATCCTATTCAAGTCATAAATACTTTCAATTATTAGAATTGCTTTTATAAGGTCGATGCCGAATTAGCAGATTGGAATAATGAGCTGCTCTCCTACACTGGATTTATAGTCTTCTGTTTTGAATAAAAATTGAATTGTGAGAAGAAAGCTATTTTTTAACATTATTCACTCTAATACGGCCCAGGCTTTCTTGGGTAAAATGAAAGAAACTGGAAAACTCACCGCAACTGCGCCCCTCTGTCCATACCATTGTAAGCATATGGTTTTTAGATTTAATTTATTTGACAATTAATCAACTTTGGAGCCAGAAATTTAGCATTCAAGCAGCTTTTAGAAAAATAAAGTATCTTCGCAACAGGTTTATACCATTTTTGATTTCAATCAGTCATACCTCCATTTTGCTGTTTTTTAGTATAATCTTTTTCTTCAGCAAATAATTTCTCATTGAATTACGGATTGTCGAGCCGACATTAATTTGTTTAATAACAATATAAGCAGAGGAGAACTTATGAAGAAGATTATCTTAGGAGTTATTGGAACTTCAAGAAAAGAAGATGAAAAACGTGTACCCATTCATCCAGATCATTTATTGCGTTTACCAGAAGACATTAGAAAACAATTAATTTTTGAAGAGGGATATGGTGCACCTTTTGGTTTAGATGATGATTTTTTTGTTTCTCAAACCGGAGGAGTTGCTTCTCGTCATAAATTATTAGCCCAAATTGGCTCAGTTATTATTCCTAAACCAGTGTTAGCTGATTTACAAGAAATACGTGAAGGAGGGTTTATTTGGGGTTATCCACATTGTGCCCAGCAAGGTGACATTACACAAGCTGCAATAGATCGAAAATTAACATTGATAGCCTTTGAAGACATGTTTGTTTGGTCTCCAAATGGTCAGGTAGGCAGGCATACATTTTATAAGAACAATGAAATGGCAGGTTATTGCGCGGTTATTCACGCATTACAATTAAGGGGTATTGATGGCCATTATGGAAACCAACGTAAAGTAATTATTTTTAGTTTTGGAGCGGTTAGTCGGGGAGCTATTTATGCACTTAAATCTCATGGTTTCAGAGATATTACAATTTGTATTCAGAGACCTGATGCTGAAGTACGTGAAGAAATTTTAGATGTTCACTATGTTCATATTCGTGAAGGTAATAAGGGGGAGGCCAGAATGGTAATTATAGAACATGATGGCACAGTTCTGCCTTTATCCGATATAATTAGTGAATCTGAAATCATTATTAATGGCACCTACCAGAATACAGACCATCCTATCAATTTTATTACAAAAGATGAAAAAGATTCTTTAAAACCAAGAAGTTTAATTATTGATGTTAGTTGCGACGAAGGTATGGGATTCTATTTTGCCAGGCCCACCACTTTTAAAAACCCAATGCTGAATATAGATAACATCTTCTATTATGCAGTAGATCATACGCCAAGTTATCTATGGGAAAGTGCTTCAAGGTCGATATCTGCAGCACTCATTGTTTATTTACAAACCATTTTAGAAGGCCGTAAAAGTTGGAACGAAAATCCTACCATACAAAAGGCAATTAATATCGATGAAGGTGTGATTAAAAAAGAGTCTGTTTTAACTTTTCAGAATCGAATGCCAAAATACCCACATGATTTTATAAAAAGTTGACAGGAATATGAGGAGAAATGGATTGTGCCTTCGGCCCTTTTGTTATCTTAATTGATTTGTTTAATCTTTCGACCTTTAATCAATAGCCAAAAGATAAGTATTACTTCTCCAAAAAATGTAAACATACTGATACTAATATCGTAATCAGGTAGAAGAAAGTTAGCGAAACCATCGATGATATATCCCGAAGATGTCAGCAGTTTTATTTGTATTCATATTATAAATATTTGATAAGAGAAAGGGGGGGTAATGCGTGGTTTCTACTTCAGGCACTCTAAAAATGACTCTTCCATCCATGATTCTACGACCAGGTCATCTTCAGTAATGGTGGTGTGAAAAGGGACAGTCATCCAATCTTCAACTTTTTGGTCTGCTTCAGAAATAATTTCATTGAATTTATAATTAGAATGATAGGCAGGCATATTGTTTCTCATTGCGGCGAACAAAGTCGAATCTTTAGTAGTTAATTGGCCAGAATTAAAAAACGAAAATAATAAGGAAACGAATAGAAATACACTAGTTGTGTTCATGGTATTATTTATTATTAGATCAACTTTACGACTTTTATATAGAAAGAATCTAAATAAAATCGTAATTAACAATAAATTAACACCTTATCAGAGGCGAAAGTAATAATAGGGTATTAAAACATTCAAGTCAATAACCCTCCCATTATTTACCCTCCAAAATACAGGGGAGGATAAGCCTTCAAACTTCCTTTAAATTCAACTTCATTTATTTGGGGGAGGATTATCTGGTAATGATTACTATTTGTGCCACTCCCCTACTCATTTAAATTATTCAATTTATTCCCGCTATTTATTTTTCAAAAATGAAGCTTCTTTCAATAGAAAAAATAGATAATCTATACCTTTTTACTTGACTTTCAAGAATATAATGTTGTAACTTACATTATCTTCTGATATGCTAAAATAATTTATGATATGAAGAGTTCATTAATTATCCTCGCTGGTATTTTTCTAATTTCCATTTTTTCTGTCTGTTCTGCACAATCCACAGCGACCATCTCAACACCTAAACTCCAGTTGCTTGATAACAATGTGTCAATCCTATATGATATTCTGAATAGCATTCAATCAGAGAAATTCAATATATCACTTGAAGTAACCGATTCAGATGGAAAACATGTAGCTGCACGCTCAATCAGTGGTGATATTGGAGTTAACGTTAGTGGCGGCCCAGGCAAAGAGATCAACTGGAATCTCTCGGCTGACAACGTCTACCTGGAGGCCATGCTCTATTTCCAGGTGACTGCAGAAGTTGTTAAGCCGGTAAGGTCTTCAGAAATTAACACGTCAACAGAAAATTTGGAAGTGTCGGGAGCTACAGGAAACTTAAGTCGCAGCAGCGTGGTGCTTCAGTCTCTTCTTTTACCTGGTTTGGGTTTATCCCGTATAAAAGGAAAACCGCACTGGCTCAGGGGAGCCCTAGGATATGGGTGTATTGCTTCTTGTGTTGCTTTCACTATTAATTCGGAGAGATTACATTCTGAATATGAGCAAGCCACAGATATGAATGAGAGGGACGATTTATTTGAAACATTTGCAAACCAGAGAAATGTTGCCAATGCGCAGCTTTATGCAGCCATAGGGATATGGATAGTAGATATTGTTTGGACCATGGCGGGCTCAAAAGAGCTTTCAAAAAAAGTTGTCTTTAATCAGACAAATGGATTCTCAATCAATCCATCCTACAATACTGAAGCACAAGCCCCACTGCTATCTTTGAAGTATAATTTTTAAGAAAAAATAAAAAGAAGTTAAACCCTCAAATCATGAAACGAACCAGAATAAGCTCGGTGATTGTTTGTGTACTCCTCTTCTCAGTTACCTTGCACGCCCAGGTAATTAAAAGTGAAAAAGCCGGACTTTATATTGATAATAAGCCAAAGGAGGAGGTAGTGATATCGGGGGATAAAACACCTCCCGTAATACATATCTTATCACCTAAAATTACAGCCGGAGAGATATTTAAAACAGATGTTCCTGAATTGAATCTTTTAGCGAAAGCCATTGATGAAAACGGGATCAGTTATGTGGCTGTAAATTCTAAACTGGAAGAGATCTCTGGTGAAGGAGTTTTTGTTACTAACATGATACTGAGAGAGGGTGAAAACGAGATTAAAGTTGTTGCCGTTGATAGGGAAAACAACATGCAAAACAAAACAATTGTCATAGAATATCATCCTCGGGTAGTAAGCCTGGCTGATAGAATCAGTGAGGAATCAACCTATTACGGTTTGATTATTGGCATCAACAAATATGATGACCCTAAGATCCCGGATCTTGACAATCCCATTAAGGATGCAAAGAGTATGTATGATGTACTAACTACCGAATATACATTTGAAGAGGAGAATATAGAGCTTCTGACAAATGCCACATTAGAAGATATTATGACTTCATTTGAGTCACTTTCAGGAAAAATAACAGAAGATGATAATTTATTGGTCTTTTATGCAGGACATGGATGGTGGGATCAAAATGCGAATACCGGCTTCTGGCTCCCTGCTGATTCAAAACAAGACAGCAAGCTAAAATGGTTTCGTAATTCCACGCTGGTTGATTACCTGAAAGAGTTAAACTCGAAACATACCTTACTCATTGCTGACGCTTGTTTCTCGGGGGCTATATTTAAAACAAGAAGTGCCTTCCCGGAAGCATCCAAAGCAGTGGAGATGCTTTACGAATTGCCCAGCAGAAAGGCCATGACCAGTGGTACTTTAACGGAAGTTCCTGATAATAGCGCGTTTATAAAGTACCTTGTTGAGAGACTCAAAAAGAGTAAGGAAAAATACCTCTGTTCAGAGCAACTATTCAGCAATATCAGTCATGCAGTAATAAACAACAGTGATGTAGTGCCACAATTTGGCGAGATCCAGAATGTTGGCGACCAGGGTGGAGATTTTATTTTTATTCGAAAGTAAAAACATACCTATAATAACATCATACGATGAAGTATATAAGGAGAAGATTATCCATCAGGTTTTCAAGCATCTTTATCATTATCCCTGCTTTTGTCTTCATTATGCTGGGATGCGAAAAGCCAGTCAGGGTAGTAAGTGTAAAAACAGATGCTGTTACAGAGGTGAGTTTCACCAGCTGTAAAATGCAAGGTACAATTGTTGATATTGGAGAAGAGGGCATCGATGAACATGGATTTTGCTATGCGCTGAGTGAGGAGCCGGCAGTTGATGATCTTAGCAAAAAGTTGGGACCAACAGACGCAACATCATCGTTTACAGGAATCTTAACAGGATTATTGAATAATACTAGCTATTACATCAGAGCTTTTGCAAAGAACAGCATTGGGGTTTATTATGGTGAACAATTATCGTTTACTACACTGGCGTTTGGACTAGCTTCGCTTACAACTAATGCAATTACTGATATTACGACAACATCAGCCACAGTGGGTGGTAATATTACTGATGAAGGTGGAGACTGGGTAAGTGATGGTGGAGTATATTATGGTACATCTGTAAATCCTGAGACAACAGGAACAAAATTAAAAATAACAAGTGGTGCTGGTGAGTTTTCAACAACTTTATCCGGACTTACAGCTGGAACAAGATATTATGTAAAAGCGTATGCAACAAATAGTGTTGGTACTTCTTACGGCACAGAGGAAAGTTTTGTCCCTATGTTAATAGATTCACGTGACGGCAACGTGTACAACACTGTAAAAATTGGAGATCAATGGTGGATGGCAGAAAACCTAAAATACTTACCATCGGTAGTCGGCCCGGCAACAGAATCAGAAACCATTCCATATTATTATGTTTACGATTATGACGGATCAGTTGTGTCCACTGCCAAAGCAAGTGCAAATTACACTACTTATGGTGTGTTGTACAACTGGACCGCAGCCATGAACTCAGCAGCAAGCAGCACAGCCAATCCGAGCGGAGTACAAGGCATATGTCCCACAGGATGGCACCTGCCCAGTCATTTAGAATGGACACAACTTACAGATTATTTAGGAGGAGAAGAAGTAGCAGGAGGAAAGTTAAAAGAGACAGGCACAAGCCATTGGGATGACCCAAACACAGGGGCCACAAACGAAACCGGCTTTACAGCCCTTCCGGGTGGCTTCCGTGGCCAGTATGGGGACTTCATAGATATTGGAATCTTCGGTAACTGGTTGAGTGCTACTGAGGACTCACCAACGGTTGCCCACTACCGGGACATGGGCTATAATTACAGCAATGTCTTCAGCCAGCGCAGCAATAAGGAGTACGGTATTTCTGTTCGTTGCGTGAGGGATTAATTTAGTTGATTTAGTTGGCGAGATCCAGAACGTCGGTGACCAGGGTGGAGACTTTATTTTTATTCGAAAGTAGAAACATATCTATAATAATATCATACAATGAAGTATATAAGGAGAAGATTATCGATCAGGTTTTCAAGCATTTTGATCATCGCCCCTGTTTTTTCTATTATTATGCTGGGATGCGAAAAGCCAGTCAGGGTAGTTAGTGTAAAAACAGATGCTGTTATAGATGTGGGTTCCAATACTTGTATAGTCCAGGGAACAATTGTTGATTTGGGAGAAGAATGGATTAATGAACATGGGTTTTGTTACTCATTATCTGAGACCCCAACCGTTGATGATCTCACAAAAAAACGTGGTGAAGTAAACATTGAGGAGACTTTTACAGATATCCTTTCTGGATTGCAGGCAAATACTAAATATTATGTAAGAGCTTATGTCCAAAATGAAATAGGAGAAGAATACTATGGAGATATATTGTCATTTACAACAGGTCTTATATATACTGATGCTCGAGACAGTCATGAGTACGAATGGGTAAAAATTGGGGACCAGGTGTGGATGGCAGAGAACCTGGCCTACCTTACTTCAGTGGGCCCATATAACGAAGGCTCTGAAACAGATTCATATTATCAGGTATATAATTACTATGGCAGCAGTGTTAACGAAGCTAAGTTTGAAAATGCTTTTCTAACTTATGGAGTTTTATATAATTGGCCGGCAGCGCTAAATGCCTGTCCTGATGGATGGCATTTACCGACAGATGCGGAATGGAAGCAGTTGGAGATTTTTTTGGGAATGAGTCAGAGTGATGCTGATTATAGCGATTGGCGTGGCACTAGTGAAGGAGAGAAGCTAAAAGCTACAAGTGGTTGGGACAATAATGGAGGCGGAACTGACGATTATGGTTTTTCAGCCCTTCCAGGTGGATTCCACGGGATGTCTGGTGAGGGCTTCGGTGCTGAAGGAGAAGCCTCCTTTTTTAGGTCTGCTACTGAGTATAGCAGTTCAATTGCATGGAATCGGGGTCTGAATGACAACGGCAGCGATGTGAACCGTGATAATGTGAATCATAAGGGATACGCGTTCTCTGTACGCTGTATCAGAGATATTGATTGATTTTTTTTCCCGCAGCATTATTGTTGTATAAATAATCCTCCCTTTATTTGCTGTCCTTCGGGTTAAACCCTTATGCGCTCGAAACCTATAATTACAATTCTGTAGCGAGCTTCAGTTTAGATAAGCAGTGCAGTGTTTCTGTCCGTTGCGTGAAGGATTAGGTTATTTGGCGAGATTCACAAGGAGGGTGACAAACAGAAGAAAATCATCCTAAATCTCTAGTAATAATTTACATGTACCAATAGATTTATTTATAAAAAGCATCTCTTAACTTTAACTAACAATCTGTCCGGTAGGTTTTGAATTTAAACAATGTATGTGCTTAAGGAATATAAAGTTATAGTAATTAATTGGGAAAATAACATTAACTTACTTAAATTCGTGTGATACTAAAGCCCACTCAAATGAAAAATAATATCATTTTCATTTCCTGTCTGATTGTCCTTTTTACATATATCGAAGGAAGTGCCCAAACTGTAAAAATTTCCAAACCTCAGATAGCGTTGAATGATAATATCTTTCGCATCCAATATGATATACTAAACAGCAATCTCACAGATAAATTCAATGTTTCTCTTGATATAGAGGATTCCAGTGGTAAACAGATAAGTGCTAAAGCAATAAGTGGAGACATTGGCAATAATATCAGTGGGGGATCAGGGAAAGAAATTACCTGGGATCTGACAATCGATAGTATATATATGGAAGCCATGATATATTTCAAGATTCGTGCAAAGGCGATTGAGATAGAAAGTACTTCGGCAGGGTTGGCTAGAACTGTTCCAGAACCAGTATCAGAGATTAATGAATCATCAATTGAAGGAAACAGTCCTAATACAACGGAGAATCTTAATCGAACTACAAATATTAGTCGTGGCAGCGCTGTATTCCAGTCCCTTCTGTTCCCCGGCGTTGGCCTTACACGTATTAGCAGCGGTAAACCTCACTGGCTCAAAGGAGTAATGGGATATGGATGCCTTGCAACAGCCATCATTTATAATTCTACCTCAAACATTAGTTACAATGATTATTTGCAAGCAAGCACTTTTCAGGAAAAAAATGATCTATATGTTGTGGTAGAGCAACAGAAAAAGATTTCTAATGCTTTTCTCTTTAGTGCAATCGGTGTATGGGCAATTGATTTTATCTGGACAGTTTCTGGTTCAAAAGATTTAAGAAAAATTTCAAGTAATAATGTAACAAATGATTTCTCATTATATGCTTCTTACAACTATGAAGTGCAAGCTCCATTATTGGCCCTGAAGTTTAATTTTTAATTGAAACTTATATGTTATGAAAAATCACTGTAAAATAATCTGGACAACGCTTATTCTAATCTGTTCAATATTTACGTATGCCCAGGAGATTGAAAGCAAAAATGCTTCTTATTTTCTTAATAATAAGCCGAAAGTTGAAATAGTTGTAGAGAAAGACATTACACCACCCGTAATAAATTTAATTGATCCAAATATTGAGCCAGGAGTAATTTTCAAGGTTGATAAACCTGAAATTCTGTTGATTGGGAAAGCAATTGATGAGAGCGGGATAAGCTCAGTTATAGTTAATTCAAAATTTGAGGATTTTACGGAAAATGGAAAGTTTACCTCAAATTTGATTCTTTCAGAGGGAGAAAACAAGATAAAATTGATAGCGTTTGATAAAGAAAATAATGTAGAACGGAAAACCATAATAATTGAGTACTCTCCGCCTATCTTAACTTTTGCAGAGAGAGTTATTTTAGAATCGAATTATTATGGATTAATTATTGGCATTGAGAATTACGTGGATGACAACCTAAATGATCTGAATAATCCCATTGAAGATGCACAATCATTATACGATGTCCTTATCCACGACTATACATTCAAAGAGGAAAACATTGAATTTATTAAGGATGCTACATTTCGAGAGATCAACAATTCTTTTCAGGAGTTGTCAGATAAAGTGACACCAAATGATAATCTGTTGATTTTTTATGCAGGGCATGGTTGGTGGGATGCCACTAGTAATATTGGGTATTGGCTCCCTTCTGATGCAAGAAAAAACAACAATACCTTCTGGTTTCGTAACTCAACACTTGTTGATTACCTGAAACAGATTAAATCCAAACATACGCTTCTAATTACAGATGCTTGTTTTGGGGGGTCTATATTTAGGTCAAGAAGTGCCTTCGATGAAACTTCCGAATCCTATGAAAAACTATACGAATATCCAAGCAGAAAAGCAATGACAAGTGGGAACCTATCTGAAGTCCCTGATCAAAGCGCTTTTATAAAATACTTAGTAAAAAAACTTGACACTAACGAAGAACTCTACCTTGGATCTGGAATATTTTTTAATAGTTTCAGGCACGCTGTCATCAATAACAGTGATGCACTTCCACAATACGGAGAAATAAGGAATGTGGGTGACGAGGGAGGTGAGTTTATCTTTATTAAGAAACAATAAATTTATATAATTAGCTTATGAAAATTACTCCAGCTTCTCAGTCGATATATAGATTCATTAACATTGTTACTATTGCAGCACTTATAGTTATGGGATGTGACCCACCTGATCGGGAATTAAGTATAAAGACTGAATCCGTAACAAAGGTGAGTTATACATCATGTTCTGTGAATGGATCATTTCTTGATTTTGGTGAGGATGTAATTGTTCAACACGGTTTTTGCTATTCCTTATCACCAAATCCGACAGTTAATGATATGACGAAAAAGCTTGGACCTGTATCCTCAACAGATGCATTTTCTGCTGATCTGACTGGGCTAGCAGTAAATACAACCTATTATGTGAAAGCATTTGCACAGAATAGTGCAGAACCTATTTACTCAGAAGTACAATTGACATTTAAGACCCTTGCAATTGAATTACCAACTGTTTATACAAACGATGTATCTGATATTAGCGCTAATTCTGCTATTATAGGAGGAAATGTAACTAATGATGGTGGAACTGCCATTACTGAAACGGGAGTATATTATAGCAATTCACCAAGTTCTGACGCAACAGGGACAAAACTTCAAATAGGAAATGGAACTGGCTCTTTCTCAACAAGCATTACAAGTTTAATAGAGGATACTTCTTATTATATTAAAGCCTATGCGATTAATAGTGTTGGTACTTCTTACGGCACAGAGAAAAGTTTTAGTACTACAATATTAACAGATTCACGTGACGGCAACATCTACAACACTGTAAAAATAGGCACTCAATGGTGGATGGCAGAAAACCTAAAATACTTACCATCTGTTGTTGGTCCTACAACGGGCTTACAAACCATTCCATATTATTATATTTACAGTTATGACGGATCAGATGTTACCACTGCCAAAGCAACTGCAAATTACACTACTTATGGTGTGTTGTACAACTGGCCTGCAGCAATGAACTCAACAGTAAGCAGCACAGATAATCCAAGCGGAGTACAAGGCGTATGTCCCACAGGATGGCACCTGCCAGGTGATGCAGAATGGATACAACTTACAGATTATTTAGGAGGAAAAAGCGTAGCAGGAGGTAAGTTAAAAGAGACAGGCACAAGCCATTGGGATGACCTAAACACAGGGGCCACAAACGAAACCGGCTTTACAGCCCTTCCGGGTGGCGGCCGTGACGATGTTGCTCCATTCTCCGGTATTGGGAAGTTCGGTTTCTGGTGGAGTGCTACTGAGTCCTCTACTACGAATGCCCGCATCCGGTTCATGGGCTATAATAGCAGCGATGTCTACAGTTACGTTTTCAAAAAGGAGTACGGGTTTTCTGTCCGTTGCGTGAGGGATTAATTTAGTTGAACCTTACCTAAAATTATCAAATAACCAGGATTACCCTGGTTTTCTATAATTAACGTTGATTTGCTTTAAGCAATCTATGGTCTCTTTTCAAAAAAATTTGATTCTTGTGTAAGTCAGTAATCTGTAAATATTAAATACTTAAATCGTGAAAAATCTAATTATTTTCATTCTTGTAGCAGTTTTCCTTACAGGATGTGAGCAATTTAGTAATAATAGAGGTGTTGTTATTAAAGGAGAAATACATGGCGTACTTAAGGGAAAGGAAATAAATGAACCGTCTCTTTCTGAAGCAAAGAAAATCTTCGTTATAAAAGTGCATGTTGGAACACTGTTATTTAGTTTTGTTGATATCATAGATGGTTCTTTCTCTATTACCAGCGAAGAGGGAATAATCACAGCCCTGGTATTTTTAGATGAAAATGATCAATATATCGGAACCCTTTCTCCCCAGGGATTAAATCTTCTTCCTCTTTGCAGTTTATCAGATGGAGGCAATACAACTATTGACCTGGAAGCTCTTGCTCTGGAAGGGACAAGTGTTATCCCAACGCATGATCCATTTGGGAATGAAATAAATATTTCTGAAGCAGAAATAAGCAACTTAAAGGAAGTTGATGGATATTTTGAAAGCCTGGCCAAGAATATAGATGCCGACAATGATAGCATTTTAGATGTCCTTAGCCATAAAGAACTTTATATTTCGAATCGATTTGATATTGGAGAGGCAGGTCAATGGGGGCTAAACGACGTAGATCCTGCTATCAATAGTGATGCACTCAATAGTTTAATCTATGCACTGGACATAAAAGGTGGCAGCTGGTTCACCAATCTCAATAGTGTTGTATTATCAGGCCCCGCAGATGACCCAAACCAGGAATATCATACGATATGTCTGAGTCCTAATGAGGATGGCGGTTTTTTCTTAATTATCGCCAGGGCGGGTGAAGATTGTACTCTGCCCTTTGATAATGGCACGTATACTGTAACCATAGATGGTCTCCCTTATACACTGGATTATTCAAAGGTTAACGCAAAAAATAATTTATTAATTGTTATTCCTACCCTGAATACGAATGAGGATGAAGAACTGGTTTCTATATCCCTGGAATACGAATTAGCTGATGGAACTACAATTAATCCCGCGAACATAGTTACGGATGTTTTTGTACAACTATCTGATGTATCAGGAAATCAGTTTTATGATACTCCGAGGCTGGTAGACAAAAAAATTGCAAATGTCGATTGTGTTATAGGTTTGTACTCATATACACTTGATAGCCCTGTAGATATCTCAGCATTAGAGGGAGTTTCTGTTATTTATTGTGATAAAATAGGTAATACATATATGATAAGTTGGCATTAATAGATAATGAAAGATGCAATTGTGAGTATATGATTTTTAGATGGAATTTGAGGTCCCTTCGGCAAGTAGTTCGACAAGCATACAGAAGCAATTCTAAATCCAAGGGTACAGAAAAGGATATAGTTCAAATTGGATGTTGTGTGCTGGCATTATCATTATGCAATATTTTTCATTTTAAACAGAAACTATAAACAATATCATCAACCATATCTACATTATGCATCATCCGGAATTTAGTTGATCTCACGCACTGAAACCCGACTTCCTCCATTTTTGAGAGAGCAAGCTCTATGTCAACATCACCAGGATGAGGAATTGCTGCCGGATAAATGTAAATGATTCCATTTGGTTTTAATACACGAAAGAAATATGAGAAAAGTAAATCCCAATTTTGTATATACTGTAAAACATCGAAAACAAAAATAGAATCTATGGTTTTGTCAGATATAGTAGTTGTTATTTCTAAATCGTCAATTTTCAGAAACTTAATAGCATCAGTAGTTGAAAACAGGGGAAGTCTTTCTTGAAGAATAGCCATTGCATTTTCGTCACATTCAA
>Ga0307990_1001777_pt1 | contig 17917 bp, 16 predicted proteins | sample EllFjometagen129_FD_203168 | JGI IMG/M metagenome (GOLD analysis project Ga0307990, IMG submission 203168) | Marine microbial communities from Ellis Fjord, Antarctic Ocean - #129 | ecosystem: Environmental > Aquatic > Marine > Unclassified | place: Southern Ocean | collected 2014-10-08
TAGCAGGCTTTGATAAAGCCATAACTATGGCAAGACAGTTAAGGCATCATGTTCCCAGCGGGTGGTATCATATAACAATTCGTGGATTTGGGCGTGTACGATATTTGCAACCGATCGTGACCATGAGCATTTCATAAAGTTGCTCTCCAGTATGGCGATTGAGGGAAGGGATCTGGCTCTATATGTCGGGCGTTTGCGCTGTGGTCTGACTCTGAAATAACTTGGCGATTACATCGGTATGAGAAGCCCGGCTGTCTGCCAGGAGACATTACGGGTGAAACGCAGACTTGAAAATGACAAAGAATTGAAGAGGGATTTCACCAGAGTTCTTGAATTGCTGGGTGAGACACATGGTTGATTCTGATCAATTTGTTATATTTTAATACACGTCCCCGATGATTTCCCGAAAAACTTTGCGGAAATTTTTTTGCGTTTGCGTTTCGAGGGGGAATGGACTATATTTTGGACTGTTGAATTTGGCTGGTGCCAATTCCTATTGTGTACGAGAAAGCAGATGTGTACGTTTCACACCAGTTGGTATCTCATGTCGCTCAGGACATTCTCCCGATTTCTGTCAGTTATCGCAACGATGCTGATGACTGTTGACGTTGCGGTTGCGGAAGAGTTGACAACGCTTAAGAAGTGCAAGCTCATGCCCGCCGAGTGGGCGGATGGGGACGTTTTTCTGATCCAGACGGCGGACGGTGCCAGTCACACCATCCGGCTCTATACGGTGCCGATTGCTTCGTTGATAAATAGGTTCACGGCCGTGGGGAGGCTCATGCCGAACTCGGCAAAAAGCTCTTCAGCCTCCTTCTTTTTTTTTGCATCAATACGCGCACTAATCGTTGTTGTCATACTTTTCGGTTCTTCCGCGTTTTTTATGGGTCAAAGAAATATTTTGCAATTTGCGTGGCGGGGTCACGGCCCCCGCCCTACAGATTTACAGAGATCAAAGCCTTTACTGTAGCTGAGGTCCTTGCATGCCAAGCCGTAGCCCCGCCTTGCGGGGCGTAGGCTGGATCTCGGAAAAGTTACCCACACAAAAGTCGGAATAACCAAACTTAGATGCATTCCATAAAAAACAACGAAGAACCTACTTTTCACCACAAGCTACCTACATTTGAAGATAGTGTAACACAGCAGATGCAGTAGTCAACTGGCAAAGATTAAGCATTGCGTGCCTGCCATAAAAACTGTAAAGTAAAAACATGAATCAATATAAAGAACAAATGCCCGAGATCAATCCCGCCTTGATCAAACGCTGGGCCCGCCTGTTCGGCCTGGTGGCCCTGATCGCGTTGGTGGGTTTTGTCCTGAAATCCATGGCCTTCAGCGTGGCGCCCGAAGGCCGCGCAGTTATCCGACGTTTTGGGAAAGTGGTGAGTATCACTGATCCTGGACTTCATTTTAAGTTGCCGCTGGGAATTGATATTGCAACCTTTGTGCCCACCGAGCGTGTGCTGAAAGAGGAATTCGGATTTCGAACCGTGGATGTGGAAAAACGCACGAAATATGACAAAACGGGCGACATGAAGGAGGAATCCCTGATGCTCACCGGGGACCTGAATGTAATCGATGTGGAGTGGGTGGTGCAGTACCGCATTACTGATCCCGTCAAATTTCTTTTTAAGGTACGTGATCCTGTCGATGCTATCCGGGACGTGTCCGAGGCGGTGATGCGTCGGATCGTGGGTAACCGGCTGGGCAGCGAAGTGTTGACCGTGGGCCGGGTGGAAATTGCTGATGACTGTCGAGTGGACATGCAGAACGTGTTGCAGGGATATGATCTGGGAGTGAGTATCGAGCGCATTGAACTGCAGGATGTGACTCCGCCTGATTCGGTGAAACCCGCATTCAATGAAGTGAACGAAGCCCGCCAGGAAAAAGAGAAGCTGGTGAACGAGGCCGAGAAGCAACGTAATCAGATCATCCCCAAAGCCCGCGGGGAGGCCGACCAGACCATCGCGGAGGCCGAGGCCTACCGGGCGGAACGTGTTAACCAGGCCCGAGGCGAGGCAAACCGCTTTACCTCCCTCCTCTCTGCATATAAAGAGGCCCCTGACCTGACGCAAAAGCGACTGTATCTGGAAATGATTGATCGCGTATTGCCGGGAATAGGCCAACTGTACGTTTTAGAGGAAAGCGTCAACTCGCCATTGCCGCTGTTGAACCTCGGTGCACCCATGCAGAACGGAGGCTCAAAATGAAACATCCCTTCCTGAAAACTGTTTCCGGATTTGTGCTCGCCATCGTGGTGCTCGCGGGCGTGCTCATATTGATGTCGGCATCCTATTTTGTGGATGAGGCCGAGCAGGTCGTCATCCTTCAGTTCGGCAAACCCGTGGGAAAACCGATCTCGGAGCCGGGGATTCATTTCAAAGTTCCCTTAATCCAGGATGCGCTTCGCTACGACAAGCGGCTGATTGCCTGGGATGGAGATCCCAACCAGATTCCTACCCGCGGGCGGGAATTCATCTCCATTGACACCACCGCCCGCTGGCGTATCGTAGATCCCCTGCAATTTTTGAAGAGCGTGCGGGACGAGAAGGGGGCCCAGTCGCGTCTGGATGACATCATTGATTCGACGGTACGGGATAAGATTTCCAGCACGGAACTGACCGAAATCGTTCGTTCCAAGGACTGGGAGGTGACGGAGGAGGATTTGAAAAGGGTGCGGGGTGTGCAACCGGATGCGGATGAATCCAAATTGACAGAAAAGATCCGAGTGGGACGCAACACGCTGACCCGGGCCATTCTTGAGCAAGCCAGCAAAGGCATGCCGGCACGTTACGGCATTGAGCTTGTGGACGTCCGAATTAAGCGGCTCAACTACATCACGACCGTGCGGGAACAGGTTTTTCAACGAATGGTTTCTGAACGCCAGAGGGTAGCCGAACAGTTCCGCTCTGAGGGCCAGGGCGAAGCGTCGCGTATCCGAGGAGAGACCTCCCTGCAGCTGGCTACCATTCGTTCCGAGGCCAAGCGGAAGGCAGAGGGTATTCGTGGCGAGGCCGATGCGGAAGCCACCCGCGTCTATAACGAGGCCTACGCCGCCGATACCGAGTTCTATGCCCTGCTGCGAACCTTGGAAAGTTACGAGAAGACCCTGGGAAAACAGACGGTACTGCTGCTCAGTTCGGAATCGGACTACTTCAAGGTGCTCCGAAATATGGATCCCTGACCCAGTCGCCTCAGTAGCCTAACGCAGCAGAGCCGCAACCAAACTTTCTTCAAGTGATGTGCAATATTATATCATATTCTTTGAGGAGTTGTGTGATAGTCGTCACTGCGTTAGTCAACAACACTTCGTGTTGCATAGAAGAAATTCATAAAAATAAATGCAATACAACGAGACAAAATAATCCTATAGATCCCGTTATCCTGGTGCGCCAAGAAAAAATCTTTCACAAACATGATGGGATTAGAGCAGCGGAGCGAACCGCCTATTACAGTTTATCGTTTGCAGTTTCATTTTCTTTCGGCACGACCTCGACAGGGAAGGGTTTCGATGCGCGTATGTCCGCATGAATAGCCGAAAACCTTTCCCTAACGGCAACAATTCGGATTTGTCATAACCAGCTCCATGTGGTAAGCTTCTTTTTTCGTATATAACAAAATTAGAAAAGTAAAGGGATTGAGTTATGAAGCTTAAGAGAATGTTTACCTGGTTATGTTGTTTTGCAACGGTGTTAATATTTGTATCCGAGGTGTCGGCGGGAGATAAAATCTGTCCGGCTAATGGCAAACTTAAGATATTTATCCTCTCCGGTCAGTCCAATATGGTTGGTTACGGCCAGTTAAAGGGCAGCCCTGGAACTATGCAGACCTATCTCAAAAGCAATCCGAAGGAGTACGGGCACCTTGTAGATAAAAGCGGCAAAAATGTCGTCCGTGATGATGTCTGGATCGTTAATCTCTCTTATGCAAAATCGGAGAAGATGGGCTGGCTTACGACAGGCTATGGGGGAAGTGACGGGCACATCGGACCTGAATATGCATTCGGATTTAGAATAGGTGATTATTATGAAGATCCGGTGCTGATTATTAAATCGGCATGGGGTGGCAGGTCGCTTTACCATAATTTTTTATCTCCCAGCTCAGCTGAATATCCAGTACCGGTCAAAGACGGCGATAAGGGCTTTCAGTATGCTGAGGTTCTCAGGCATGTAAAACAGATAACCGGCAATCTTAAAAAGTACTATTCCGGTTATAAGGGCAGGGGATACGAGATTGTCGGGTTTGGTTGGCACCAAGGCTGGAATGACCGTATCAATCAGAAAGCTGTGGATGTCTATGAAAAAAATATGGTCAATTTTGTGAAGGACATCAGGAAAGATCTTGGATCTGCTAAACTGCCGTTTGTGATCGCTAACACCGGTCTGGGCGGGTGGAATATCCAAGGTAGTTATAAACAAAAAGTTGAAAAGCTTATGACTGTCCAGCTGGCTTTGGCTGATGCCAAAAAGTATCCTGAATTCAAAGGCAACGTGGCTGGCGTTGAAACGCGTGATTTTCAGCGGACAAGGGCGGAATCTCCTTCAAGGCAGGACTACCACTGGTTTCGTAACTGGGAAACCTTGTATCTTATCGGTAAGTCGATGGGCGACTCCATGATTGGTCTTGTCTCTGGAAAATAGGCAAAGTAGTTATCTCAATCTACCAGTAATCGTGTTGCTAATGGTTGCTTTTGAGGTAGAAAGATAGAGGGGTAGAAAAATGGGTGCGTTGTGTGGGTGCTACGTGTTATTGCATCGCTGGGTTAGGTAAAAAATGGTGGGTAAAAAATGGGTGCGTTGTGTGTTTTGGGTTTGTTGGCCCAAAAAATATTAATAGTCTAGTCTGCGTTTGATTTTTATCGTATGATTTAAACAGTTTAAAGGATCACTCATGGACTCTTTCGAGGAAGAAGATGTTAACCTAATTGTGTTTTCTGGTTTAATAAGGCAAATTTATGTTCAAGACGCAGCCAATAGAAAAAGAGAGTTTAGTAGCGGGTGTTGATTCCGTTAGAAGGGTTGCAAACAAAAAACTTGGTGGTGAAACAAAATCAAGGTTGGGGCAGTTTATGACCCCAGCATCTACGGCTACTTTTATGGCTTCGTTATTTAAAGAGTCAAATATCCCCGTTGTCGAGCTACTTGACCCTGGTGCGGGGGTCGGCAGTTTAGCTACTGCGTTTTTAGCACGCTTGAAAGAGTGGGAGCATGTTAAATCAGTAAATTTAGATGCTTTTGAGATAGATTCTGTGATGTTAGGTTTTCTTGAGAAGAATCTTGAAACGTGTCGTGCTATATGTAATCAGAGATCGTTTAGCTTTGGTTATAGAATTTTCAACAAAGATTTTATTGTTCAGGCTTCGGAACAAATATTTGAAGCGGGTGGTCTTTGGCGGAAAAATTTAAAGCATTATACTCATTGTATAATGAATCCGCCTTATAAGAAAATTTCCAGTTCTTCCTTTCACCGGAAGTCACTGCGTTCAGCGGGTATTGAAACGGTTAATTTGTACTCGGGGTTTGTGGCTTTGGCACTTTCTTTGCTAGACACTGGAGGCCAATTGGTTGCAATAATTCCTCGAAGCTTTTGTAATGGGCCTTACTATCGTTCGTTTAGGAAATTTGTCTTTAAGCATTCCGCAATAAAAAAAATTCATCTATTTAAATCACGTAATACAGCTTTTAAAGATGATAATGTGCTACAGGAAAATGTTATTGTTTGTTTGGAAAAAGAAGGGGTGCAGGATGATGTGGAACTTTCTTTTTCTTCTGATGACACCTTTTCAGACTTAACAACATCGCTAACACCCTTTAGTCATGTTGTTTATCCGGCGGATAAAGAGTTATTTATACACATACCTTCTGCTTCTGATAATGTTTCTTGCGTGGATGAATTTGAGATTGTTTTGTCTGATATAGGACTTCAAGTTTCGACCGGTCCTGTTGTGGATTATCGGCTAAGAGAACACCTAGTGCAAATGCCTGACCTCGATAGCGTTCCGCTATTATATCCCTGTCATTTTTCTTCAATGGCAACAAGGTGGCCTGTAAAGGATTGCAAGAAACCTAATGCGATTACTATTAATGAAAAGACAAGGAAATGGCTTTATCCTAACGGGTATTATACGGTCGTAAGACGATTCTCTTCTAAAGAGGAGAAAAGACGAATTGTAGCCAGTGTTGTTTCACCAGAAGATTTTAAAGATAAGAAATTTATTGGTTTTGAAAATCACCTTAATGTGTTTCATTTTAACCGACAGGGGCTTCCTGAAAATCTGGCTCGTGGTTTAGCCGTATATCTGAATTGTAAAGCGGTTGATGAAAATTTTCGACGATTTAGTGGCCATACGCAGGTGAATGCAACTGATCTGCGAATGATGAAATATCCAGACCGGAAAACTTTAATACGGCTGGGGGAGTGGGTTAACACGCAAGATGAGTTGGTAATGGATGAATTTGATAAGCATTTGGAGGAAGTAGTAAATGAGCCCAGTTAAAGGAAAGTCAAAAATATCAAAGGCTATTAACGTAATTAAGTGTTTGGGTATGCCAAGTGCTCAACAAAATGAACGTTCGGCACTTTGTATTCTTGCTCTATTAAAGTTAACATCCAGAAGCAGTTGGGAAAATGCGGAGTCTCCGTTAATGGGGATTACTCCGATAATGGACTGGATTAGAGATAATTACGGTAAGAATTATGCTCCGAATACCCGTGAAACGATTAGACGGCAGACAATGCATCAATTTGTTGCGGCAGGAATTGCCCATTACAACCCTGACAGACTTGATCGACCGGTGAACAGTCCACATGCCGTTTATAAAATAACTCCTGACGTTTTGGAACTTTTGCATAGTGTAAACACTTCTGAATGGAAGAATAATTTAGAAGAGTACCTGAAAATGCATGAGACTTTGACCGCCGGGTATGCGATGGCGCGGAATCAGAAGCTTGTTCCTGTGCAAATTTCGAGTGAACAAAAGATTGACCTTAGTCCCGGTAAACATAGTGAGCTTATTCGTGATATCATTGAAAAGTTTGCGTCACGTTTTGTGCCAGGGTGTAAGCTAGTGTATGTTGGAGACACAGGCGATAAATGGGGCTATTATGATGATGATTTGCTTTCCTTTCTGGGCGTTAAAGTTGATGTTCATGGGAAGATGCCGGATGTAATATTATACTGCCCTGAACGTAAATGGCTGGTGTTGGCTGAATCAGTCACCAGTCATGGGCCGGTTGATGGAAAGCGGCACTCCGAATTGGCGACATTGTTTGCAGATTCAACGGCTGGACTTGTTTATGTCACCGCATTTCCAAATCGTTCGTTTATGGGGCGTTATCTCGGTGAGATTGCATGGGAGACCGAGGTGTGGGTGGCAGATGCTCCATCACACTTGATTCATTTCAATGGAAGTCGTTTTTTAGGTCCATATGACGAGGAATGATGCATATCCTTTGTGAAAATTATCACTTAAATAAACTGATCCAGGGTCCCTTTGCGAATCTCGTGATGGGTGCCTGCTTCAATGTCTACATCATAAATGCTGAAGTTGTTTTCCATGTCAATGCCATCATGCCGGGTAGCAAGATTTACAGAGATCGATCCATGCTGCCGGTCGCTCTGTATCCTGTGAAAAACCTGACATGGCCAGGCCAGCATGCAGGGACCATCACAGATCAGCTCCCCATTGCGGGTTATTCTCTCTGCCGTTAATTCAAATTCATATATTTCCCCGTGTTCATGGGTGTAAAGCTCAATATGGCGCATGCCTGCTAGCACCATCAGGTTGTCATCCTGGTGGGTATGCATATACCAGGGCCTGGCGATAGGACCGACAGCTCCGGGAGATGGAGCTGCTCCTGTATGAATTACCCGGTCAACGGCATCCACCCGAGGAACCATGCTCTGAGGGATGATGTCAAAACTGACTCCAGGAGTCTTACGGAATGAGAGCAGCGGAATAACTTTGTAAAAATCCTTAACCTCTTCGATTACATGATACATGATTGACCTGCCTCTCTTGATATCTGATATCTAAGTATCTCGACTTTCATTATTGTATATCGATGACTCCGATAGTTCAAGTGGTTATTTGGAAGGTAAATATTTCATTTTAGTTGCTATAAAATCAACTTCTTGTTATTTATGCACATTTTTTATCTCTCACAGAGGCACAGAGATCACAGAGTAATAGTCCTGATTTAATGTATTATTCTCTGTGGGCTCTGTGCCTCTGTGAGAAATACTGTTGATGTGGTAAAAATCATCTGCATTCAATCCGTTTGGTTGCGGCTCCGTTGCGTCAGTTCGTAGTACAGGCTTAAGACTGCCATGTGAGACTATTTCGCACCGGTTCAATTAAGTTGAATCATATCCAATTCGGTGCCGCAGGCGCAATGCCGCTGGTGACATCCGGCGCAGTTGCCGCAATAATCGACAAATAACCGATGTTTTGTATAAATTGTGCTGTTTTGAATTGTACCTGGAAGGAATCATGTATATAATGTTACGTTGATATTCGAATAATAATTTTTTGTAGTTTCGACTCTTTTTAAGGAGATTTTTGTGAGTCAGAGTATTGATGTTGCTTATGTTTCTGAGTTGGCACGGATAAAGCTTACAAGTGACGAAATCAAGCTGTTCCAGAGCCAGCTTGAGAGTATTGTTGATTATGTCGAGAAAATCAACGAGTTGGATCTGGATCACATTAAACCAACAATGCATGGTCAGGTGTCCACCAATTTTTTCCGCGAGGATGTTATTCAGCCGTCACTTGAGCGCGAGGATGTGCTTTCAAATGCTCCGGAGCGTACCATCAATGAATTTAGACTGCCTAAAATTGTTGAGGATGCCTGACAGGTAAGTTCTGGTTTTATAATTTTAATTTTTGATATTGAGATATTTATGGAAAATATGGCAACTCTTACGCTCAAAGATGCCCGTGAAGGCTTAAGGGAAAAAAGGTTCTCCTCGGTTGAGCTGACACGCTTGGTTCTGGATGCAATTGCCGAAAAAGATGGTGAAATTAATGCATACCTGAGTGCTGACCCAGAGAATATTCTGGCTCAGGCCGCCGATGCTGACCGTCGGATTGCTGCCGGCGAAGAAGGAGCACTGCTGGGTGTGCCTCTAGCCATTAAGGATATTATCAATGTGAAGGGCGATTCCTGTAGCTGCGCTTCGCGTCAGTTGGAAAATTACAGATCTCTCTATGATGCCACAGTCATTGCAAAATTGCGCCGGTCCGGGGCGGTTTTTGCCGGTCGTACCAATATGGATGAGTTTGCGATGGGTTCATCAACAGAAAATTCAGCTTTTAAAATTACGCGTAATCCGCATGATCATGATCGTGTTCCCGGTGGTTCAAGTGGTGGTTCCGCCGCTGCGGTTGCGGGAGAGATGGCGATTGCCGCTCTTGGAACTGATACCGGTGGATCAATCAGACAGCCTGCTTCATTCTGTGGCTGCGTTGGTTTAAAACCATCCTATGGCCGCGTTTCACGCTACGGTGTAACCGCTTATGCCTCATCTCTGGATCAGGTTGGACCGATCACCAAAACGGTGGAGGATGCCGCCATTTTGTTAAAGGAAATGGCAGGCTTTGACCGGCATGACGGGACCACGCTGGATGTCGAGGTGCCTGATTATCAGGGCTCTTTGAAGCAGGGAATGCAGGGACTTAAGATAGGCCTGCCCAGAGAGTATTATGTTGAGGGCTCTGATCCCGAGGTCACAAAGGCGGTCATGAATGCGGTTGAGCTCTGCAAGGTTGCCGGTGCTGAAATTGTTGATATCTCACTACCGCATACAGAGTATGCAATTGCGGTCTATTATATTCTGGCAACTGCGGAGGCCTCCGCTAATCTGGCCCGTTTTGACGGGGTGCGTTTCGGTCATCGTACTGCTGCCCCTGAATCTGTGTTTGATTTGTATGCTTCAAGCCGGGCTGAGGGTTTCGGGACTGAGGTCAAGCGACGGATCATTCTGGGCACCTATGTCTTAAGTAGCGGCTATTACGATGCCTACTATGGGAAAGCCCAGAAGGCGCGTACTTTGATCCGTGAAGATTTTACGAGGGCATTTGATTGCTGTGATGTCTTGATGACACCTGTTTCGCCGACACCTGCGTATCGAATTGGCGCGAGCATGCAGGATCCCTTGCAGATGTATCTTGGTGATATCTTCACAGTGCCGGCAAACCTGGCTGGTATTTGCGGAATATCTGTACCGTGCGGCACTACCGAAGGAGCTCTTCCGGTTGGGGTTCAGATACTTGGACCGGCTTTTGGAGAAAAATCTGTTTTGCAGGCTGCATATGCTTTTGAGAAGGGGTTGCATGAGTAAGTATTTGATAACTATCGGTCTGGAGACTCATGTTCATCTGAAGACCCGTACAAAGATGTTCTGCGCTTGTGCAACAGAGTTTGGCTCTGAACCCAACACCAATGTATGTCCGGTCTGCCTGGGATATCCCGGTGCCCTGCCGGTTATGAACGGTGAGGCCATCAAACAGTGCGTTATTTCAGGGCTGATGCTGGGTTGTGAGATCAATCAATTCAGTACCTTTGACCGTAAAAATTATTTTTATCCTGACATGTGTAAGGACTACCAGATCACGCAGCTGGAGCAACCGCTCTGTATCGGGGGGGGGGTTGCAATTGATACTCCTGAAGGAACCAGAAAGATTAGAATAAATCATATTCATCAGGAGGAGGATGCTGGCAAGATTGTGCATTACGCCCGCCATAGCGGAGTTGACTTTAACCGCTGTGGAACCCCGCTGATGGAAATCGTCTCGGAACCGGATCTCTGCTCTCCGGATGAGGCCATGGCTTACCTCCATAATTTGCGCCAGATCCTGGTATATGCCGGTGTCAGCGAGTGCAACCTTGAGGAGGGGAACATGCGCTCTGATGTGAATGTCAGCGTGCGACCTGAAGGTCAGACGCAACTTGGTATCAGGACCGAGATCAAGAATATGAATACCTTCAAGGGTATATATGCCGCTTTGGAATATGAGATTGAACGACAGCTCTATATCGTGCGGCACGGAGGCACAATAGTGCAGGAGACACGCCGCTGGGATACCGATCTGGGTGAAACCCAGTCTATGCGTACCAAAGAGAATGCACATGACTATCGCTACTTCCCGGAACCGGATCTGCTTCCGGTGACTTTGAGCACTGAGCTGGTTGAACAGTGGCGGGCATCTTTACCTGAAATGCCGGCCGACAGACGTTTACGCATGATCAAGGAGTATGATATTCCGGAGTATGATGCCGGCGTACTGGCGTATGAGAAACCTAATGCCGATTTTTTTGAGGCGGCAGCAAAGATCTGCGGTCAGGGTAAAACTCTCTCAAACTGGTTTATGACCGATGTTATGTGCCTGCTCTCGGAGAGTGGTATATCTATATCAGATAGCGCTTTGACACCGGCCGCTCTGGCCGAACTGATTACGCTTGCAAAGAGCGGCGTGATTAACGGACCTACCGCTAAAGAACTTTTGACTGAGTTGTTTAAAGAGGGCGGAATGCCCGCAAAACTTGTGGAAGAACGAGGACTGGCGCAGGTCAGCGATAGCGGTGCTCTGGGTTCGTTTGTGGATGAGGTATTTGATGCTAATGAAAAATCGGTTGCTGACTATTTGTCCGGCAAAAAAGCGGCGGCTGGTTATCTGACTGGTCAGGTCATGAAACTCAGCCGTGGTAAGGCCGATCCTAAACTGGTGAATAAGATGATCGCTGAAAAGTTTGCCGGGATGAACAGATAGATTTTTGCAAATTTCGTATTGAGGAGATAAGTTGTGACTTCAAATGATGATTATGTCTTGGAATTGCTGCTGGAGCAGGGCCGCGTTACAGCAGGTCAGGTTGAGACAGTACATAGTTCTCTGAAAGAGGAGGGTGAAACATCACTCGACATCCTGATGCAGAGCGGAATCCTGAGTGAAGATGATGTTCTCTCGCTGATTGCGCAACAGTTCGGAATGGAGTATGTGCATGTGGATGCCGATGCCATTGATCCAGAGGTGAAGGGTGTTATCCCTGCTAAAGTAGCCCGCAAGTACGGGGTTGTGCCCGTTTATAGTACCGAAGATGCTATAACCGTTGCGCTTGGTGATCCAATGAGCTATGACACAGTCGATAGTCTTCAGTATGTGCTGGGTAAGACAATTGAAGCGGTGGTTGCCCCTCCCAGCGAAGTTAAGGCCGCTGTCGATAAACTTTATCCGGAGGATTTTGAAAGTAAATTTGGAATTGACGGGCAGGATATTGATCTGGAGGAGAAGGTATCCCTGGATGAAACTGACTCTAACGCATCTGACTCCGATGCTCCGGTCATCCGTCTGGTGAGCATGATTATTATGGAGGCTTGTAAAATGGGTGCCTCTGATATTCATCTTGAGCCTCTGGAGCGCACGTTCCGTGTTCGGTATCGTATTGACGGTGTTCTGAGGGAGATGGATTACCCTCCCAAAAGGTTGCAGGCCGCGATTCTCAGTCGTGTCAAAATCATGTCGAACATGAAGATCTCAGAGAAAAGAGCTCCCCAGGACGGGCGCATTCAGGTTAAGGTCTCTGGAAAGGAACTGGATCTGCGTGTATCTTCAGTCCCGACTAATCATGGTGAGAGTATAGTTATGCGTATTCTGGATAAGAGTAATCTTAGTCTGGGACTGCCGCAGCTGGGATTTCTCTCGGATGACCAGAACAAATTTGAGAAGTTGATCACAATGCCGGATGGAGTGGTGCTGGTTACAGGACCAACCGGTTCCGGTAAAACCACTACGCTTTATGCCTGCCTGGGTCAGATCAACCTGCCGGACCGTAAGATTATCACTGTCGAAGATCCGGTTGAGTATCAGATGTCCGGTATCAATCAGGTGCAGGTCAACCGCGATGTCGGACTTGATTTCACCGCAGCTTTGCGTTCAATTCTACGACAGGCCCCGAATATCGTGATGATCGGAGAGATTCGCGACCATGAAACTGCTGATATTGCGATGGAAGCCGCATTAACCGGCCACCTGGTTTTCAGCACGTTGCATACAAATGATGCCCCGAGCGCTGTAACCCGTCTGCTGGATATCGGCGTTAAACCGTTTCTGGTTGCCTCTGCCCTGCGGGCCGCCATGGCTCAGAGGCTTGTACGTGCCATTTGCGACAACTGCCGCGATGATTACACACCCACAAAGAGGGAACTCAAAATGCTGGGGGAGATGGGACGGAGTGCCGCCAGTGTCAATAAGATGTTCATGGGTAAGGGTTGCTCAAAATGCAGCCAGTCAGGGTATAAAGGCCGAAAAGGTATCTTTGAGATTTTTGATCTGGATGAAACCATTCAGAGATTGATTTTTGATCGTGCGCCGGCAACAGTTTTGCGTGCCCGTGCCCGTGAAATGGGCATGCGGACCTTGAGAGAGGATGGTATGCTGAAAGTTTCTTCCGGCATGACCTCACTGGCGGAAGTTCTGAGAGCAACTATGGGAGATGCTGAATAAATGAATGAAAATCTTACAATGGATGAATTAATGCAGGCAACGGTTGACGAAGGATCATCCGATTTACATATACGTGTCGGTCTACCGCCAATGTTGCGTATCAATGGATCTTTGACACCGCTTGATATTCCAGCACTGACCGAAGAGGATACGGAACGCCTTGCAATGTCAATCTCCCAGCCGGATGCCGTTGAGGAGATCGAGCTGAATGGCGGTTCCGACTTCGGCCTGCCCTTCGGCGACCAGGCTCGTTTCCGTGTATCAGTCTTTAAAGAACGTGGAAACTTCGGTGTTGTGCTACGTCTGATACCAACCGAACTCCTTAGTCTGGAAACAATCGGTCTCCCGAAAGAGGTAAATGAACTGCTCTTTAAACCGCGTGGATTGATCCTGGTGACCGGTCCGACCGGCTCCGGTAAGTCGACCACGCTGGCCAGTATGATTGATGTCATCAACCAAAAGCGTGATCTTCATGTGATTACAGTTGAGGATCCGATTGAGTATTACCATTATCATAAGAATTGTATTATTACGCAACGCGAAGTCGGACATGATGTGCCAAGTTTCGCCGAGGCAATCCGGCGTGCGCTACGTCAGGACCCCGATGTGATTCTAGTCGGTGAAATGCGTGACCTCGAAACTATGCAGGCCGCGATTACCGCGGCTGAAACCGGTCATCTTGTTTTCGCAACACTGCATACCACCGGTGCTTGCGCAACTGTAGATCGTATTGTGGATGCCTTCCCGACAAATCAGCAGGAACAGGTCAGAACCCAGCTCTCAGTCGGACTGGTTGCCGTTATATCACAGCTGCTGCTGAAGCGGGTCGATAAGCCAGGGCGGGTGGCCTCGTTTGAAATAATGATATCGACTCCGGCGATTCGTTCGCGTATCCGCGACAACAAGACCTTCCAGATTGATTCCGATATCCAGACCGGTTCAAAATTCGGTATGGTTACGCTTGATTCGCATTTGCTTGGGCTCTATATGAAGGGGCTTATTTCATACGATGATTTGATCACAAAGGCCAAGGACCCCGAAACTCTTGTACAAAAACTTAAACAAGAGCTGGGGAGTAAGGGGTGATTTATGGATGACGTTGTAGTAAAAGAAGCAATGGTTTATGATCCTCTGATTGATCTTGCAATCAGCAACGGAGTCATTGATACTCAGCAGAGTGATGAATTACGGGAGGAGCAACAGCGCTCCGGTAACACAATTCGTAAAATTCTGATTGATAACGGATATGTCAGTGAAGAGGACCTGCTTGGAATGATGGCCTCTTATCAAGGTTGTGATGTGATCAATCTTGAAATTGCATCTTTTGATCCAGATGTGATAGACAGTGTTCCCGGCAGTGTGGCCCGCATGTATAATGTAATGCCGGTCAGTTCAACCAGCGGAACCGTGACACTGGCAACCCCTAATCTGGTCGATCCGCATGTGATGGACGAACTGATGTTCGTTCTGACCAAAGATGTTCAGTTTGCTTTTGCAAAGGAAAATGACATTCTCGAACGTATCCGTGAAGCCTATGGCGAAGAGAGTGCCTCGCTGGCCGATATGATTAATGGTATTGAGTCCGACATGGAAACTGATCAGTCACTCAGTGTTGATGGTTCCGATGCCGCCAGACTCGAGGATGCCGCTGCTGCGGCACCAGTTATCCGCTTTGTTAATCTGGTGCTTTATCAGGCGGTTACTGACCGTGCCTCCGATATCCATTTTGAACCTTTTGAAACTACATTCCGCATTCGCTATCGCGTTGATGGTGCTCTTTATGAGATGTCACCTCCACCTAAAAGGCTGGCTCTGGCCATCATATCCCGCATCAAAGTTATGTCGGGACTCAATATAGCGGAACGTCGTGTTCCTCAGGATGGCCGGATATCGCTGACGGTGGCCGGACATCAGGTTGACCTCCGTGTTTCGTGTCTGCCGACTGCACATGGCGAGAGTGTTGTTCTGCGTGTGCTCGACCGCTCGGTTGTCTCGTTGGACATTGAGAATGTGGGCCTGCCCGAAGATATCTATGAAGATATCACCATGGATATCGAGAAACCAAACGGAATTCTGATTGTGACCGGACCAACCGGTTCCGGTAAAACCACAACCCTTTATTCATGTCTGCGGAAAATCAATACGATTGAATCCAAACTGCTGACCGCAGAGGAACCGGTTGAGTATGATATTGATGGTATTATTCAGGTTCAGATCAATCCTACCGCAGGTAATACCTTTGCCAAGGTGCTACGTGCCTTTTTGCGTCAGGATCCTGATATCATGATGATTGGTGAAATTCGTGATATTGAGACCGCTGAGATCGCAGTTCAGGCTTCATTGACCGGTCACTTTGTTTTCAGTACGTTGCATACAAACGATGCTGCGGGCGCCGTTACCCGTTTAAGTGATATGAATGTGGCCCCATACTTGCTTTCATCAACCCTTGAGGGTGTGCTCGGACAGCGCTTGACCCGTACAATCTGCCTTAACTGCAAAGAGGGATACGCTCCCGATGCTGAGACCATTGCAAACCTTGGTCTAACTCAGGATGATATCGGCGACAGGCAGTTTTTCTATGGCCGAGGATGTAACAAGTGTAATGGAACCGGATATAAGGGACGTAAAGGAGTCTTTGAATACTTGCGTATGAGCGACCCTATCCGTGAATTGATCAATGACCGCAGTCCGACCCTCTACATCCGTGAGAAGGCGCGTGAACTTGGTATGCGTACTCTGCGGGAAGATGCAATCCGTAATGTGCTCGATGGGTACACCACTGTTGATGAGGTTCTGCGTTATACCTAACGCAGCCACTTCGACAAGCTCAGGACAGGCGAAGCCGCAATCCAATGTTCAATATCCAATATTCAACAAGAAATATCCAACAGAACAAGTAAAAAAGGGTACACTTCGCAGTTTCCGACTACGAATGCACACGAATGGGTGAGTCTTTTCGACAACGTGCTCAGGTGTAACCTGTTTAAAAGGAAATAGATATTATGGAAAAAATTGTAATCCTCGGTAGCGGTCCGGCTGGAATGACAGCAGCTATTTATGCGGCCCGTGCAAATCTTTCCCCGGTTGTAATTACCGGAATGACACCCGGAGGCCAGCTGACTCAGACATCGGATATTGAGAATTTTCCCGGTTTTGAAAATCCGGTTGGTGGTACCGATCTGGTGGAGACCATGCGCAAGCAGGCCGAACGCCTCGGTGTGCGCGTACTTATGGATGAGGTTACAGCCTGTGATCTTTCTGGTGATGTCAAGAAATTGAGCCTTATGATGGAGGGTGAGATGGAAACGGACGCACTGATTATTGCTACCGGTGCCAGTGTCCGTTATCTGGGCATGGAATCAGAGCAGGCTCTGCTCGGTAAGGGCGTTTCCGGTTGTGCCACCTGTGATGGAGCATTTTATAAAGGACAGGATGTGGCTGTTATTGGTGGAGGCGACACCGCCATGGAGGACGCTCTCTATCTCTCCCGTATGGTTCGCAAGGTTACTGTGATCCATCGTCGCGATGAATTTCGCGCTTCAAAAATCATGGGCCAGCGGGTTATTGAATCAGAAAAAATTGATATTATGTGGGATTCTGTTCCTCACGAATTTTTGGATGTAGCAAAGGGTGCGGTCACTGGACTTAAGGTTAAGAATGTCAAAACAGGGGTTGTCACCGAGCTCCCTGTTCAGGGTGTTTTTATTGCAATCGGTCACACGCCGAACACATCTCTTTTCTCTGATTATCTTGATCTTGATGATGATGGCTATATTAAAACCGATAACACCAAAACCAATCTTCAAGGTGTCTATGCTGCCGGTGATGTTCAGGATCGTCACTATAAGCAGGCGATTACCGCTGCCGGCAGTGGCTGTATGGCCGCCCTTGAGATGGAGCGTTGGCTGGGAGCCCGTGGGTAAACACTATGACTGAATTCTTTGACAGAGAGTACTCGGCGAAAGAGGCCTATAGCCGCTTATATCGATATGCGATTAAATATCGAACCCGTTTGATTATCGGCTTGCTGGCCGGCACTCTCACGGCCAGTGCCTGGGTGCCTATCTTTCAGGTGATTCAGCCTGCAATTCAGCAGATTCAAAGCAAGGCCAATGTGGCCGTTGTTTCTGTGGATGCGCAGATTTCAACCTCTGGGAACTCTTTGCCGCAAACAGGGGCAATGGATACGCAGATTGCCAAAACGGCTGATCCTGAGATGCCTGCGTTGTTTTACAAGATTGAGCAGTATGTCAACCGGTTTGGCATTGAGTTTCGTGATGAGAACAATCAATTGAAAAATATGCTTTTTTACATTGTCCTCATCGTCATTATTCCTGTGGCAGTTTTTAAACTGCTGGTCACTTATATTAATAATTATTTTTTGAGATGGACTGGAGCCCGGGTGGTGCAGGACT
>Ga0307990_1001779_pt1 | contig 17894 bp, 14 predicted proteins | sample EllFjometagen129_FD_203168 | JGI IMG/M metagenome (GOLD analysis project Ga0307990, IMG submission 203168) | Marine microbial communities from Ellis Fjord, Antarctic Ocean - #129 | ecosystem: Environmental > Aquatic > Marine > Unclassified | place: Southern Ocean | collected 2014-10-08
AAAACGCCGCAACTGCCATTATAAAAACTGCCAAACTCAAAAAGTTCCTGCAAGATTTTTGCTTACATTTCACATATAAACTTTTACAAAACATAATCAATTACTTTCTATAAACTTAACAATATATATTATATCCTGGGGTTTCTAGTGCTTTGTAAAGATTAAATTTACACAGCACTAGACCTTCCATGGATCCCGCATATCATAACTAAGCAGTTTATTTGCTTCATCATCGCCGATGAACTTTTCATTTTTCGGATCCCAGTACAGTTTACGTCCCAGTTGCAGACAGATGCCTCCGATCAGGGACATGGTCGTCGAGCGATGTGCTACCTCGACAGGAGTTATCGTATCCTTACGGGACTTGACGCACTCAATAAAATTCTTCTCGTGCATCTTCGATTCATACAGATGGACATCGCTGTCTTTCAACTCGGTATGAAGAATATTGCGGTCGCTTGCGCCGAAAGAACTGCGGCAGTAAAGCCAGTCCTTGCCGTTTTCGTGATGAAAAGTTACACCGTGTTTGTTCTTGCTCGTGTCGGTCATGATGATCTTGCGGCCGTCGGCGTATGTATATTCCAGATCGAACGTCAACACCGTGTTGAACAATCCTTCTTTCGGGAAAACACCTTTACCCTCAACGGTTACCGCGCCGGTATCTTCGGTCCCCAGCCCCCATTGGGCCAGGTCAAGATCATGAACGCCATATCCGGCTACCCATCCGGCCAGTGAAAAACGCCTGACGAAGTACCAGCCGCGTAAGCCCTTTCCGGGTATACCGCCGATAATGATCGGGCGATACCCCATCGGCTTGACGGGGCCCTGCCACATATCCCAGTTGAGCCATTCGGGCACCGGTTCTACCGGGTGATCGCCGGTAGCATGACCTCCGGGCGAACCTATGACCACTTTGCTGACTTTGCCGATGTAGCCGTTGCGAACCAGTTCGCAAACTTTGCGAGTTATCATCTGCGAGCGAAGTTGCGTTCCATGCTGGAATACACGCTTGTGTTTATTAACCGCTTTAACCAGTGCACGGCCCTCGGCGATAGTGTTGCTTAGTGGTTTTTCACAGTATACGTCTTTACCTGCTTCGACAGCAGCGATGGATATCGGTACATGCCAATGATCCGGCGTGCCGACAAGTACGGCATCGACATCCTTAAGGGCCAGCAATTCACGAAAATCTTCATAACATCGGCCTTTGGAAATCTTCGCTATACCGGCAGTTCTTTCAAGATTTTTGCCGTTGACATCACATAACGCCACGACTTGTGACTGGGTGTGGTTCATGAAGTTTCTCATGCCGCCGGTTGCTTTGTTGCCGCATCCGATCACTGCAAGGTTGACCCGTTCGGATGGGGCGTTTTCTCCGAATACGCTGGAAGGAACTATCGTAGGAATTGACATCGCGGCAGCACCGTATTTCATTAACTGCCGACGTGTGATAACAGGTGACTTCATGATTTACTCCTTGTATTTCTATTTTGTATTTTGATAAAGCTGCCATTGCTTACGGTATTGCCCCTGCGTCGGGGCTTGCCCGGAAGCTATCCAAAGACGATACCGCAAAACCAGAGGCTTATCTTTCTTTAACTCGTAATGCTTTCCGGCCCTGGGGAAGGTCGGCTGGAACCATGGCAGATAGGCGTATTCAATATAGTCGCCCGGATAATCAGGATTGTCAAGTTTTTCAAACACTGCCAGGACAGCCGGTTTTTTTGCATTTTTCCATATACCCGTCGCCGATTGCCATGCCGCCCGCTGTTCCGCCCCGTCAGGGTCACTATGGTGACTAAACTTCATATCTTTTATTGGCGACATACGGATGTTCAGGCCACCATAAGCCTTTGTTCCGCGTCTGGCAAGAGTAACACCTTCAACTAAAGGTGTAAACTTGTAGGTCAGATCTATGTATCTGCCTTTTTTGCCAACCGGCCAAACGCGGATCGTCGCTATTTCAAGAACGATAGGTTTCTTATCTTGCCAGAGCCAGCGGTTTTCCGCTTGAATTTCAGCATAATCGTCGCCGCTGCGGGTTTTGATCTTACCGGTCGGTCGCGCGAAAACATTTTGCAACGCGTGCAGATCATACATTTTGCCCTTGTATTGCACTTCTGGCCAGGCCCAGTAAATCCCGCGGTGGTGCGGATGATCCTTCGACCAGTCAACGGTCATCTGCTCACCTTCCGGGCCAAACAGCGGGTGGATATAGTCGCTTCGCGGCAAAGCATATTTACGGTTGTTTGCATGTACCTTTTCCATATAACCTGCAGGCGGCTCTAAGGTTTGGTAATTATACTGCAATATCATTTGCCCTTCTTCGGCAATACGGTACTGACCGGTGCGTAAATCACACGTCACCTGCATTTTGCCGGCGGATTCGGAATAACAAAACGCACAACAAACTACAAATACACTCGTCACAACTAACCTTTTTAATGTCGTTACGTTCATATATATACTTCCAATTGATGATGCTTATGCCTTATCAAACAGCTTTCAATTTCTGTGATCATCTGCGTCCAGTACCGCTCAACATCTCGTTGATAACATCAGCAAATACTCTTGCCATCTTTTTAGCCCCAACTGCATTGGGCAATACACCGCCATCGGCCATATCCTGCGAAACATTGAACCCGGTATTCTGGTCTGCTACAACAACAGGTGACCGCACCGTGGAATTAGCTTTGACGTATCGGGATATCTTAAGATTCAGCATATTAACCTCATTCGTATTTCCTTGAACGGGTATGATCTTTGCCAATACGATTTTCACGTTTTTGTTTTTCAAACGCAGTGACGTTATCACCTTGCCGATGTTTACAACAATCCCATCAGTCAATGACTCGGCAGGACCGGAACCTGAAACAATATCCTCGGTCCCTATATGGATCACTGCAAGATCGGGCGTATCTTCGCTGAGTAGTCCAGGCATGTTCTTTGCCAGCCAGTCGGAGTTTTTGCCCCAATTCCCTTCGTGATCTACGTCGTATTGATAACTGTCCGGTTCGGTTTGATCATAGTTGTGCTTGTTTCGACTCCCTACAAAATCGATAAGATTCCCTTCTCTGCGAAGCATCCCGTCCAGGTAACGTCTGTATGCACTGGAAGAACTGACACCTTCGGTAATGCAGCCGCCGATAAGCATGATCTTTACAGAGTCGAGAGGATCTGCCTTCATAATTTCCGAAACGAAAGGTTCAATACTTTTGACCCAGATCCGATACCCCTCAACAGTCAAATGGGTCCCATCAGTAAAAAGTTGCTCGTTAATTGATCCATCGGACTGCAAAAACTTGTCCTGCAAATCCAGGTAGACCACTTCATCCTTATTGAAGGTAAAAGCCGCATTAAAAGCATTGGCCTGCTGAGACCTTGCCAACCTGACCTTGTTGGAACCCGGCAAAATTCCCATCATGATCACCCGCGTCCCGGGCAGCCGGCGGCGAAATACCTGGGCAATAGCCCTTGCCCCATCGGCTACATCCTTAGGCGGACAATCGATTCCCAGGTCCCACTTGACCTTGCCGCCGTCACTTTGGGTTACCCCAAAATTATTGATACCGCACAGCAAAACTGCCGCCTTGGGCTGCTGCCCTTTAGCAAAATCCAGGTTGCCATGAATAACCCTGTAGAGCATTACTGGAGTGATATCACCGGAGTTTCCCATATTGATAGGGTTGTAAACAGAATAATTTTCCTTCCAAACGTCCTTACCAACCCCGCTGCCAAGCGACCAGTGCCAGGTAATCGAATCCCCGAAAAAAACGATCTTGCTATTATCTGCACCGGCAACTTCTCGATTGACCCGCTGAAATTGCCCATGCCAATAATCATCCTTAATTTCCGCCGGCGCTGTGGTACTCGGCGAAGCCGGAATCTCATCCCAGAAATTCGCCGAAGTAGTTTTGCCGAAATGGTCGTTGCCCTTACTCACATCTTCCACATGCAAACCTGAACAACCCGCCAACATCAACACGACCGCTGCCGCTATAATTGGTTTAATATAACTCATCATCTTGTTCCTTATCTAAATTACTTTTAAATTTTTCTATGTATTCATCTGACGGCTAGCGGTTAAGGATTTCCTTTAGGGTCAAAAAAAATGCCGCTCAGGGCCGCATTGGCCCCTCTAATTTGTTGTATTCTAAACTTAACGGATTTGTCATAGTTAAACACAAGATATCTGCCATTATCATAATCCTGGATAACTTGAACAGGGGCAATGAGCTTGAGGGTTTTTGCATCAAACATTTCAACTGCTAAACTTCGTTCCAGATTGTTCCAGTCGACAAAGTAGAGGGCTATCTGGTATGGATGTGTTTCGTTTACTTCTATGTTAACCGTTAAAGGTTGATCAACGGCATTTCCATTTGAAGTGTATACGCAAGCTGCTTTACGTGGGTAGTTATTGTTTTTATCCGGCGCTAATGCCCGTGCGTCGTTTGTGCCGCTGGTCCACTGAATACTTTTATGCTTATAGTATTCAACTGAATTAACATAAGAGGGAAGTGACTTCACATCGTTATTCTCACTTGCATACCGGGTTAAAACATATCCGTCATTTCCATATTCTCCGCCCCAGTTGCCGCTGGTAACAGAGTCCTGTTTGACAAAATCCGCGGCATAGTGTGCAGGGGACGCGGTATAGGCGTCAGTAGTTCCGGAGTAGTTTATGGATAGACGGTGTGATCCCGGCTCAATTCCATCGAGATAGACAAAATCTGAGTCTTCATCGGCGCTGACTACTCCGTTTGCAGAGTGAAAGGCGCCGTCCCAGACCAGAACATTGTTAAACATAATTGAGTTTATGCTTTTTCCCATTTTAGGAATACCAACTCTTCCTATTGTTCCCTCCGGTGCCGACATCAACGCTGTCCCATTATCAATATTGATACTCATTTGAATATCACCATGTCGAGTTGGAACGTGCCCTTTAACCCAGGTCAGGCTCCGTCCAAGGTGGGGAATAATTTCGTACTTATCGAAACCGGGCGAAACTGGTTTTATACCCAGAACTTCTTCACTCAGCCATTTGACTACGCCGGCTCCCCAGGGATGGGCAAGGCTGGTAAATCCGCATTGATTATTTGGTACCGGGTCATTTGCGCCCAGAACATTGACCCAGCAGGGGCGAAATACTTCAAAAAATGTAGTGCCTCCATATTCTATCTGCCCACCCCATAAATCACGCACTGCCTCAAGGGCCTGGTCATACTTGTTCATTGTTGCCATCGCCTGGATGATAAAATATTGATTGAACGATGAGAAAGATACCCGGTTGACCCTATCGCTGAATTCCAGATCAAACATGTTTTGCTGCTCTAACCGGCTGGAAAATCCGGCGTTAACGGCATCGGACTGTGCGTGGACTCCAAAATCCCGATACCAGTTTGCGTTCTGTTTCAATTCGGCAACTTTTTCAGCAGCATAGCTGTTATATTTATCCTTTAAATCAGTTCGGCCAAGCATTTGCATAGCTTTGGCAAAAGCCGTCCAGGTGCGAATCGAAAGCATTTTATATGCATTATGGGCTTCCGGGCAGTGACGGGAATTTACTTCAAAACCGGAGCCTAATCTTTCATCCCAGCCATAAAACCCGAGACGCGGATTTGTTCCGTAAAAACCATACGCATCGTCAAGTTTGCCGCAGATGTTTTCAATATATTTTTCAAGAAGCGTCGCATCCCCGGTATAGTAGTAATAGTCAAGCACACTGAGTATCCAATACAGCCTGTAACTGAGGATTCCGTCTTTTCCTGAAGTACGTTCAATATTATTTCGTATAAAATCGTAATTTCCAAAAGCCACCAGAGATGCAGCTTGTGAAGGATGGGCGTCTCCTGTCCAGGAATGCCTGTCGCCCCGGTCCATCAGGATCGCGCCGAAATAATCCTTCAAGAGGTTTAGCTTGACGACATAGGCACCTGTGTACCAAATCCTGGTAAGCATGTTATCGCTGCAAGCAAAACTTCCATTATAATTTGCAGGTTTTGTCTGGCATACCAGTCGGACGCCGGTAATGTGCCAGGGTTTGTCGAACTTGCGGACGTGGATCCAGCCGAACCGAACACCCTCATAAAGCTTGCGGTTTAATTCAAGCCGGTAAGTATTGCCGTATTTAACCGGAACAAGCGTTTTTACCGGGTTTTCGGGCCCTCTATTGACAATGGCCGGTTGATTATATTCACTTATGCTCATTTCAATGCCGCCCGGGCAATCCGGACTGTCGAATTCCAGCCAGGCAGCATTTTCAATACCAAAATCAAGTATAATCGAACCGATGCCATTTACCCTTACGTTAGGGTTATTGCCGGTTAGAGATCGCAGATTCTCAAATGATCCCGGTCTGTCGGACGAAACAGAGTTTGGTTTAAGCAGGTAAATCTCCAGCCCATCGGTCGCTTTGGGATTTGGCCATCGATAGGAGACAAGCGGGTCGGGTGAATGAGGTATCTTTGGTTCGGAAAAGCTACCGGTACTGACATAGGGGTAAGGCTCAGAAATTGGCGAAGTCCCCCAGATAAGATTGGTGTTGCCGGAACGGACATTACCCTTGCTCGCAGCTTCCACATGTAAACTTGAGCAACCGGCCAACATCAACACGACCGCTGCTGCCGCAATTGGTTTAATATAACTGATCATCTTATTCCTTATTTTAAAATCCGTATAAATCCATGAAATCCGCGGATAAATTATTCAACGCAAAGGCGCACTTCGCCCGCTTACCTTATACTCTTCCAGTTTATCTTTCAAACGCTTAACTATATCCGGATACTTGCTGTAAAGATTATTCGTCTCACCCGGATCGGTCGTAAGATTGTAAAGTTGCCCAGGTGCGTCCGGATCGTTATCTTTGATCACATAAGGACTCATGCCCCAGTCGCCGGTCCGTTCGTATCTGTTACCGCCAGATCCCTTGTGGTCAAGGTACTTCCAATTACCCTCGCGGATCGACATCGCAAATGTAGGCGTCTGCTGCAGCATGTACTTGCGGACAGGTTTATCACCCTGCGTACCAAGCAAGACCTTCAGCATACTATAACTATCCTCAGCCGCATCGTTAGGCAGTTTAGCCCCGACGATCTGCCCGCATGTCGCCATCACATCGGTCAGGCTCGTAAGCTGATCGCTCGTCACCCCGGCTTTGACCTTACCCGGCCAGCGTACAATAAACGGCGTGCGGTGCCCCCCTTCCCACTGGTCGCGCTTAACACCCCGCCAAGGTCTGGCCCCGTCGTGGTTGTGTGTCTTACGCATGTTAATAACCGTCGGCACTTCCGGGCCGTTATCGCTTGCAAACATCACAATAGTATTGCCCGCCACACCAAGGCGCTTAAGAGTCTTCATCAACTCGCCAACGATATAATCCATCTCAAAGATAAAATCCCCATGCGGACCGGATTTAGTTTTGCCCTTGAACTGATCGGCCGCAAAAGAAGGAAGATGAACCGCCTGCATACAATGATAAAGAAAGAACGGTTTGCCTGACTTTGTCTTTACATGCTCGGCAAGAAACTTCTTACTCTTATCAAGAAACACCAGGTCGACCTCTTCATGCTTGAAATTATCAGCGACCATACCACGCCGGCAATCATTACCATACGGATGCTTCGGCAGTTTATTTTTGTCCAGCAATTTCGTCGGCGGAACGGGAACACGGTCGCCATCGACAAACGCATAAAACCAGTCTGTCGTCGGGCAGGAAACCGTCCCATAGAATTCATCAAAACCGCGATGGATAGGCGAATCGGGAATCGGTCGCGAATAATCGATCCGCTCAACACCCTTGATCCCGCTGTTTTTGATGCGATTGCCCTCCTTATCAAAAAACGACATCCCGATATGCCACTTACCGAAACACGCAGTCGCATACCCCTTACCCCGAAGCATCTCAGGCAATGTAAGTCGATCTTTCTCTATCAGGCACGGCCCGCCGATACCCGTAAAAACCCACTTCATCCCCGTCCGAAATTCCATCCGCCCGGTCAGAATACTGTATCGCGTCGGCGTACAAACCGTCGAAGGACTATGAGCATCGGTAAACCGCATCCCTTCAGCGGCAAGCCTGTCGACATTCGGGGTAGGTATCCGGGACTCGGGATTATAACAGCCGACATCACCGTATCCAAGGTCGTCGGCGAGTATGAACAAAATATTGGGCTGCCCGCCCTGCCGACTGCTCTCGCCGGCCGAAACCATACAAACCGCCCCAGCCGCCAATATCATCACCACAAAAAAGCTTCTTTTTACAGCATTTTCCCATACTTTCATAATATATCCCTTTTAGATTAGCGTTGTCATTATCCAGACGCTCACCGATTATAACAAATTTCACCATTTTTGCACGAATTGATATAGCCGAAAAATCCGAAAAGACCACTCGGCAGTTTACGGCCTTTTAAGTACAGAAAGCAGCAGTTTTAAGAAAAAAAGTACCGTATCCTTTTACTTCTCTCATAATCCCCTTGCTTAATCCTTACAGAAATGGTATAGTGCAAGCTATAGTCCGGATACATCGTACCAGGCAACATTTGGAGCGAACAAAGAAACCGTATGTGACTTTAGGGAAGATGAAAGGGTCCAGAGATCATGAAAGTACGCACTATTTACACCCAAACATGGGTGCGTTATCTGATTAGCCTTCTCTTAAGAGATTTTGCCAGATCTATTGCATTTGGACTCTTAATGCTCCTGGGCATAGTATTCCTTCTCGGTTCTCCCCTCATCATCAGCAGCCTCAGCAGCAAGCCATCCCCTAATTTCGACTATTCCTCTGACTATACCGCATTGATAGGCAAATCTTCCTATTCCAACCCTCTGCACATCTCTAAAGCGATGCTTGGCCTTTTATTTTTTGGCATGCCGCTCGCTGTAATATGCTGGTGGGGAGCATTGGAGGTAGCTGATGATCGTCATTGGGAAAACACACTTGGCGACGTATGGGAAAACCGTCATGCTCACTCTATCGCAAACACCATCAACTTTGCGAATCAACTTCGGGCGCGAGGGATGGAGGTTGACACATCCATGCTCATGGCAGAAGACATATACAGCCAGGCCCATCAATTCATAGAAAGCATAGACGAAAACACACTCCGTCTATATATGGCAGCTATGCTTGCCGCTACTAAAAAACAAACTCAATACCAGCACCAGCACCAATACCAATACAATTCTGCCCCGCAAAATCTACCAAAACTACCGATTCTTAATCTCCCGCCAATAGATGTAAAGACCGAGGATAACCAGCAATAAAACCGCCATTCGCACGGCGGACCTTTAGTTATCTCCGCCTTCTTCTGTCTTTTTGCTTCCTGATTTTTTCTATCTTTTTTGCTTCCGGGCTTTCTTTTCCAAGTAATTTATTCTCCAGTAGTTCACACATTTGCTTTCTCGCATAATAACGGTTCAGTCCCTGGCTGCGGCTCTTTTGAACCTTCACGGACAAACCGCTGCAAATATGTTTTAAATGCACACACGTAGAACTTTTATTCACTTTCTGACCTCCCGCCCCACTGCTTCGAACGAAGTGTTCTTCAATATCATTCTCAAGCAGATTGCAATTATCCATACGCCGCTCAAGACCATGCAGCTTACGTTCTGTAACTCCAAAATTAATCATACAAGAATTCCAATATTAAGCAAAACAACACGCATTTAAAAACACCATACAGTAGCCCCAAGCGCCAGCGCCGGGCTAATCGCATGACTAACAATAAACTAAAACCTAACAAAATTCAATAAACGCCAACACAGAAGCGCGAGTGCGCAAGCACTCCGAATAAAACGCTCAAAAAACAAGCCCAACTAACAAAACCTTCACTTTCAATCCTACTTACCCAACTTGTCATTCCCGCCAAAGGCAGACACCGAACCTATACAAAAACGACAATAGGGACAATAGGGGATAGTCACCTATTACCCGATTGTTTCGCGGATTCCCGCTTGACTACATAAGGCGAATAGTCCACCTCCGGCAGACGTGAATAGCCAAACAGAAGCTTACCCTTTGTGGTTTTGCCGATAAGTTTCGCCGCAAAGTTGTCATCGGTAATACCATTGCCCTTAGCATCGAACGTTACAACAAGATCCTTGCCGGATTTTCCCGACTTGATCGACTTGCAGCCATGACCAAAGTCCACCTCTTCCGGAGCACCAAACTGCAAAGTATCGACATTGACATCCTTATGGGGATTAAAGCCCTCTTCTGCAAAAATCTGCAAACGTATAGTTTTGGTATCTGCAGTGATCTTGCCACTGTTGAGGATCATCAGCCGCCGCCCTACAACCAGGGGCAGTACGATGTTCTTTGAACTGTGATTGTCATTAGCTTTATCTTCCTTCTTCGGCACGTCAATGACTGCCAGATACAAATGCGTCGCACGGCCGTATTGGTCCTGCAAAATCTTTGGCCGTTCATACTTGTACCATCCAACCTTCGTGCCGTCTTCATAACCGTCAAAGTCAATGGTGTATGCCTCGCCGGCGTCCTCTTTCCAGTGAACGCCGTCTTTGGATCGTAAAAGATATGCGGTACGGCCGTGCCAGTCATTAACAAGCGTATGATACTGGACTTCCGTCCGCCAGACCATGGGGTCTTCATATCCCATTTTGGCGTCAATCCTGGGTTGAACCCATTTACTGTTTACCATCACGAATTCATCTGAGCCCTTTTCCTTGAGCCAGACACGCATGACGCGGTCAAGCATCAGCAAACTGCCGTCCTCGCGCTCGGCTAGCGAGCCGAATGTGGTTTTAGGGAATCCGAATTCCTTTTTGTGGTGGTTTTGCCAAGGGCCATCAATGCTGTCTGACGTGTAGCATCCATGAAAATAATAAACCACGTACTTGCCGTTTTTCAGTTTAGTGATTTCTGGAAAATGCCCCGGCCCGACCACTTGCTTGACAACGAAAGGTCCGGTTGGCCTGTCGGATACGGCATGAACAATCTCCGACTTCGGCCATCCGCCATGTCCCCGCGGATTGTCTTCTCTCCACCGGGCAACAAACAAATGATACTTGCCGTCCGATTCTAAAATAGGCCTGCCGCCCCAGTAGGACCAGTCGGAATCTTCAATCCCATTGTCAATATCGCGCGGACGAACAGCATCTGTTCCCCAGGTATCGCTCTCAAGTCCTTTGTAAATGGGCGCAGGCTCGATCCTGTCCATGAACCTGCCGCCATAAACCAGATCTTTCCAGACTTTAGGCCGCGGCTTATCCCCGTGCCACGCACTGGCATGCCCGGCAAAGATAACGCAAAAAACAAGAAGTTTCAGCAATAAAGTTTTAATAGTCATATCTTTAACTTTCAGAAATAAGATTTTTGTATTTTATTATTTAGTAAACTAGGAGTAAACTAGGGACAGTAAACTATTTATTTGCTATTTAATAGGTGACTGTCCCCTATTATTCTTCGCCACTGCTGATGAAGAGTCGTTAGTTTTTGGACAATATCTGGATGTTGTTTGGCAAGGTTGTTTTTTTCGCCCGGGTCAGCTAGGAGGTCGTAGAGTTCTATGCCTTTGCCGGGTTCGGTGTGTTGCAATTTTCTCACTTGTACAGCTCTTTTTTTATCTACGATAGTTTTCAATTTCCACCTGCCCTGCCTGATAGCCCACTGCCATCCGCCATCCCAGTGGAGAATATTACGTACTGTTTTGATTTGTCCCATCGCCAATGGCAGAATATTCACGCCGTCACAATCGCTATAAAGTTCATGCGCTCCACTGGCAGCGGCCAGCAGGGTCGGCATAATATCAAGACCGCTGACCATGGCGTCCTGTTTTGTGCCGACAGGAATCTTACCAGGCCATCGCATCACATACGGTACACGAATGCCGCCTTCGTACATAGTATATTTTGTTCCCCTCAGCGGGGTATTGTCGCCACAGTTGCAGGTTGAGCCTCCATTGTCAGAGGTGTAGACGATAATCGTGTCATTATCAAGGCCAAGCGTTTTCAATTGTTTAAGCAGCTTACCGATTTCCCGGTCCATATAATACAACTGGGCGGCATAGTACATTCTGCCATTAACCAGATTGGGCCAGATCGATTGCTCATACCATTGGTTGTAATTTTTTCCATCTACCAGATCGGGATAGGGAGGCAGATTCCATTTCTTTAAATATTTTTTTGGCAGTTGAAAAGTAAAATTATGCACCGCATTAAATGCAAGTTGCAAGAAGAATGGACGATCCCGGTTTTGCGAGATGAAATCCTGTGCAGTACTGCTGAATTTTTCTGTCAGGAACCCTTCATAATTCAGTTGCTCGCCGTTCTTTGTCATTGGCTTAACAAACATTTTTTCGCCGGCGGAGCCATATCGTTTGACCGCGTCCTCAGAATGATACAGGTAGTGCGTTCGGCCGCCCGGCGGAGCGCAGAGGCATTCGTCAAACCCATGTTCCAGCGGATAGGAACGCAAGCCGGGCTGCTCATTATAATTGCCATAGTGCAGCTTGCCGATATAGGCTGTGCTATAACCAAGTGTTCGGAACTTTTCTGCGATGGTCGGTACGTTTTCGGGAATTCCTTTGCCGCCATACCAGAATGTTCCCCATCGCTGTTGCTGCCTGCCGGTTAATATACCGCAGCGGGATGGGTTGCATATGGGACTGGTCGCATAGCCATTGGTAAACTGGACGCCTTCGGCTATAAAGCGGTCCAGGTTTGGAGTTTTGATGTAATCATGAATTTTCTTATAGCTGAAATCCGCATAGCCATGATCGTCACTGACAATCAAAATCACATTCGGCTTGCGGTGTGTTTTCTTGATCGGCTCGGGATAAATCGACGTTCCTTTAACGCAACCAGTAAACCCCGCCTGTAAGACCATCGCAAACGCTAATTGCAAAAAAACTCTTCGTTTCATAGCTTCAGTTCCTTTTTTTGTAACCGTTCACACAAAAGCAGAACCACTAATAGACACGAATACACAATAATAATTGGCAAGTTGCACATTTGTGTTTGTTCATGTTCATTCATCGCTTTTTTTATTTTGCCTTTTTAAAAATCTTTTCTTCATGATTAAACTGCTTTTAGTTTTTGCTTTTAACCATCTTTTGTTTTTGCTTTTTAATCCGCGTAATCTGCGTAATCTGCGGATTAATTCTTTTTATTTTTCATTAGTGTCTATTAGTGTTCATTCGTGGTTCTTGTACCGTGAACGCTTACCTTTTTTTTAACTGGAGAGAAAATTAAAGGGCCAGTTATCTTTGAGCAGGTTCACCTCACTCATTGCTTCTGATCTTTCACAGGCCCATAGAATTCGACCTCCCACACTCGGGAAATGTTGTGCGGGGCCTTGGTAATGACCAGTCGCAGGTATTTTGTTTTCACCGCCGCAAAGGTCGCAGACCACGCCGGGTTGACGTTGCCCTTAACCTGATGCACATCTTTCCAGTTTTCACCATCATAATGCTGTATCTTGAAATCGCTAACCGGATCGAGGATGCGGACGCCGTTGGTCCTGCCCGAGATAATCCTCGCCGCGCCAAGTTCGACCGGTTTGTTCCATCTAAATTCGATGATATGGGGCATTGCCCCCCTGCCCAGCCAGCGGCCGCTGTTATCGGTTACTTTTCCGTAACCGTCGTTGATTAGTATCGCTCGGTCAATACCATCGGTATTCGCCGGTGTGGTATTCACTTTCGCCATGCGAGCCAGGTTCTTGCCGGCGCATCCAAACCACTTCGGCTGGGCGAGAGCCTGACGCACGGTGCTCCCCCGCTCGCCCTGGTTCTTATACGAGACCGTAGAAACGTCAGCCTTGCCGGTTCCTTTGCGCATCCGTTTCTGAAGGTCGGCCAGATGCTTTTTATAAACCCCACGCGGATCGGTATCGAACTCCTTGCACACGCTCGCCGCCATCCCGACAATTTCGCCCCCGCACCCGCCTGTACGCATCACCCGCACCGCACCGAGCGCATCGTGGGTAACGCTGATGCATCGCCCGGCCATAAACAGGTTGTCAATGTTGCGACTATAGAGGCTGCGATAGGGAATCCAAAACGGACGGTTTTCCTTGTAAGCCGGAAATCTCCCGTGCTCGGCTTTAGAGATGAAAGCATCACCCTCAAAACCCTTTTCGTATTTAGGTTCCGGCAGGTGCAGATCGTTGCTCCAGCCGGTCGGAGCGCACCCGTCCGGAAATTTCCGATCACACGTAAGATCATCCACATCAAGGATCACATCACCCAGCAAACGCCTGGACTCACGCTTACCGAGAATATACGCCGACCAGTTAAGCCTGTGGTTGGGCAATACCTTATCGACATTCTTCATAGCGTCCCACGCGCCGTACATCGCCCTGAAGTTCCAGTCGCGCACGTACTCCTTCTCTGCAATCGGATCGCGATCGAAACCACTCTCCCAATACCACCCGCCAAGCTTGTTCGTGTCTGGCTTGGACTTACTCCGGCCGGGGAAAGGTTTGTCGGACAAATCCAACGCCCACGGACATCGCGGAAATGGAGCAGCCTTAGCTGATTCTTCACTCCCGATGTTAAGGGCGTTGGTATCCTTACACTCACAAACGTTCCACAGATTGCACGGGCCCATCTTGTCCTTCATCTGCATATCAAAGTCAGCCCCTGCCAGTGCCCCAATACATGCGTCACCAGTACAGTCGGCAAACCATCGCCCCGCCAGCCGAATGCGTTTTCCAGTGCGGATTTCCTCTGCGAAGACGGCCCGAATACGTTTAACCTCCATCTCAACACCATTGCCGCGATGTTCCAGGAAGAGCTCGATATTCGACTCGCCCCGAACGACAGCCAGTTTCTTGTCGTCCTCGTATAGGTCAGCGGTGTTCGCCGGTCCATAGTGGGCGATTCGCCTCTGTTCCAGTTCGGCGACCACATCGCCTACGCGCGGCCAGGGATCCTTGTTGCGTGCTCCCTGTAGCCACACACGAACTTCCGAACTGTTATTGCCCCCCAGTACCGGACGATCCTGTACAAGCGCCACCTTCAACCCGTTACGAGCACCAGATACCGCTGCGCACGTCCCTGCAATACCGCCGCCGACAACTACCAGATCATACTCGCCGGCGTCCGTGATTTTTTCAGTCCCCAAAAGCTTCCGCCGAAACGCAGTCAATTCATCCAATTTAGAAGGCGGTACAAAACCATTATCTTTACAAAACAAAACCGCATCGCAACGACCTTCAAAACCCGTAAGATCATGCAAAGATAATTTGACTTCTTTCTTTTTGATCTCGACCAACCCGCCGTCATGCCACGACCACTCATCGCCCTTAACCCCGAAAGTGGTCTCAAGAGCCTTACCGTCGATCAACACCTTAAACTTACCCGGACAGCCATACGCCCGTTTTGATTTTAGAGTATCCGCCTTTTTCCAGGGCGCAACCCAGTCACGGCTGCGAACCCACACACGGTAATTGCCCTTCTGCTTAAACTTAACAGTAGTAACCGCATCACCAACCCGGCGACCAAGCCCATGAGCAAGCAAAAAAGGCGAACCCATCTCATCCATAAACTGCGAATCAACAACCCACCCGCCCGTAACATCAAAAGCCTCAGCTTCGACCAACATACTATTGCCGGAATCGAAACCCGCCAAAACGCCGGGCGCAAATAACAAAACGATCACCGTGATTATTACCAAATGAATACCACTTCCTTTTTGAGCCATTTTAAATGCTTTCATATTCGATAACTTTAGTTTCTGGTTGCCACTATTCAGACGGTTATACATTGTAACAAATTTCAGCATTTTTGCACGAATTGATATTTATACCCGCTTAAACGCTCATTAAACCGGAATTTGACTTTTTAACTAAAAACAGCTAATATAGCCGGATGAAAGAAGAAACCCAAAAACCACTGAGGCTCAGATTTGTCGCGTGCAAAGTTATGCAGCGCGAGGCGTATCTGTGTGCCGCGAAAAGCCGAAATATTGTCGACGTTCACCTGATGCCGCAGGGCCTGCATAACGAACCGGATAAGCTGCGCGAGGAGGTCCGCAAGGCTGTCGAAACCACTACAGACATACAGGACCGGCCGTATGACGCTATACTGCTGGGGTATGGGCTGTGCAGCAATGGGATTATTGGTTTGACAGCCGAGATACCGGTGGTGGTGCCGCGCGGACATGACTGCATAACGCTGATGCTTGGCTCAAAAGAGAGGTACCAGGAGTATTTCGATACGCACCGGGGTATCTACTGGTACAGCCCGGGGTGGATAGAAAGCGGCTGGCAACCCTGTAAAGACCGATTTGACAAGCTGCTAGCCGAGTACAAGGAGAAATACGGGCCGGATAATGCCAAGTACCTGATGGAAATGGAGAATACCTGGATGCACGAGTATGCCTTTGCGACGTATATCGACTCCGGATTGGCGTGCGACGGAGAGCATAAGGAGTTCACAAAAGAGGCTGCTGACTTCTTAAAGTGGGATTTTGATGTGTTAAAGGGGGATATGTCGTTGGTGCAGCGGATGTGTGACGGGGTTTGGGACGATTCGGAATTTCTGGTTTTGCAGCCCGGTAAGACCATCGCTGAGGACCTTACTAGCCCGGGGATCATTAAGGCAGAATAGCGTATGGAATTTGTGACTGTCTTTATAATAGCGGTGAGCCTGGCTATGGATGCGTTTGCCGTATCTGTTGCTACAGGCACGACTTACAAGAATTTCTCATTGTATAACGCGGTGCGGATGTCGCTGTTTTTTGCTGTTTTTCAAGGGGTTATGCCGCTGTTTGGGCATTGGCTTGGGGCGGGTTTTGAGGCTTATATCGTTGATTTTGACCATTGGATCGCGTTTTTGCTGCTTGCGGGAATCGGCGGTAAGATGATCAGAGACGCAAGGAAACATACCAAAGATGAACACCCTAACCCGGCGGGATTGTGGGTTTTACTGATGCTTTCGATAGCGACGAGCATCGATGCTTTGGCTGTGGGAGTGACGCTAAGTCTCGTAACTAACTATATTTACGTAGCAGTTGCGACTATCGGAGTTATCACTTTTGTGTTGTCATTGATAGGATGCAAGGCGGGGCAAAGGGTTGGGCATATCTTTGAAAATAAGATCGAAATCATTGCGGGACTGGTGCTTATCGGCATTGGATTGAAGATTTTAGTACAGCATCTTTTCTTCTAAAATCGCCCTATTCAAGCTATTGTCGACATTTCAGACCTAGGGGTTTAACTCAAAATGAGCCTCAAAAACGCCCAAAAAACGCCAGAAATTTCCATTTATTCACGTTTTTGCGCACTTTTGCACTACTTTTGCGCGTTTTTGACCATTTCTGAACGTCGAAAAATTGTGGAAACTAAATTCAACAAAGGTAGAATGCCCGCTTTACGGACATTCTAGTAAGTAGTGAGTGGTAAGTAGTAAGTAGGAAAAACATAGAGCAGAAAAGTTTTTTCTGCCGCAGATTAACGCAGATTTTCTCTTTCTTTTTTCTGGAATTATGTTATTATAGTTATTGGCGATTAGCAATTCGCGATTAGCTTTTGAGTTGGAAAAGATTATTTTCATGGCTTGCAATTTTTGAGAATTTACTTTGGAGTTTATTATGGTTGACGCTGAAAATTTTGAGGAGGTTGAAAATGGTGAGGAAGTTGATGTTGACGGGCCGGATGTTCCGCTGTGCCTGGAGTGTATGAAGCCGGTTGATCCTAACAGTTACTATTGCCCAAACTGCGGCGGTGCGACTGGCGCGCTTACGCAATATCTTCCTTTTGTTAATATCCGCTGGTCCGTGAATTGGGGTGTTAAATTGTGCAGGCAGATTTGGTCGCGCGAAGTTTCAATATTCGGACGGCTGGTTCGGTTATTAGTGCTCGTAGTGACCTGGCCGATGCTGCTGGTACTATTAATACTGCTGCCGTTTACGAGGACCGGCAAAAGCGA
>Ga0307990_1001780_pt1 | contig 17893 bp, 9 predicted proteins | sample EllFjometagen129_FD_203168 | JGI IMG/M metagenome (GOLD analysis project Ga0307990, IMG submission 203168) | Marine microbial communities from Ellis Fjord, Antarctic Ocean - #129 | ecosystem: Environmental > Aquatic > Marine > Unclassified | place: Southern Ocean | collected 2014-10-08
CTTCTTAAGTTTATGGAGCGAGTCAGATAAGGCGTGTACATGGATGCTCCACGCCTCGCTCTTCTGCAACTCAGCGGACAATCCAATAGCGATTTGTTGGTTGATGCGGATATCCGGATTAACTAGCATAAGCGCATATTTCATGAATTTTTAACCCTTAAACTTAAACTTAAACTTAAACTTCCCTGATGGTACCGCATACGCCCACCGACCGCAATGAAAAAAACGTACTGTTATGTATCGTTAAAACGTATTGACATCCGTTCTGCTTTTGAGTATTTTCAAGTTACAGGGGCAGTATGTATTTAGCTGCGGTCTGATTACAAAACATCTAACCTATGGAGTTATTATCATGAACACAAGAGTTATAAAAAAGTGCGTCGTTGCCCTTAGTGCAATGGCGATGTTAATAGGTGCGTCTGCGCATGCACAGATAGTCTATGTCGATGTAAGCCAGGAAGGTGGCACGTACCAGGTCGGCACCAACTGGGTGAATGTACGTGACGGCAACGGGACGGCTGAAAACCTCGTCGACATAGGCAACGTGGCAACGACGTTTGACGTGACCCTCGCGGGCTTAATCGCGCACAGGGCTGCTATCGTGATGCCCGGTGCCGGTACGGATGCCCACAGACTTTTCGACGGGTTTGTAGACATTAATAATTTTTGGTACAGTCACGATGATGCCGCGGTGGCGACAATGACATTCACTGGCCTCGATCCGTCATTGGCCTACGACGTCACAATATTAGCCGATCGCAACGGTGCTATTTCTAACGACGCTGAGCACTTCGTGCTGAGCGGTATCGCCGCTTTCAACAATATCAGCTCCATCGGCACGACGATTTCGCAGACATCCGTGTTCAACGATACGACGAGTTACGACTCGGGCCTCAACACTGACACAGGGTACGTTGCACGCTGGGGCAGCATTGATCCCGGCAGTGATGGGGAATTCACGGTTACGGGCACTGTCGGGGGTACGGGTTCCCTGTACTTGAACGCAATCCGGCTCGAGGCAACAACCCCACCACCACCCACCAGTTCCGGGCCGATCGCCCAGATAGTCTATGTCGATATGAGCCAGTTAGGTGGCAACTACCAGGTCGGCACCAACTGGGTGAATGTACGTAACGGCAACGGGACGGCTGAAAACCTCGTCGACATCGCCAACGTGGCAACGACGTTTGACGTGACCCTCGCGGGCTTATCACTGGCACCGACTGATATCACGATGCCCGTTGCCGGTACGGATGCCCACGGTCTTTTCGACGGTTTTGTAGACATTAATCGCCTTTGGTACAGTCACACTGATTCCGCGGTGGCGACAATGACATTCGCTGGCCTCGATCCGTCATTGGCCTACGACGTCACAATATTAGGCAATCGCATAGCCGATGCGATCGTCTCCGACGCTGAGCACTTCGTGCTGAGCGGTATCGCCGCTTTCAACAATATCAGCTCCATCGGTACGACGATTTCGAAGACGTCCGTGTCCAACGATACGACGAGTTTCGACTCGCGCAACAACGGGGACACAGGATACGTTGCTCGCTGGGGCAGCATTGATCCCGGCATTGATGGGGAATTCACGGTTACGGCCACTGTCGGGGGTACGGGTTCCCTGTACTTGAACGCAATCCGGCTCGAGGTCACACTAAAGCCACCAGAGGGTACCGTGATCTTTATTAAATGATTCGGGCCAGACTGAATCAAGGAGCGCGAGTTATGAAGACAAGGAAGATTGTGGTATCGCTGAGTGCGATGGCGATGTTGTTGGCGGCGCAGCGCAGACGGCCCTGAGGGCAGTACACGAAAGAAACGTTGACCAGAAAGAAAGGTGAAGAAATGAAGAGATTGATAATGAGTGCGTTAATGTCGGGGGGAATAGGCCTTATGTGTGGGAGCGCAATGGCCGCCCCGCTCAAGGTTTTTATTCTTGCGGGACAATCCAATATGGAGGGGCATGCTCAGGTGAGGACGTTTGGCTACATGGCTGATGACCCCAAGACGGCGCCTATTCTGAAGGAGATAACCTTAGAAGACGGAACACCGCGCGTGTGCGAAAAGGTATGGATATCATCTTTCTCCGGCACGACAAAGGGCCAAGCCGATAGGCATGGCCTACTTACCACCGGTTTTGGCTCAACGAGGCGTGGTCCGAAGATCGGGCCCGAGTTCACTTTCGGAATCTACGCTCAGAAGATGCTGGATGAACCGATCCTCATCATCAAGACAGCCTGGGGTGGAAAGACTCTGAATACAGATTTTAGGCCGCCCAGTGCAGGGCCGTACATAATGAATGAATACCAGAAAGAGGCCTACACGAAAAAGAAGATAGATTTTGATACGTGGAATGCCAACAAGGCCAAAGCCTCGGGGAGGTACTACCGCCTCATGCTTGATCACGTACGCATGGTGCTGAAGGATCCTAAACGGGTCTGTCCGGCATACAATCCCAAAGAGGGCTATGAACTGGCCGGATTCGTGTGGTTCCAAGGATGGAATGATATGTGCGACGGCAGCACCTATAAACAACCTGGCGGATTCAACCTCTACAGTGACCTTCTCGCAGATTTCATTCGAGATGTGCGCAAGGACCTCTCGGCGCCGGAAATGCCCTTTGTAATAGGCGTCATGGGCGTGGGCGGTGTGAGTAAGAAACCCAACGCTTTCAGAGACGCCATGGCGGCACCGGCAACCATGGAGGAGTTCAAGGGCAACGTAGCAGCAGTGCTTACCGAGAACTACTGGGACGCCGAACTGGGTGAGCTTGCGGCAAGGTGGGGAAAAGCGAAGAGCAAAGCACGTCAGCTGAAAAGGCGTGGTTTGAAGGGGGCGAAACTGACGGAGGCTCTTGATAAGTATAAGGCTGAGCTCTATACGCCGGAAGAGATGACAAAGCATGCCCGCGGTAATTCCAACGCCAATTATCACTACCTGGGTTCTGCAAAAATAATGACACAAATTGGCAAAGGCTTCGCAGAAGCCGCAGTAGGGATGATAAAAGATGCGAAGTCAAACAAACCGGGACCAGACGACGGAGAATGAGCTTCAGTTGGTCAATTGTGACCAATGCAGATTACAGGGACAAGGGCAAGTATTGTGAATTCAATAAAGACAAAGGTCTTAACTAATGATGAATAAAATTATAAAAAATACGTGCTTTCTTTTTCTGCTCAATGTGATCATAGCTCATGGTGCTCAGAAAAGCCCTGTGAACCATAATGTTTTATGGGAGACACCCAGTCAGGATGAGAATGGGTCGATGCCCATTGGCAATGGCGATATCGGCGCCAATGTTTGGGTGGAAGAAAACGGAGATTTCCTGTTCTATATCAGTAAAACAGATGCGATCAGTGAAAATGCTGTTCTCTTGAAATTGGGCAAAGTAAGAGTGAAGTTGACGCCAAATCCATTTATGAAGGGTGCAAACTTCAAGCAGGAGCTGGATATCAAAGAGGGCTGTATCAAAATCAGCGCGTCAAACGATAACAACCCGGTGGATATATACTTTTGGGTCGATGCAAATAACCCAGTGATACGTATCACCGGTTCAAGTGCTAAAGAAATAGATGTGCAGGTGATTGCCGAACATTGGCGGACAAAGCGCACAAAAGCTTCTGTCAAGAACACCTCCTACAGTGGGCTCAAAGATCGGAATTCAAAAGGGCGCGGTTTTCCCTACCCCATTTTTGTCGAACCTGACACCATTTGTGATACCGGTGAGGATTCTTTGCTCTGGTATCACCGTAACAAAAAAAGAGAACATTCTGTATGGGAAGATACTCTCAAAGTTCAGGGCATCGGCGACTTTGTAAAGCAATCAAAAAACCCGTTATTGAATCGTACCTTTGGCGTATTGTTGGAGGGCGATGGTTTGAAAAGGGTCTCTTCGACATCTTTGAAATCAAACAAGAAAACAAAGTCAATCGACATTTCAATTTATCCATTAACTGCGCAAACAGAAACTGCAGACGAATGGATAAACAGAGTCAAATCACAGAAACTAGATTACAGTAAAAAAACTTCCGAAACACATTTTGAAGATCATAAGAACTGGTGGGCAGCATTCAATGATCGCAGTTGGATTCAAATCGAGGGCAAACCCGGAAGCGATGCCCATACGGTGTCTCGCGGTTACGCTTTGCAGAACTGGATATCGGCCTGCGGCGGCAGAGGAAACTTGCCCATCAAATTCAACGGAACTATTTTCACTGTCAACACCCTCAAACAATGGGGTCCTGATTTTCGTAGTTGGGGTTCTGCCTACTGGTGGCAAAACACACGCTTAGCGTATTGGCCCATGTTGACCGCAGGCAATTACGACATGATGTTGCCACTGTTTAAGATGTATGCGGACGGTCTCTCTTTACGCAAATACAGCACAAAGAAGTTTTACAAATATGATGGAGCCTACTTCCCTGAAACAATGTATTTCTGGGGCACCTACCGTAATGAAGATTATGGATGGAAGTTAGACGAAAAGAGACACCCCGACAAAATCAGGGGGCAACACACTCAATACGAATGGCAGGGGGGCATTGAGCTCACATCCATGATGCTTGAGTACTATGAACACACGGGCGACAAGGATCTTTTAAACAACACTTTATTGCCCTTCGCCAAAGAGATTGTGGCTTTTTACGATAATCGGTACAAACGTAATGAGAAGAACAAGCTGGTTATATTCCCAGCAAATGCTTTGGAGGATGTTTTTGGTTGCATCAATCCCACGCCAGAGGTAGCTGGTCTCCGATATATCCTGCCTCAGCTGGCCCAACTATCCAAAGACCCAAAACAGAAAGAATCCTATTTGCGATTTCTCGCTGAAATACCTCCGTTGGAGATGGATATCGGTGAAGAGGGACAAAAGTTCATACTGCCGGCCAACAAAAACAAGACACGCCGGAGTAATTGTGAGAAACCCGAATGTTATGCCATTTTTCCTTATCGCCTTTACGGCGTTGGTTTGCCTGATTTGAATATAGGCAAAGAAACTTTCAAACGGAGCCCCAAAGATATGCGAGGTCAGGCAAGAAGTAATGGATGGGTGCAAGACCCCATCTTTGCCGCCTGTATCGGCGATACAGCCGATGCCAAACAATTACTTGTGCCCCGAGCAAAACATATTCATAAGGAAAGTCGCTTCCCCGGTTTCTGGGCCCCTACTTATGCATGGGTACCGAATCAGGATCATGGAGGAGTGAATATGATTGCTCTTCAAAAGATGATTCTTCAAACAGAAGCCAACACGGATAAGATTCATCTTCTGGCGGCCTGGCCCAAAGACTGGGATGTCAAATTCAAACTTCATGCACCCAAAAACACAGTGATTCAAGGTGAAGTCAAGAACGGTAAATTGATAAATCTGCAGGTGACCCCAGCCTCACGCAAGAAAGATGTGGAGGATTATTTGGATTCCGGGTTGTAACGTGACCTCTGTCCAAAACGTAAGTATTTGTCTATGTCTGTTAAGGTCCTTGAATCGGGTGCGTATTACCGTAATATAAAGTAAGGGATAACTACGAGAATATGGGGTAATGAACGTTGCTATTAAATCTTTTTGCTTGTTTGATGGTAATGACGATATTTGAATGGAGACAACATTTAACAGAGTAAACGAGCTGAATGCGATTATGAAGTGGAAACATCTAAAGGAGTACGAGTTATGAAGACAAGGAAGCAACTCAGAAACGTATTGGCCGTGGTTGTGGCGGCGCTGGCCTCGTTGTTGGCGTCTGCGCATGCACAGATAGTCTATGTCGATATGAGCCAGGCAGGTGGCAACTACCAGGTCGGCGCCAACTGGGTGAATGTACGTAACGGCAACGGGACGGCTGAGAACCTCGTCGACATCGCCAACGTGGCAACGACGTTTGATGTGACCCTCACTGGGTATCAATTACCTCCTGTGCCTGGTTGCCGGCGTATTATGGTATCTCCAGTTCTTCTTTTATGGCATGGGTTCCACGCAGATGGGCAAGTATGATTTCGCGAGCTGGTCCCTGCACATGGCTTTTATAATTATTACCAGCAATGTAATCGGTCTGTTGACGAAAGAATGGAAAGGGTCCGGTAAAAAGACCCTAAGAGTGCTTCTCTCAGGAATAGGCGTGCTTATTCTGTCAACCGTCATCATCGGCTGCGGCAGCAAGCTGGCTGGGTGATGAGAGCGGGGCATTGATGTGGATGCGGCAGAGCCTGCGGGGGCCGTCAGAAAAAAAGGAGTACTAATGAGGTTAAATGTAATTTCTATTAACGTTGCGATGATCTTAGTTTTCTTCGGGCTGACTGGCGCACAGGGTGCGGATAACCTGGAGTCCGGCTTCGCGAACCCGCCGGATTCGGCTTGACCAGGTGTCTATTGGTATTTCATGGACGGGAACCTGAGTCGTGAGGGTATGACCGCAGACCTGGAGTCGATGAAAGAGGTTGGGCTGGGAAACCTTATTTTCCTGGAAGTTAATGTCGGTGTGCCGCGTGGGCCGGTTGATTTCATGAGTGACCAGTGGCAGGGATTGTTTGCGCATGCGGTTCATGAGGCTGAACGGCTTGGAATCGATATTACTCTCGGGTCCGGGCCCGGGTGGACAGGCAGCGGTGGACCGTGGGTTAAGCCCGAACAGGCTATGCAGTTCCTGCTTTCAAGTGTTATTGAAGCTAAAGGTCCTTCAAAATTTGATGGGTTCCTGCCTGTGCCTGAGCAGCGGCCCAGTCACTGGGGCAAGATGCGTACCGACTTCTACGAAGACGTCGTCGTCTATGCCTTCCCAAAAAGCGCACCGATCATTGCAGATATCGACGAAAAGGCACTTTACCAAAGAGATCCTTACACATCGAAGCCTGGCGTCAAACAGTTTTTGCCTGCACCGGCCAAATTCGATGAGCCGGATGCCGGGAATGTTATCTCGCCCGATGACATCATTGATGTTAGCGAGTATTTAAGTCCTGATGGCCGGCTTCAATGGGATGTTCCGGAAGGCGAATGGACTATCGTTAGGATGGTCCGTAGGGCCACCTGTGCCAGTACACGTCCAGCGCCTAAGCCGGGGATTGGTCTGGAATGCGATAAGTTCGATAAGGCGGCACTGGATCATCACTTTGAGAACTATTACGGCAAACTGCTGAAGAAGGTTGGTCCCCGAAAAGGTAAGAACGGTTGGAAGGCTGTACATATTGACAGCTGGGAGATGGGGCCGCAAAACTGGACAAAGAGCTTTCTTGCCGAGTTCAGAAAACGCCGCGGATATGACGCAAAACCGTATCTGCTTGCATACAGCGGACGGGCAGTAGGAAGTCTGGAGAAATCGGAGCGGTTTCTCTGGGATGTTCGCATGACCAGCCAGGACCTGATACTGGAGAACCATGCTGGACATTTGAAGAGTCTGGGCCGCAAGCACGGTTTTGAACTCTCCATTGAACCGTATGATATGAACCCGACTGCCGACTTGGACCTGGGTGCGGTGGCCGATGTGCCGATGTGTGAGTTCTGGAGCGCCGGCTATGGCTACAATTCGTCGTTTTCTTGTATTGAGGCTACTTCTATTGCTCACACCATGGGCCGGCCGATAGTTTCATCTGAAGCGTTTACAGGGAGAACGCGTTGGCAGCAGTATCCATGGTCGATGAAAAATCAGGGCGACTGGGCCTTTTGTATTGGTATCAACCGTTTTGTGTATCACACCTTTGCCCATAAGCCGCTTGGCGATGAGTTCCAACCTGGTATGACCATGGGACCCTATGGGGTGCATTGGGATCGGAAGCAGACCTGGTGGCCGATGGTGAAAGATTATCATGGTTATGTAACACGCTGTAGCCATCTGCTGCGGCAGGGTGTGACTGTTTCGGATGTTCTGTATCTGACTCCGGAAGGTGCGCCTCACGTTTTTCGTGCACCATCGAGCGCTTTAGCCTCAAGCGGCATGAAAGGATGGAACGATAAAAAGGGATATGGCTTTGACGGATGTTCGCCGAATATCCTGATGGATCGCGCTGGAGTCAAAAACGGGCACATTGTATTTCCCGATGGAACATCGTACCGGCTTCTTGTCATGCCTCGATTTGAGACGATGACACCGAAACTCGTTGAAAAGATCACAAAACTTGTTGAAGACGGTGCTGTTGTGTATGGCGCTCCTCCTGCTGCGTCGCCCAGTTTGAGCGGCTATCCGGAGTGCGATACGAAAGTGAAAGAACTGGCTGCCAGCCTCTGGGGCAAAACTAGTTCATCCGTGCGGCAAGTTGGCAAAGGGAGTATTATCCTGGATGCAGGTGCTGGATTCGGAAAGGAAGATAAAAAAGCCGACAAACCGTTATTGCCTGAAGTGGGCAGCTGGATATGGTTTAACAAAGGCAATCCAGAGCGGTCTGCGGAAACGGGTGCCGTTCATTTCCGCTATATATTTGATATTTCGGATATCAAATCGGTTGCCATGGCACGAATCGAAGCGACAGCCGATAACACCATTGCACTTAAGGTCAACGGCAGGAATATACTCTCTGGCGATAATTTCAACATCATTAATACTGCGGATATTCTGCCCGCATTGCGTGAAGGAAAGAATACGATTACTGCAGTTGCTAATAACGCCGGGGATGCGGTAAACCCTGCGGGATTTATTGCGGCTATGCAGTTGAGTTACTCCGACGGAAGCAGCAAGGTTATCTGTTCGGATGAGAAATGGAATGCCAGCCTGGATGGTGCGGAATGGTCGGCTGCTAGAAAGCTTGGAGCCGGGAAAATGGCTCCATGGCATTTGAAATCAACCCGGGATACTGGCTCCATGACGCCCCCCCTGTATCCTGAGTATGCGACAACGGCTGCTGTGCTTGAAGGCCTGGGGGTTCCCGAGGATTTCCGGTCGGACGGTCCGATTCGATACGGTCATCGCAGGACTGATTCCCGGGATATCTATTTCATCGCCAATACCGCAGACAAGAAGGTCGAAGCAGCCTGCACCTTTCGGGTGAAGGAGGGGGTGCCTCAATTGTGGAATCCTGTCACGGCCGAAATAAGGGACTTGCCTCAATTTGTCCATAAAGGCAAGACAACTTCTATTCCTGTTACTTTTGATCCGTATCAGAGTTTCTTTGTGATCTTCCCGCGTAAGGGTTCATCCAAGCCGGCAACTACCGGAACCGTGAATTTCACCGAAACAAAACCTGTTGCGACTATTGAAGGAGAGTGGGAGGTTTCGTTTGATACCAAGATGGGTGGTCCTGCACAGGTGAGCTTTGACGAACTTCAGGATTGGACCCGACACGCGGAACGCGGCATCAAGTATTATTCCGGCATCGCAACTTACAAGAAGTCATTCGACTTGCCCGAATATCGCCTGCCGAGGCGCAGGGAAGTGGAGCCGGGAATCTCGAATCTCGAATCCCTCTTCCTTGATCTTGGTACAGTTCATGATATTGCCCGGGTTACGCTTAACGGCAAGGACCTGGGCGTTATCTGGTGTGCACCGTGGCGCGTGGATATTTCCGAGGTGGTCAAGGGGAAGGGTAATAGGCTTGAGATCGAGATTGCCAACCGCTGGACCAACCGCCTGCTCGGCGACCAGCAAACGCCTGACAAGAATGTACGAACAGTCAAATGGGACTCCGGATTGCTCAGTGGTAGAGAGTTCAAGACTGGGCGTTATACGTTTACGACTGGACGCGGTCCGGGGAAGTTGCTGCCATCGGGACTGATTGGACCTGTCCGGATTATGGGTGAAGAAAAGTAGACCAGAATGATTTCGGGAAAGGTAGGGATGGACGGATTAGAGCGCTTTGCTCGGCGCGCACGCCCTACCTTTGGCTCGATAATGCTATGTTTTGGCCAGATTGTTAAGGATTTAGACGACATGACAAACTAAATATTCTATACGACATGCCCCACTAAATGGGTTATAAGACATGCCTCATAAACAACTGTTGGCATCAAATAAATAAGGAGAAGATAATGAGAAATGAGTCCTTCAAGAAAGGCGTGCTAATATTCTTTCTGACTACTGTTGTTTTGACTGGAGTAAGTGAAGCAGGGAAAACCAAAGCCGGCCCGGCTGGAGAGGCACGAGTCTTTAAGGGCGTCGGGGATGTAACCATGCCCTACCGTGTATTCACACCCACGGGACTTAAGGAAGGGCGGACCTACCCACTTGTTCTCTGCTTCCATGGTGCCGCTGGTCGGGGAACTGACAATAAGGCTCGCGGAAGCCTTTCCTTCAGTGTGTTGACTTCGACTGACATGCAAAAGAAGCATCCTGCTTTCGTTGTTGCCCCTCAATGCCCAAAAGGTAAACAGTGGGCCAATACTCCATGGGCTAAAGGCACCTATGACACCAAAAAGGTGGCGATCAGTGATGAGATGACGATGGCCCTCTCCGTGGTGGATGCGTTGATCAAGGAACTTCCTGTCGACAAAAACCGGATCTATGTCACCGGTCGATCCATGGGAGGATTTGCGACCTGGGACGCAATTGCGCGACGCCCCGCTTTTTTTGCGGCAGCGGTTCCGATTGCAGGTGGTGGCGATCCAAAGAGTGCAGTAGATTGGATTAGCCTACCCATTTGGGCAGTTGCCAGCGCAGGAGATCGTACCTGCCCCGTTTCCGGCACACGCGAGGTCGTTGTGGCGCTCAAGAAGCTGGGCTCCAAGATCAAATACACAGAAGATTCCAAGAAGTCACATGGCTCTATATGCAATGCATGGAAGGATGTTGACGGTCTCGGAGACTGGCTCTTTGAACAGAAAAAAGGAACGAGTGAACGGGATGCCCCTGCCAAAACGAAAGATTTAGCAGCGCAGTTTCGCAATCCGCCCCATAGTGCGGGTGTCCGTTGCTACTGGTGGTGGCTGAACGGTAATGTGACTGAAGAGGCCATTACACGTGACTTAGAGGAGATGAAAGATAAGGGTTTTATAGGGGCTCTTATTTTCGACGCCGACGGAAGCAGTCAAAGAGGCAATCACAGAGTGCCAGCCGGCCCACTCTTTGCCAGTCCCGAGTGGACAAAGCTATTTATGCACGCCTGTAAGGAGGCCAAGCGTCTTGATCTTGAACTGAGTTTAAATATCCAGAGCGGGTGGAATCTGGGCGGGCCGAAGGTGACTGCGGAAGACGCGATGCAACACCTCGTCTGGTCAAAGACGACGATTCAAGGACCGGCGGTGATTGAGCAGGCGTTGCCTTCACCGAAGTTTCGAGATTTCTACCGTGACGTTACCGTGATCGCGGTTCCCATCCCTAAAGTGCCAAACGAAACCCAGCTGCCTGCCGGCGAGGAGGTTAGATTTATTCTTGGGGCAAGCTCCTCATGGCCCAACAATCCGGAAATCATGGCCATGGATGGGAATCCGGACACCTTCTGGGTATCGGACCAGAGCCCGAGCAAATCGTCGCCACAATGGTTGCTGCTCACCTTGTCAAAGCCAGTCAAACTCTCTGAATTGTCGCTTCGGGGACGTAAGGGCTATGCGCCGCGTAATGGCGAAATCCAGGTGTCTTTGGATAACCGGTCTTTCGATACGGTGAACGCCTTTTCGTTAAAGGATGGAGAAACGCTGAGGGCGAGCTTTGAAACGCGGCAGGTGAAATATATTCGGCTTCAGTTTACGGACGCCTATGACACGAGGCCCGTTAACGGGAAGGCTCGCAATGTGCAGGTTGCCGAGGTCGGCGTGACCGGTATTGGCAAGGCGGAAAAAACAGCGGGGCTGACTATTCGCCCCATCAAAGACCTGGCGCTGAAGAGTGCAACGCGCGAGCTTGGCGGATCAGCACCGGATTGCCGTTTCCTTCTGAACACGGATCCTGCCCAGCCCAGAGATGTCGCCATAAAGCAAACGAAGGTCCTCAATCTGACTGCAAAGATGGATGCCTCGGGCACGCTTCGCTGGGAGGTTCCCGAGGGGGAGTGGGTCGTTCTTCGGATCGGCCACACGCCAACTCGCGCGCATGTTTCCACCTCCAGTGGCAAATGGCGGGGACGCGTGCTGGACCACCTTGCCCCGAGCGCTCTTGAGGCCTACTGGAACAGGAATATAGACCCTTTGATCGAGGCTGTTGGACCGATGGCGGGTTCAACCCTACGGTATGTTCATACGGATAGTTGGGAAGGCGGCGGCATGAATTGGACGCCGGGCTTTGGCCAGGAGTTTCAGAAGCGCAGAGGCTATGATCCGACTCCCTGGTTGCCGGTCTTGGCGGGATATGTCATTCACAGTCGGGAGGATTCCAATGCTTTTCTGGCTGATTTCAGAAAGACGATCGGAGATCTGGTTGCTGGTCACTACGGCCTCATGGCAAAACTGGCGGGAAAATATGGTATGGGTACGCACCCAGAGTGTTCGGGCCCGCACGCCGGACCGCTGGACGGCCTCAAGAATTACGGTCACAGCGAAATAGTGATGAGCGAATTCTGGTCCCCGTCCCTGCATCGGTCGACTCCAGACAAACGCTTCTTTGTCAAACAGGCCTCGTCGGCTGCGCATACTTATGGCAAACGGCTGGTTTCCGCAGAAGCTTACACGACAATTGGTCCGCACTGGAACGACATTTCGTGGGCGCATATGAAACCTAGCCTGGATCACGAATTGTGTGCAGGTTTGAACCTGGTGGTTCACTGCTTATTTACATGCTCACCGAAAGAAATGGGGATGCCGGGACAGGAAACATGGGCAGGGACGCATTTTAATCCGCAGATCACATGGTGGGATGAAGCGAAAGCTTACATTACCTACGAAAGGCGTTGTCAATACCTCGCCCAGCAGGGCGATTTCGTGGCCGATGTTGTTTATTATTATGGCGATCACATTCCCAATATTGCTGCTCTCAAGGAATCCGATCCGGCGGGCGCTTTGCCCAATTATGATTATGATGTGCTCAGCGAGGAGCTTTTGCATTCGAGCCTGGCTGTGGCAGACGGAAAACTGACATTGTCTTCCGGTATGGCGTATCGTGTGCTGGTTATACCTGACCATAAGATATTGTCGCTGGGGGTGCTGAAGAAACTTGATGAACTGGTTCGCGCAGGCGCTACTGTTCTTGGGCCAAAGCCTTTGAGAGCGGTAAGTCTTGAAGGCGGTGCGCCAGGCAAGGCTCTGTTCCAGGCACTGGCAGACGAGCTTTGGGGTGTCGAGGACCAGGCAAATAACGTCAAGGGCAGCCGCCCGGTGGGCAAGGGCCGCGTGGTCTGGGGCATGCCTGCCCGCGATCTGTTGCATGCCGACGGCATCGCATCTGATGTGACACTGGGGGAAGGGGAACAGACTTCCAGCATGGATTGGATTCACTACCGGATCGGTGATGCGGAGGTTTACTTCCTGGCAGAGTTGGCTGGCAAGGCCAGAAGCGTTGACGCGACGTTCCGCGTTCATGGCCGGGTTCCCGAACTGTGGAACGCGGTAGATGGGTCCATACGACAAGCCGCAACGTTTAAGTTCGTTGATGGATGCACCCAGGTACCACTGGAGTTCGATTCGTACGGCAGTATGTTTGTTGTATTTCGAAACAAATCGGAATCCGGACGCAACGACGGTCCGAACTTCCCGACGTGGCAGGAGACGCAGGTGATTTCGGGGCCGTGGGATGTCACCTTCGATGCAAAATGGGGCGGCCCCACGCAAGCGGTACGCTTCGATGCCCTGACAAGCTGGAGCGAGCACAGCAATCCGGAAATCAAGTACTACTCCGGTAAAGCAACGTATCGGACAACATTCAATCTCGGCAAGGATCTGGCCGACAAGACTCTTGCCATTGAACTCGGACGGGTCTTGGATGTCGGCATTGCCAGGGTAACTCTGAACGGGACAGATCTTGGTGTTGTATGGCGACCGCCATTTAGGGTGGACGCAACCAACGCGATCAAGAGCGGCGAAAACAAGCTGGAGGTGATGGTTGTCAACTCATGGCGCAACCGCTTGATTGGCGATGAGGCATTGCCGAAAGACAAGAGATTTACATCAACGAATATCAAGGTTACGAAGAAATGGAAGCTGGAAAAATCCGGGCTCCTTGGCCCGGTTCGGATTATGGAAACGTTCACTGGAAATTGACACATTTCGTAGCACTGTTGAGCCTGCGCGATCGGGGTGGGCCATGTCGAGTAAGTTTTGAACGGATGTATCATTTGCCCCTCATAAAGAAAGAGAACCGAAATGTTGCTCTTCTGTGAGTGGCAAATCGGACATGCTTTACGATCTGAAAAAAGGATGATAATAGAATGAAAATAAAGAAAATGAGTCTGGTAATAGTAGTTTTGTTAACATTCGGCGTCTTGTCCGTTACCGGCAGAATGACGCTGGAAGAGAACTTTGTTGTCCCGCCACCTGAGACCCGTCTTCACTCCTATTGGTGGTGGTTGAACGGGAATGTGACGGCTGAGGCCATCACCCGGGATTTGGAAGCGATGAAGGAGAAGGGGTTCGGTGGTGCAATGATCACCGATGCCGGTGGTGCGAACCATCGCGGCAACCGTCAGGTGCCCAGCGGACCGTTGTTCGGCAGTGAGCCGTGGCGCAAGCTCTACCGCCATGCCCTGCGCGAGGGTAAACGGTTGGACATGGAAATGGCGCTTATGATCCAGAGCGGCTGGAACCTGGGTGGCCCCGGCGTGACGGCTGATGATGCCGCCAAGATTCTCTGCTGGAGCGAGACGAAGGTCGTTGGGTCTGGGCCTGTGACGATCAATCTTCCGACGCCTCGGGCTAACAAAGGCCTGCTGCGCGAGGTGGCGGTGTTGGCCGTCCCCGACCATGCCGCTGCTCAATTCGACTGCAAGGTAACAGCCTCTTCGGCACACAAAAAATATCCATCGGTTCTTGCAGCCGATGGCAAGAACGACACATGGTGGGTGTCCGACGGATCTTCCCTTCCGGACGGCGCACTCGCTTGGATCCGAATCGACCTCGACCATGAGCGGGAAGTGAGCGAGCTTGTGCTGTCGGGTCGGCCTCGCTATGGACCCAAGGCCTTTGAAGTGTTTGCCATCGGGCCGAATGGCAAGCGCCGCAAATTACCCGACGGACAGGCCGGAGTTAATGGGGTGGGGCGCATGACCTTCGATCCGGCGGTCGTCGTTCAATCCCTCGAAATCCGTGTGACCGAGGGCTATGATTCGAAGCTGGTCGGCGGCAGACCCCGGAACATTCAGATCGCTGAGTTGCGTGTCGCTGGATCGGGGTGGGCGTGGCCGCCCAATGCTTCGTTGCCACTCACATATTTAGGTGAAAAGACGCTGATGAAACCGGTTGGTGGTGCCAACTTTGATACATCGTACCTGGTTCCGGAGAGGTTTCAAAATGCCGGAGAGAGGGTTGTTGCCCCCAGCGAGATCATCGATTTGACCGAGTTTACTGACGCCAACGGCAGGTTGCAATGGGATGCACCCGATGGTGACTGGCGAATCTACCGGTTTTGTTACACAATAGGACGCCGCGCGAAGGTTAATACCTGTAGCCAGGGATGGGAGGGATTGGCTCTCGACCCCATGGATGCCGCTGCTTTTCAGCGCTATTGGGACTCCGCGGTCGAACCTTTGATGAAGGACGCGCATAAAGTTGGAGGGGACGTGCTGAAATACCTTCACACCGACAGCTGGGAAATTGAACCATTCAACTGGACGGCCAACATGCCCAAGGCCTTCCAGCAGCGTTGCGGGTATGATCTTCTGCCTTGGTTGCCCGTATTGGGCGGGCATGTCTTAGGCAGTCGGGAGGCCAGCGAACGGTTTCTGCATGATTTCCGTAAGACGGTCGGGGCGCTCGTGGCGGAAAACTATTACGGGACGTTTCTGAAAAACGCCCACCGTCACGGCATGCAGGTCCGGGCGGAATCTGGCGGGCCGCACGGGGTTCCAATCGATGCCCAGCACTGCTTGGGTATGATCGATGTTCCCATGTCCGAATTTTGGGCCAATTCGTGGAGTCACCGCGTTTCCGAACAACAACGCTTCTTCGTCAAACAACCTGCCTCCGCCGCCCATACCTATGGTAAAAAGCTCGTCGCGGCAGAGGGGTTTACCACCATCGGACCCCAATGGCAGGAGAGGGTGTGGGACAACCTGAAACCGAATTTTGATCACGCCTTGTGCGAAGGGCTTAATCAGCTGGTGTGGACGCTTAATGCCTGCTCGCCGCCGGAGATGGGCATGCCGGGACAGGATATGTTTGCCGGCACACACTTCAATCCGAACAGCACCTGGTGGCGGCAGTCGGAGGGTTTCCTCGCTTACATCAACCGCTGCCATGGAATGTTACGGCAGGGACTCTTTGTGGCGGATGTGCTCTACTATTACGGCGACCATGTGCCCAATTTCGCGGGATTCAGCGCCTCGAATCCCGCAAAACTGCCGGCCGGTTATGACTACGACGTGGCCTCGGAACATGTGCTACTTCAGCGCGCTTCGGTAAAAGACGGTCGCATCGTGCTGCCGGATGGCATGAGCTACACGGCACTCGTATTGCCCCCTCAACGCACGATTTCTCTGCCGGTCCTCCGCAAGCTGAATGAACTGGCCACGGCCGGCGCAGTTCTTGTCGGTTCCCGACCGGATTCCAGTTCAGGGCTAAAGGCATGGCAGGAGGGGGATGCCGAAGCTCGCACACTGATCGACCGACTCTGGGGCAGTCAGGATCTGGCCGCGCAGGTCAAGTTTTCAGATACGGCGGCTTGGTTGAAGGCAACCCAGTTACCGCCTGACTTCGACTCTGAGGGGACGGCAGCGGGCCGACTGGATTACATCCACCGTCGTGATAGGAAGACAGATATCTATTTTGTCGACAACCCGTCCGGCAAGCCGGTGCAGACAAATGTACGTTTCCGCGTGCAGGGCAGAATTCCGGAGTTTTGGGATCCGCGTAACGGCACGATCCGCACTCTTCCCGAATGGCGGTCGACTGACGATGGACGTATTGAGTTACCCCTGGCCTTTGAACCATACGGTAGCGGCTTTGTTGTTTTCAGGGATGATGCCCCCACCGGTAAGGTGGAGAAGCGCTCCACCGGACGGAACTTCCCGGAGATGAAACCGCTGTGCGAGATCGCCGGCCCATGGGAGCTGGCTTTTGATCCGGCGTGGTTCTATCCGGATAACAGATCGGCTGGCCGGATGGTCTTCGATAAACTCACTGACTGGACGAAGCACCCCGATGCGGCTGTTCGACATTTCAGTGGAGCTGCGGTTTATCGCACAAGTTTCGATCTGCCCGCCACGCAGGAAGCAGGGCCTGGTGCCGCCTATATCTCGCTTGGGAAGGTGCGGGAAATGGCTCGTGTGACACTCAATGGTCGGGATCTGGGGGTAGCTTGGTGCCCTCCTTGGCAGGTGCCTGTTCCTGCAGGATTATTAGCCGCGAAAGATAACCATCTGTCGATCGAGGTGGTCAATTTTTGGCCAAACCGTCTGATTGGCGATACGAAACTGCCGCGCGGTCAACGCCGCACCAGGACCAATATAACCAAATTTGAAAGGCCAAAGGGTGATAAGCATTATACCACGCTCATGCCCTCTGGCTTGCTCGGGCCAGTGACCTTGCAGATGCTAAACTTATCCGATTAGCTCGCAATAAATTTTAAGTATTTTTGATTAAAGGACAAACTAGGACAAACTAGGGTGCGATTTTTTTTGATTGAAGAATAATTTGTTTTATTGAGTTTGCGCTTGCGCAGCTTGTTTTTTTGTGGTTAAATAGATGTCTCTACTATAAGGAGACGTCTATGAGTGAACGTACAATTACTGAAGTGCTCGGACTTGAACTGGAGCAAATTGCTAAAGAAGTTCAGATGTCTTGATCTAGAGGAAGTTTAAGTGTCCCCTGTTTTCGGATTTTGAGCTGGAATGTGAGATTCAAAAACCATTGTAAGCCCTGTGCCAGGAAAAACTGTTTCAGTTTGGTTAATCTCTT
>Ga0307990_1001781_pt1 | contig 17886 bp, 12 predicted proteins | sample EllFjometagen129_FD_203168 | JGI IMG/M metagenome (GOLD analysis project Ga0307990, IMG submission 203168) | Marine microbial communities from Ellis Fjord, Antarctic Ocean - #129 | ecosystem: Environmental > Aquatic > Marine > Unclassified | place: Southern Ocean | collected 2014-10-08
CCTTCTTTTTATCTGCGGCTTGTTCTTGCTCATCATTCTTTTTTTTAAATAGTGTGGGCAGCTTAAACAAAGACATCTATTGAGTTGGTTTATCAGACATTTGATTTATAGTTTTATTAATATTTTCTTGAGTGTTGTCTGTGCTGGGGACAGTATTATCTGCGCCTGTTACGCTTGGAGCTTTGGTTGGTTTAGGCATGGCTGGAGCAACTGGAGCTTGATCTGCAGAAGCCGACGTCGACTTTGGTTGAGTAATTTTCACTGGCTGACCCGCATTCACATCAGTGCTTGGAGTAGCTGGAGTTGCAGCTGGAGGAGTCATTGGTGGAATTGGGTCTATAGTAGGTACTGTTGGGGCAGCTACTGGAGCTTGTCCTTGGACAGGCACAGGGATTGCTTCCGTTGATGCGGGTTTTTGCAGCGTGGGTGACTCGCCAATATTTATTTCGGTTTCTACAGGTTTTTTTTCTGCGATCTTTGATTGTGGCGTAGCGGCGGGTGAGGCCGGCACGACTGGATCTATGGCGGGAGTCACTGGTACTGCAGTGGGCGGAGTATCTTCAGTGGCAGGTGTTGTTTGATCCACTGGGGTAGTTTTTACTGGGTTTTGAACCTGATCATTCATATAATTTCCTCTTATTTGAGCTTGCACTAAGGCTGTGGTGTAGCTCTCACTATTTGTTATTTTTTGACCCTCTGATGCCTCAGGGTTGTAATTAGTATAAAACAATCTAATGATTTCTTCTGTTGATAATTGTCGAGCATAAAGACCAATGCGATTAAATTGAGCAATTAAATGATCTCTTTTTGGATCTAATAGATTTTTTGCTTTTTCTAAAATCACGCTTTTTTCAACACCTTCAATTGATTGTTCTTTAAAACCAGAAATAAGGTCTTGAGCTGGGGTGAGGCTCATCTCCAGAGAACTAGCAGGAATAATCACAAAGAATTTTTTATCCAAAACGTTTCGCTCTCTAATTAAATCACTAACAAATTTACTATAACGTCTAATCCAAGATTGCTTAAGTTTGTCTTTGGTTTTTTTCTCTCTTTCATCAAGTAATTTTAAATAAGAGGAAGCATCTTTAGTTTGAGATTGAATCAGAATTTGAATGGGGTAGTTGATGGAGTTCAATAATCCAGCATAAGCATAAATAACAGAGTCTTGCTCTTGCTCTGCTAGTAGGCCAAAATTCATTGCGTTGACGGTCAGTATGACTGAGGCAGAGCCATTTTTAAGAATCACAGTATCATTGGTGATGTCATGAATATCTAGGAAGTTTTGACTGGTGGAAGAAATATTTTTTTGATCAGACATAAGGACAGTTTATATTTAATGTTAACAGATTTTTAGTTTAAACTTTTAACCTCTATTGGTTCTACTAATTCGTTTTTTAAAACAATCTCTTGTGGGTTGAATTGATACTTGGCGTGGGTGATGGCAATATTATAATTACCCCTCTTAAGAGGGGTGCTGATAAAAAATTGTCCTAAGGCATTGCTTTTTACTGCTCTCACCACTCGATTTTGATCATCTTTTATTTCTATAATTGCTTCTGGAATTAATTCATTATTGGCATTGAGAATCATTCCCACCAATTTGTTCGGCGTGGTTGGCTTACTGGGGAATGGTAGAGAAGTGTTGAAGACGGCGGAATCTCCCCCCGCGTTTTCTTGATTGCTAGCATCATCGCTAGTGACATAAGCTGACTGCTGTTTTTTCTCTATGGATTCTTTTTCTTGAGTTGTAGTGTTATGAGTCTCAGCATTAGTGATTTCGGTTACGGGCACACCTACTTTTTGAGCTACTTGATCGGTAGAAAGAACTTCTTTTGTTTTCGATTGAGTAGTTTTTTTATGAATCACCACTTCTTCTCCAGCCGAGAGTGCCCCTTTTAAACTTCTGGTTCTTATTTTCAGATCTGGCTTCTCTACTTGTTTAGTAACCTCTATTTTATCAGGAATTATTTCATCGAAAGCTTGCATGATGTTGCCAATTCTATCTTGTGTTTCTTGATCATATTTATCGCGGTAATTAGAAATTGATTTTGTGGATGCCAAGTATTCTTTAATTCTTTTTCTTCTTATTGGGGTCAAGTCGACATCATCATTTTTTTCCATAATTCCTTTGCCGACTTCAAAAACAAACACCTTTGGAATTTTAGATGATTTTTTCCAGAAAAATTTTGTGGGGCGGTAAAGAGTTTGAAAAAAAGTAGCAATCCAATGATCTAGCGGTCTCTCCTCAATTGGTAAAAATGCAGCGGCAGCTCCTAGGGCACCGGCTATAAAGATAAGCGGCCATTTAATTACTGGCGACAGATTAGTTGCATAAATAATCATCCCCAATATTGCACCCAGAGCCAGCTCCGCAAACTGCTTAAGCGTCATACTGCCGACAATGTGAAAACGATAGCCAACAATATCCTGTGGTATAGGATGTTCTCTCATAAATATATGGTAGCAGGTTTAAGTTGAGGAGTGGAGAGGTGGGATCTAGTCTGCGAGTTAGTTTGCGGGCGTAATTTCTATAGCGGGAGTAATTATTTCTCCAGAGAATGATTTGTTATCACCATCTATTAAAAATCCACTGAAATGATAAAAAGGATAGGCTAGATTTTGTTCGGGATCGACTCGATACTCAATTGAAACTGTGTCAAATTCACCACTTATGATGTTGCTGAAATCTAAAATAGCTGGTGATTCGTAGCCGACATTAATAATTGAAGCTCTATTGGTTTGATTTGCTAATTGGAGGGCAACTTGAGGAGATAGAGCTGGTTTTGTACCAATATTTTTTAGCGAGATATCATTGGTAGAGAAAGATGCCTTGCGAATATTTTTATTAGAATCAACATAAATTTCGATAAAGTTTTCGGTATTATCTCTATAGAAGACTGGGTAGCCGTTAATAGAATAACCAAAAGCGACTTTTATAGATTTGGCTTTTGAGGGAGTAGTTTTGGCAGGATCTCCATATTGATCCTCGAAATATTCTGCTTGATCTATTAATGGATTTACTTGGTATTGAGGAAGGTGTGTATCTAAAAAAACTTTGGCTACGGAAACAGCCTTGCTATGAGTAATAGTTTTACTTAAACTGCTAGTAAAAAGCTGGCTACCAATGGTGAATCGATTGCCTTCTGGGTCTACAGTTAAAGCCCAGTCTTCACTAGTCCAAACATCATAGTCTTCGATTTCTTTTAAATTGAACTGTTCTATGAGTTTTATTTTGAGTTTTTTTTCATAATTGATAAGTGTTGCTTGAGCAATACTTAAGCTAGCTGGAACTTCAATTGCTGGTCCAGTATAGATAAGATTTGAGAATTCACTGCTGGTTTGATCGTAGTTGGTTGTAGTGAGGGGGGTGGAAACAACTTTATCCTCTGGGGTAAGCACGTTTAATATGGCTGAGGCGATCAAAATAATAACGACACCGATTAAAGTGTAAGTTATCCATTTAGGAAATGTTGATTGTTGTGTCATTTTTTTATTATTATATCAATTACAGCTATCTCTAGAAATTGTATCCGCTTCTTCTAAATCGGGAGAGTCATGCAGTTGTAGAAGGGTGGAGGCTGATCCTAGGGAGGTGGAATAAAAGTAACCACCACTATTAGCTCGCTCGTAGTGCAGATGTGCCCCTCTGCTAGCTCCAGTGTTACCTGTTAGCCCAATCACATCTCCGGCAGAGACTTGACTTCCCTGAGTGACTGCCATGGCACTTAAGTGAGCATAAATAAATTTACCATCTGGACCACTAATAACCACTACGTTGCCATAGTTACCACGAGTTCCAACTTGGATAGCTTCGCCACCAAAAGTCGCGTAAACGGTGGTGCCAATTCCTACACTTCCAATATCTATAGCATCAGCTCCGAGTGTTTTAGTATTATTTTGATGGGTATTAATATCAAACGGCAACTGAGTGATTGAGCCACTATCTACTGGCCAGCAGCCATCAAACACTGGTGCCTCACCAAATTTAACAGAGGTGAGTGACATGGCTTCAGCGCTGTCAGACTCAGATCCTTTTGAGTAATCAAATGAAATGGTGAAATAATTTATGACATTAGCGTGTTGAAAATCACTAGTGTAGTCCACATCGTAAGTGATCGAAAGGGTTTCACCAAAGCTGATAGTGGTGTCAGTTCCTAACTCTGGAAAATCCTCAGTAGTTTTGAGTTGAAGATCTGGGGTGGGAACACCACTGGAGTATTTGTCTGTGTTATATCTAACCTTAATTTCATCAAGGACATCGGTAATAGAGATGCCGAACTCATCTTTGGGAGTAATGTTGACAGTATAGGTAATTCTTCCTGGCTCACTAAGATATTTGGGACTGGCTTCTTTAGTAATTTCTACATACGGAGAGGCTTCTCCTGTTCTTGGATCGGTGGTGTTAAAGTTTTCAATCGGATGTAGTTGTGAGCCGCCAGCGACAATAGTAACAAATGTGGTTCCAGCAGCAATTCCACCAAATGTGAGTGGAACTAGCTTTGTTGAGATAGCTGAGCCACTCACACCACCACCTCCGCTGCCGATCACTCGCCTTGCCCCAACTCCACTCACCCCTCCTCCAGATTTACCCAGACCATTAAACCAATTTTTGATTTTTTCTATTCCACCACCACCTAGCCAGCCAAACAATGGGGCTCCGATAGCAGCACCCCATGGCCCCCCTATGATAAATCCACCAATACCTCCAGCAGTCGCCCAGGCTAACGTTGTAGCTCCACCCTTGAGAAGATTTATGAAGCCAACAACAGCAGCTGTTCCAAGTCCTAGGGCAGCCAGTATTAATTTTCCAGCTTTTTCTTCTGCTTCTTTCGCTATCTCTCCAACAATTGGCATGTTTTCCAGGGCAGCTAGAATTGGTGCTAATTCTGGAGCAACTACACCTATGGCTGCTTTACCAAGCTTTTGGGCACCCTTATTAAACAACTTCTTTGCCATCTGAGCTTTTTTAGATTGACCCTCTGACCCAGTAAGATTGGCCTGCTGCGCCATATCAGAATAGATAAAACCGTCTGGGACTGGAGCAGCCATGTAATCAATATCAATTGGGTCGACTTCGTAAAAAATATAAATATCTATGAGCTCATCTGGAGATTTTCCAGCAACTGTATTTATCCATAATTCTCGATAGAGATTTTTTATTTTTTGCTTCCGCTCCTCATCAATGCTTAATTTGTCAATCCCATCACCGTCTAGATTGAGAGCTATAACACCATCTTCACCATGTTCTTTAGTAAACTCTCTGAGCTTCCCAAAGCGCTGGGAAGCTTCGTTATTTTGATCTTTTTTTAACCAAGCTGTGATTGGGGTAGAGTTATTGATGTAGTAATGAGCTCGTCTGACAAAGATTAATCCTAGGAGTAGAGCGCGAAGTTCATCGATGTGAATCCCACTCCCTTCTAAATTAAATTTTTCAATAATATCTTTTTCTGAAAGGTCGGCAATATATTTTTGGGGATCATCTATTAAAACTAAAATGGAGTCCAGCGCGTTATAAAAATTAGCCTTATGAAGAGCATCGCTTAGTCCAAGCTTGTTCAGTCTCTCATCGTAATATTTTTGAGTGATATTAAAAAATTCTCTATCTAATTTGAGTTTGTTGTAAATTTCAAGTTTGAGATGGAGTAAGTCTGCTGAGGTTAGATTCTCTGGAGTACTTTTAGCAATTAAGCCATAAACGGCGTCTCTGAAGTTTTCGCCATCTTTTCCAAAATATAAATATATAAAACTAGTGGTGGTATCGCTGATAAACTTTTTTCGATCAATGGTTCTTTTTTTATCTCGGGGAATATCGGCCTCATCGTCGTCTGGGACAACAACCTCAGCTTTTTGTGTATCTGGTTTTATTGGCTCAGATTTCTTGAGCTCTTCTATAGATGGAACAGTTGCCATCCATTTTAGAAATTCATCTTTGTATTTAGCGAAGAATTGCTCTATTAAAAATGTGTTTAGTTTTTTAGATTGCTCATCATTGATGCTGTAGTAGTCACCACCTTCGCTTTCTGAAGTAAGATTAGCGATGATCCAGTCAATAATTATGTTTTCAACTTCTTGTCTAATTTCTGGATTGTTAAGTAAGTTTTGAACTTGACCTGGCAATTCTTTTATTAGCCAGTCTTTTTGATCTGGATCAGTTTTTTCATTTAAGAATAGTGAAACGAATGCTTCTGCAGATTTAAGCCTGAGTGCTTTAAGAGCATTTTTAATAATTTCTTTTTGAGCGATAAGATTCAAGTGTTCGTCGATGTCTTGAGCATCTTCACCTCCACCATCATCACCATCATCATCTTCAGTGGTGGCAGCCTTTTCTTCTTCAGGTTCTTTTTCTAGTTCTTCTAGAAGAAGGTCAATATTATTAATGAACTTTCTGGCCTTGTCGTTGTCATTGAGAACAATATTGACTTCATTAATTTCGTTTATAGAAAAATAAAGTTTCTTTTGGGGGTTAAATTCATCTCTAGTTTTTTTTGAAGCTCTATCCCACGGTGATTTAATTTCTAATTCTTTTTTATCGTATTGGGCAATAATTTGCTCATAAAAAGTGTTGATAATTTTTCGAGCATCATGAACACTAAATTTTTTATTGGAAGCTTCAACTATTTTTGTTTTACGATCGTGATCAGCTAAGTTTTTAGTTAATTCTTCTCCCAATTCTTCCCAAATTTTTCGATATTGGCTAGCTTCATCCGAGGTTCTAAATCTATTCTCAATTTTATCAATAATTGGCTGGGAGTTATCTAGATCTAACTCATCTTTATCAGCAACCTCTGCGAGTAAGTCTTTTATTATGGTGAGGGTTGCCTGAACAGCTTTTCTTAGCTCACCAGTAGTTATTTTTTCTATAGTTTCTTTATCACCTCCCGCACTTCTAAGTTGATCACGAATGCTATCTAGCTCATAAACCCAATTAAAGTTTCGCTTTAGAGTTGAGCCATATCTATTGTCTACAAAAATTTGAACTGATTTGATTATGGAAGCAATGTCGTCTGGATAAAGTCGCCCCAAAACATATTCACTTCTACTGTCTGAGTGTTTGTAGTCAACTTCTAAATCAAGAGAGACCCCCTTGATTTGAATTTCTTGACCTTCTCCGTCAAGTAGTTGAAGACTGTAAACATTAGGTAGATAAATTTTCCCAGCTGATCCAAAAGCATTAGTTATTGATTGAGTTAGGCCAACCAAATGACCTAGGGTAAGGTTGGGTTCATTTCTTCTGTTTTCTCGATCAATACTAATGACTAGTTTTTTTGCTCGAGATACTCGTAGATTGGTAGCAACATCCGCCATAATTAATTTTATTATAACGGTTTATTTATAGTTTAAGCCATGACTAGCTGAGTTTTGTCAAAGTGATCGATGTCGGTAAAACTACTTATCATGTTACTAACCACAGTCCTCATCGCTTGGATATAATCTCTGACTTTCCTTTTTTCAATTGTGATGACAGTAAGCCGTGCTTTTTTTTGATCAATAGCGCCGTCTTTTTGAGCAATAAGTTCGTTTTCTCCCACTAGGTTTCCACTAGTTTTTTGGAGAGTAGTTATTCCTAGTCGATGCTGTTTCTCTTCCATTTCAAGAGCCTCTAACTCGCTTTCTTGTTCTGTTTTTAGTTGGGAAATTAAGAGTGCTTTAATTTGTCCAATGGCTTGATTTAATTGCAGCTGAGCTTGTTCTGTGGCTGCTTTAGCATCGGTAAGATATTCACTGAGTGTGAGCCAAACTTCTTCAGCTCCAGGTAAGTAGGGTAGACCAAACCTAAGCAAGAGTGTTCTTGCTATTGTTTGTTCTTCCATGGCATTTTTAATAATTAAAAATTTTTGCTCTACTGAGGCTAGAAGTGGTTGGAAAGAACTAGTTTCAGCAGCCATTGGCAGGCTTTCGCTTCCCAAGGCACTGGCTTCATTTTGTATTGAAGCGAGTAAAAAGTTTAGCTCCATTGGTAAAGTAGCAACTTCTTTTGAATAAATACTGGCATGCATTTCTCTAGCTTTGTGTGGAACTTCCATGTGGTCGACCTTTCTTAATAATTTAATATTTTGAGGAAAAAAAGTTGTTAAAACTAAAAACTCCTCATGTTGAGGAGCATCTTGGTGTAAGTTGGCTGAGTAGCCTTTATTCTTAGACCGAGGATTTAAATTAATCCGATGCTCGTCGATCCCTAGTTTTACTTAGGGCGCATCCTCAGCTCGGACTGATCTGTTTATGACAGAAACACCGTTGCGGCACAGCGATGGATTCTCACCATCTTCAAAGGCATGCATTTTTTAATCTGAACTAAGTTGTAGCATGAAGAAAACAGGGGTGTCAAACAAAGATTATTCTAGTTTGCCAAAGTAAGCGTTGTCGGTTGCAGTTTGATCTCCGGTGCCCATTCTTTGGAGCAGTTCTTTGGCGTCTAGTGAGACCATGCTTTTTTCGTCGCCAAAAACTGTGGCTAAAACGGGACTGACTTCTTCCCAAAATGTGTTGTGATCAGCTTTAGTATTAAGGAGTTCTGCGAGACTGGTGATTCCATCTTGATTTTCACCCACGAAAATTTCTAGAAGAGCTTTTTTTGCAAACCTAGAGTCACCTTTGCCTTTATTGAGCATCTCCCAACCTTTATCGCCGATGTCCCAGCCAGCTTTTTTGAGATCAGATTTTTTTTCTAGTAAGCCGCTAACGACCTTAGTTGAATCCTCCCTCATTAACTTGAAGAATTCATCACTACCAACCACCTTTTCTGGGCTTTCAGATTCGCGCTGACGTATTGAGCTAGCTGAGTTATTGCCAGCCCCCCTAATTAACGCATCGATAAGTCGTCCCATCCCACCCTTAAAGAATTCCTGGGTAGACTCGCCAGCAAAATCACCTAAATTTTTCAGACCCTCTAAAACTAATCCAGAAATGGCGGCAAATTTTTTTAGACCCTCTTCAGGGTTGTCTTCAGCCCCAACCAAGGATTCTTTAATAAATACCTCGATTTCTTCTGGGTCTTTATTCGGGTCATTGATGATGTCAGTAATTCCCAGCATGCTGCACTTTTCGGCAAATTCTTTCAGCCCGGCCTCGTGTTTTTTTACATCAATTCCTAGCTCTTGTAGGACTTGCATAAATTCTGGTAACGATATTTTTTCAGCTCCAGCTTCATCTTCACCCAGCTTTTCCACAGAGTCAGTTGTTGTTGTCGCATCTCCACCAGTCTCAGGTGCATTTATCATTGTCACTGAGCCGTCATCGGGCTCAACTTTATCAATGGCCACCTCATCCTGATCGTCTGTGACGACGACTTCCGTTTCCGCGGTCGGAGACTCATTTTCTTCTACTGGGATTTCCATTTCTGATTCTGACATAGGCACACTATTTCACAGTTGGCGGGGTGGGTCAAGAATTGAGAACAATTAAAGTTATTTTATTTGGTAGAATAAAGTGAAGGGGAGAGGAAGTATGAGTGAAATACCAAAAAATGAATCGTCGCCAAAAAAAGTAATTTTAGACGAACTAAATTCTATAATAGGTGATTTTAATCTAGAACACTTAGCTCAAGACATTGAAGACCTCGGCGCAGACAACACAGACGCAGAAGTGACAACTAAGCTTAGAGATAAGATTGCTGCTGCAATTAAAAAACTTGATGAATATTTTAAATTAGCCACTGATATTTTAGGAAAAGATCCGGATACAAGAGAAAAAAGAACCCTTGATAGGGCAGAAAAATTGTTGAGAGATGGGGGTGGTTTATCAGCACTTTTGAAAAAAATTGAGGCCCTGATGCCACAGGATGAGGTGGACAGCGAAGGTAAGGAAAAAGACAAAAATGAGTTGTTTGCTGAGTTGCTTGCGGCAGTAAAAAGGGCAGGGGACGTGGATGAGCTAAAAGCAGCAGTAGCTGAAACATTTTCATTTATGAAAAATTCGTCATTTGATAAAGATGATGAAAAACCAGAAGTAGTGACGACGGAAACAGCCGATGATTCAGGTGACAAGGAGAAAACCACCACCCCGTCAGATAAGGCCTCTATTCTCCCAGAGCATGGTTTGCCAAGTGGATTTAAATTAGAGAGTGACTCCTCTGGTATGTGGGAAAAGTACTATGCTGAGGTTGTGGCTGCACTGGGAACAGATTTTTTTAGAAATCAGGTTAGGGAAGTAAGTGATTTGTGGGAAGCACAAAACATTACTAAATCATTTACTCATGAATTTCATGAAGAAAAAAGGTATGAAGGTTTATACCAGGCGATGAAAAACTATAAAAGTGAAGATAATCTCAAGGAGGAAGAGATCCTTGAGTTGGCTCATTTCTTTGAAATGAGTAAAATTTTATTTGAAGCACAGGCGACGCCGACTCATAGTTGGTCAATGACTTGCGACGTGGATGCGTTGTCAGGTATGGAGCCACACGGTGTTTCCAACGAATTGTTTGACTATTTTACTTTGAGTGAGGTTGAGAAGAGTGAAAATAAGGAAAAAAGCTATAGTTATTCACATTATGTAAGAAAGTTGGTGGATAGATTGGTTGATATTTTTTATGAAGCTGAAGATCCAGGAATAAATCCGGGAAAGTATGATGGTGCGTTCAGGAAGAAAACGGGAAAAGCTGAGGTTGTTGTCCCAGCGGAAGAAGTGCCTGTAAAAGGAAAGTTTGGTTTTTCCCATTGGAAAGATACATTAGAGAATAAAACAGAGCTTCTTAAAAGAATGGAGTATGAGTTAAAAAAAGACATAGTCCCAGATGATATAAAGTTATCTGATGAAAAGATTACGGAGATAGCATTTTTTGCTCATAGAGTTGCCACTATGACTGGAATAAGATTAGATTTATTTGCACCTTACATGGCGTGTGGAGCCACTCCGGTTGATGAGTTGGGAGATAATTCTCCATATATTGGTGAGATAAATCTTTTTGCACCAGAGCTATATAGTACTTATAAGAGTAGGGTTTATTTGCAGTTGGCCGAAATGATATCAATTCCTGAAACCTGGTGGACTGAAATGGGGAAACATAAAAAAACTAAAGAATTATCTCGCATGCCAGATATTAGAAAATCATTCAAGGCATCTAGGTTATTAGTAGAAACAATGTCTGAGTTGCGAGAGCTAATGGTTATTCCAATAGTAAAAGAGGGGCCTGGTAAGGGGGTGAGAATAGAGAATACATATAAGTCAATGTTTGATTTATATTTTGACGACAAGATTAGAAAAACTAGAAGAGACAAGGATGTAACTCTAAAAGCTTGGAAACGAGGCAAGGGAGAGTTTGTTGCGTTTAAACAAATGTGTTTTGATACCCCGGGTGGAGTCGACGTAGACAATGTTCCAAACATGGGTAAAGAACAACTCGTTGAAGACATAATCGATTACGTAAATAAGATAATTAATAAGGGATTATCTTATATGAAGAAGAACTATTCTCTTGCTCAGTGGAAGGATTTAGCAATTATGACTCGATGGGCTATTGATAGATGCTTTAGAGTTTATGCATTAAAAGATGAAAGTTTTAGTGGAGCTACTAAGTTGTTAAAACAAATTCGCGCTCGTTTTGAACAGGCAAATACTGTAGAGAAAGTGGGAAAAGTTGATCTTGATGGCTTACAAGCAATAATCCCTGCTTTAAAGGGGAATAATATGGACTTCGATGGAACACTATTAAAACCCCTTTCATCTCTTTCATCAACAAAAATTAGTGAATTAATAAGACTCAATGATGATCCGGATAATTTTAATAACGACGGTGATCCACCCTTTAAAGAAAGCTCAATTGAGAGATTAAGAAGTGGAAAAAATTCGCTTTCTCTTTTAGAAAAACAATCAGAGATCTTAAAGAAAATTGGGATACAACTAAATCCTCTCCCAACTAACAAAATATTAATTAAACAACTTGAAGATGCTGGGGTTATATTATCGCCTATTTCAAAAAAAGAAAATGTGGTCAAAGTATTAGATGTAAAAGATTTTATACTGGAGTCTTATCCAGACTGGTCATTACTCGAATTTGATTTTAGTTTGGGAAGAAAGATGCCGAAGTTTAAGATTAAAAAGCCTGTGAAAAACAAACAACAAATGAGTATCATTATGCCTACTTTAAATAAAATGGGATGGCTTGTTAATCCGAAGAAAAGCCTTGCTTTTGCATCTTTGACAAACAACATCTTAACAAAAGATGAATATAAGCTTTTTAAACAATCTGCTGAAAAAGGAGTTTTTGGTAGAAAGCCAGAAAAACAGCAAGAGAATCCTGACAAGAAATAAAGATTGTGTTCAACTATCGATGCGGAAAATTACTTTTCATTTTTCTTTTTTTCTTTAGCTTCTGCTCTTTTTTTTATAGCTTCTGTAGAAAGTTCCTTATCACCGGTAAAATCTGCGATTTTTCTACCCACAACACCGCCTGCTTTTAGCCCATATCTCACAGCTCCGCCCTTAGCATCAGTAGCTTTACCAGCAATGGCTCCACCTCCACCAGCAACAACTCCACTAATTCCTGCTCCAGTTGCAATTGCAGCTTTTCTAACCAAGTTCTCACCACTTAAGCCACCGCCAGCCCACTTGCTTGTATCCGTAATTGCCATTCCAGGCACAACTTCGCCACCTGTCCATCCCTTCTTCATTGAATCCCCTATATCTCTTGTAAGTTGGGAGAAAACTCCTTCTTTAACACCTATGGCTGTTTTAGCCTGTTTGACAATTTCTGGCATGATCATTAACATCCCCACTCCAATGATAAAGGAGAGTGATCCACCTGTGCCGCTTCCAAAAAGATAGGGAGGCTGAAATCCACCACTTTCTATGCCCACAGTATTCCCAGAAATACCACCCGTAAGTTCATCAAAAATAATTAAAACCAACATGACTACTGGAAAAGCAGCTAAGTTTCCTACCAAATCAGTAATCCATTGTTTAAAAGTATTTTTACCAGGAAGTGCTCCCATTGCTAAGATAATTGGTGAAAAGGCAATGCTGAGAATTATGGTTACATACGTTTTTAGTAGCTCAAAGAAAAGCTCAAAAACCTTTAGGGCAATGGCGAGTGAAACAACCACAGCCAAAGCCAGGCCACCAAAAAAATCTAAGGCGCCCTGTCCAATTTGACCCAATGTGTTTGTTGCTTCTGTACTAAAGTTCTGAACTGCGTCAAAGGCGGAGGTAAAACCACCAACAACCATTGTTACACCTAATCCCAGAAAGTTTTTATTTAGAAAATCTGCCTCACTCCTACCGAATAAAGCCAATAATAAATACATCACTAAGTACATCATGTCTATTAATAAGCCAGCAATAGCATAAGAAAACGTTACTAAAACTAGGGTAATAATAATTTGTGGGATAGCTTGCTGAGCTGTGATCACGGTTTGACCACCCACTTTTTGTCTCATCATGATCAAGAAACCAATCACCATAAACACCACTACAAATAATAAATAAGCTATATTGCGAAAAGTTTTCCAAGTACTAAGAATTGGGTCAAGCGCAGCAAAGCCTAATCCCTGAGCATAGGCTGGTGAAGCAATTTTAAAACCAGCTGAATCTAAGACATCGGCCACATAGCGCTCTGTGGTAGCAGCTGGATTATTGAACATCCAGGCTATGGCTTGAGAGGTGTCGCCAACTAGGCCTCCAGTTTCTTTAATTTCACCAGTTTCAGGATCTATGTATGGCTTCCCACCAGCAGCCATCCAGCCAATATTAACTGCAACCTGATCTAATGAAAACGAGTTCCAAAACTCACCCGTTTGTTGGTCTGTGGCGAGGGTGTACTCAATCGCGTTTTTAGCGCTTTCAACTTCTGCTATTTTTGCCGACACGCTCTTAGCCATGAATGGCAAAAACACTAACCCGACTAGTAGTGTGGTGAGCAGCTTTTTCATCTTATATAGAATATATTGTACTTTATACTTCCCAAGCGTAAAAGTAGCGATTCTAGTTGATTTTTGTTGTTTTCTGCGAGATATTCAAGGTAGTCATTGCCTGCCTTAAGATATACTATAATATAGTTAGGTAGATATAATGATTTCTCAACCACACATTTCTCAAATTAAAGATTTTTTAGAGACCGCTCAAAATATTTTAGTGTTAGTTGATTCCAATGCAGAGATAGATGTCTTGGCCGCCAGTAGCGCTCTCTTCTTGAGTTTGGAGATGTCTGGTAAAAATGTTGTTTTTGCTAGCCCAAATCCACTCGTTAACTTTAATAAAAATTTAGCCGGCTTAGATAAGGTACAAACTGAAATTAGTAATAAAAATCTTATTGTTGGTTTTGATTATGATGAGGCAGCAGTAGAGAAGGTAAGCTATCATATTGGTGAGAAAACAAATCGTTTTTATTTGACTGTACAGCCTAAAAAAGGATATAAACCTCTCAACAAAGACTCCGTGGAGGTGGGCTATGTGGGCGCTGAGGCGGATTTAATTTTTGTAGTTGGTGTTCATAACTATGAATCGCTAGAACACCTATATATTGGTAATGAGCAATTTTTTACAAACACAACCGTAGTATCAATAAATAACTTTGACGCCCAAGTAGGGGATATTAGACTAAATACTTCTAAAAATATAAATATTAGTAGTGCGGTGACTGAGTTAGTGCGTCAAGCCAATCTAGAAATACCAGAAGGTGCAGCCACAAATTTACTGCTTAGCATCGAGACAACAACAGATAATTTTAAGTCTTTATCAATTACTCCAGAATTATTGGAGGCAGCAGCTTGGTTAATGAGAAAAGGAGCCAGGCGAATCAGACAAGATAAAACCAATACTCGCTCTAAGCCAGCAGAAGTTGCAAAAATGAAGTCTAAATCAAAGGTGGTTGAGCTGAATTAATTGAATCTTGGTGTGTAGTAAATGGGCGTTATTTTTAAGAGCTTTGATACCCATTTACTGTCATCTTCGCCCCCGCCATCTCAATTCGCATCTCCCTTCAAAAACCTCTCTATATTTGAATCTTTATCAGGACTGGCTGGATCTCCCAGAGTGTTGTTGGCATGTTTCCAAGTTAGGCTTCCCATAGGGGTGAGACTCAATATGGGACGAGCATTACTGCGAATAATGTCAGAGGTTTGTGAGCTGAATTGTTGCCCTAGATCCTTGCCGGTTACACAGAAGTTTTTTGTTTTACAGACTTCCACCTCCCAACAACTATATTCATCACACTTTGTTTCTATACTGCAATCCTCATAGTCTGTATATGGCTCACACTCCTCATTAGTATCACTACTGACTAGAAAATTATTAAACTCAACGTGAGTGGGCCAAGATTCCTCAGCCACAGCCTTAACTTGATCGTAGTTTATTTTTGGTGCAAAAAATTCTTCTAGAGATACCTTTTCGCTGTTGTTACTATATGGAGCAACAATGAAGCTTTCGACGGTGACAACTCTACCTTCAAAGTCTTTCTCAACTCTTTTACCAGTGAATAAGGTTGTTTTTAGTTTAGTTATTAGTCTGGCTAATATGCCATCATTACTCCAAGTGTTGTAAGCATCTCTCTCGCTGGATTTATATTTAGCACCACCTTTATCTAAAGTACTTTTACTACCAATTGTAGGTGCCTCCTCCTGGCGAACAGAATTAACATCACATGGTGGGGCAGTGCCATTAACCATAAAGGCGAGGGCTTTTTTTATTTCGTCGTCACCTTTTTTTAAATTTACTCGCTTACTATTGTCAAAGCCGTCCTCCATCTCTCCAAGAGAAAGTTCTTTTCTGGCGCTACGAGCACTTTTGAATGTCTCTTCTTCGACTATTTGATTAGATAGAGACATAAAACTTTTTTTAGGCAAGTCATGAGCTTCAAGTGGGTAGCTTTCTAAGTACGGATTTTGTTCTGTTAGAGCCACGTCAACTAGAATAGCTCTGATAGAGCATTCATCTTTTTTACCCAAGACGTTGTTGTTTATCCAGCTCCAGATAGAGTTTTTGTAAAATTTTCTATTGTCCACTAGGGTTTCATCAAACCACACTCCCGTGCTTTCTTGTTGATGAAAGCAAATCATTAGATAGGCTGGTTTTTTATTGGTGCTAATAACTGATGCATTTGGAGTGTTGGCCATGCCACGCAACATGGTTTTATCTATTTGGGCAAACTTCTCTGAATCTTTTAAATCATCGCAGTCAATATTAATATCGGCTATTTGAATGCCGGCCATGCCAGGAATATCGATGTTTAGCGGACAATCCTTTAGTTTCGTATCTTCGAGCTCTTGGCAGCGAGCAATTACGTCTCTGCGAGTAGCTTTTTGAACCTCACATTGCTGGAAAAGAGATAGTTGTCTGTTTGATGAGGAGGTAGTGATGTTTGAGTTAACTGCATCGGCATTAGTTTTACTTCTATATTGATAGTTAACTACGCTCTCTCCTTTAAAGCCATCGCCGCTATCATCTAGTATGTCTGGATTGGTGATAGAACTAGGATCAGAGACAGATGTCTCTAACTCTTTCTCTTTTTCACCCTCTTTTCCAAAATAAAGCTCTAAATAACGCTCATATTCACCCAGTACTTCAGGGCCTATTTTTTGAGATGGAGAAGCGCAGTAAGCCTGATAATTATCATCGGTCAGGGCCTCAATAAATGTTTGAGTGCTAATGCCAAATAAGCCAGCTTTAAGGCCAGGAATTGGTTGTACATAAATTTCTTCTGCAGTTTTTGTTTGTGCTAAAATTATTGGTGGAGTTATAAAAAAATTGATCCAGCTTAATCCAAGAAAGAAAAATACTACTAAAACGAGTTTAAATATAGAAAAATTTTGCAGTTGATGCATACCTAGCTTTTATTATAAACCACTTGGAGTTCGATAAAATATGACAAAGACTTAGGGAGTGATACTAGTACTAGCCTCAGGGATAACAAAGTTTAAGATAGTCTTTACACCAGTAAACTCAGCAATTAAGTTTAAGATCACAAATGATGAAAGTGCTACTACCAATCCTATGACTGCAAAAGTAATAGTATTTTTAGCTGTTTCAGCGCCTTTGCTATTTCCACCAGAAGTAAGATAGCGAAACCCACCAATGATGAGCATGATAAATCCCGCTAGCCCAATCCCAGTAATAGCCACCGAAAGAACATTAGCGATCATGCATCTCAAGCCTTGAATTGTGGCCGCTTTAATAATGACTGTTTCTCCATTGACTGTTTTTTCAATCACTTCAACGCAATCACCACTCCATGTTTGAGGTCCAACCATATATTAAATTTATTTATAAACCCTTAACGTTTGAGAACACAGCGCCTAGGTCACTAAAACCAAGGAAGTTAAGGATGATTATTAAAATAGCGTACGAAGCAGCTAGAATAATTAAACCAATTACTGCGGCAGTAATTTTATTACGAGCGCCTTCAGTTTTGGTTTTATCGCCACCTGAAGTAATCCACTCAATACCGCCCATAATTAAGTATCCAAATACTAATAATGCGCCAATGACCATTACAAAGCTAAGAGCACCGTTGATTAGTTGACCAATATCAGTTGCAAAGCCTTTTCCAGGGTCAATTGTTTGACCAGTATCAATTGCTCCAGCCATGGCTTGCATGGGAAAAGCGGCGCTAGCAACTAAAGAGCTGGCGGCTAAACTTAATTTTGTGAAACTCTTTTTCATTTTAGAAAACTCCTTTTTATACTTATATTGTTTACTATTTATTATAGATCTACATTATACCTGTGTCTTTTCCTGGTAGTCAAGCTAGTTTTAGGGGAAAAGAGGCTGAAATGTCAGCTTAATCCCTAAAAAGTTTTTGACTAGCAACCACAGGGCAAAACTAGCAGAAAGTAGTAATAAGCCAAGGATTGAGTTGGTAATTCTACTTCGAGCAGATTCAAGCTTAGCGCTATCTCCACCACTACCAATCCATTCAATTCCAGATTGCAATAAATTTATCAATACGATTAGGGCTCC
>Ga0307990_1001782_pt1 | contig 17880 bp, 15 predicted proteins | sample EllFjometagen129_FD_203168 | JGI IMG/M metagenome (GOLD analysis project Ga0307990, IMG submission 203168) | Marine microbial communities from Ellis Fjord, Antarctic Ocean - #129 | ecosystem: Environmental > Aquatic > Marine > Unclassified | place: Southern Ocean | collected 2014-10-08
GGCGAAAATCAGTTCCGCAAAGCTTTCAGTTTTATCCTTATGCTAGGAAATACAAATGAAAAGGCATATGTCGCCGGGAAAGCGAGAATCATGGAAGCCGGAATGCGCCCCGCGACAAGCTGCCAAATACTCAAAGCGGAAAATATCAACACCGGGAGCATGGCTTTTTTCACAAAACCTGGTTTCCGGGATATCCGGTTGCGATAATCGGCAACTTTTTTCAAGGTCGCAAAAGTGACGACAACGGCCAAGCCCATGCGCAAAAATGGATTCATCCACTGCCCGCCAATGGCGACGAGAAAAAAGATTACCGCGAAGTGATGCACCAGGAATAGGAAGGATTCCTTGCCGGTGTATTCCAGCAGGGCAAGCACTCGGTTTTTGTGTGGCCCCTGATAAATCTGCCGAAACACCAGCATGAGTAAAAAGGCGACGCTCACGTTACGCGTCACGTAGGAGGCGTCGGCGCGAAACATCATTTGATAATGATCCAGGATGATCGGTCGGCTCGTAAACATCAGGCCGCCGGCAAGAAGGAAAGCAAAGAAAACACCAAGAGCCATGAGCCATTTCCGGCTTTGCACCCGATACAACATGGCACCGAGCATCAGCATTCCCGCCCAGGGGAAAAATGAAAAATGATTAAATAGAAAACGCACCGCCGGATTCAATGCTTCGAAACCCTCTTTCGTGTGCGGGTAGACTGCGTGGACAAAACCCGCCGCACCGAACATGATCGCCGCCGCCACAAAGATCGCCCAATTCGGCGCACGCCACGCCAGGAGAAGATACGTGGCAATCATCCCCAGCGCGATGCCCTGAAAGATGTCGGGCACGCCAAGATGCGCGGTGCCCAGCGCCAGGCTGTAAGTATATCCCATAAAAAATAGACAAAAAGCCTGGAGCAGGTAGAAACGCGTTGCCTTAAAATCCGGTTTTCCAAGGTTTCGCCGCACGAATGACAACACGTTGACGCCCGAAGCCATAAAGAAAAACACGGCGCCGATGTCGATGTATTGAACGATCCATTTCGCCAGCAGGGGCATGGGCGGACCGCCTGCCTCCTCAATGACCATCTGCCATCGCAGCGGGTGGGACATCACCATGCACAGGCATCCAACGCCCTTCCAGAAATCAATTTCATAAAAACGCTGCGATGGATATGGAGACTGGTCCATTGTCATGAATTATTTGGCCTGCAATTTCTCAATGCCATCGAGCCAGGTCCGCAGGCGCTGTCCGTATTCGTCGCCGACTGTCATGGAGACGTCATTGTGTCCCGCGCCCTTGACCACGTAAAATTCTTTGGGTTCGTTGGCGATGGCAAACAGCCGCTCGCCTTCTTTGAAGGGGATAATCTCGTCAGTGGTCCCGTGGACGACCAGAACGGGTACATGGATGTTTTTCAATTTTGAAGCGCTGTCATAAATTTCCGACTTGAAAGCCAGGCCGGTTGGCAGCATGGGAAACAGCGCGCTGGCCACGGAAGGAATGGAAGTAAAGGTCGATTCGAGGATAAGGCCCTTGACCTTTCGGTCCTGCGTGATCTGCGTGGCGACTCCACCGCCCAGGGACTTGGCGAAAACAATGATATCGCTTTCGGCAATCCCTTTGTCTTCGATCATCGTTTTCATCGCGGCGTAACCGGCGGCGTACAGAGACATTTCGCTGGGGTCCCCCGCGCTTTTGCCGTAACCCGGATAATCGATCAGGAACAGGCCGCAATCCATCGGCGCGAGTTCATCGCGGATTAAAGCCCACTCGAAAACGGTTTGCGCGTTGCCGTGAAGAAAGAGAATCGTCGGTCTCCCCTCGCCCGCCGGCCAGTGCAGCGCGTGCATTTCATTGCCGTTCTCGACTTTGAAAAACACCTCTTCGGCCCCTTCGATATAATGCGGCAGAGCCTTGTCTCGTTCTATTTTCATCGGGTAATAAAGGAAGCGCTTGATAAGACCGCCCAGCATTTCTCCTCCGATACTTTGTTTGGGTGCAAGCTCGCTTTTGGGTGTTGGCCTTTCGGCCCCGCACCCGTCAAGACAAGCCGCAATATTCAGCGCGACCAAAAACATCGCCGCCAGTGGGATAATCCGATTATATTTCGCTCGTTTGCTCATGCCCATCATCACATCAAATGCAGATACATGGTCCAATAGCCCAGCATAGCCGCGCAGAATACATAGGTCAAAACCGGTCGCCTGAGTGAAGCTTTTTCATTCACGGCGGCAAGGACCGGCAAACAAAGAATCAGACAAGGTCCTGCCACGTGGCCGTAATACCTTGCCCAAAAAGGTCCCTTCGCTATAGCGATGCTAAGAAAAAACAGGACGATGAAAAGGGCCGGCGCCAGGTATTGGGATTTTAGAATTTCCTTATTGAAGACCATGACGGGCAGCAAGGCTCCCAGTACAATCAGGGTCGAATGAAAAAAACGCCAAAAGGAATAATCCAGTTCGTTCCAGCCCGTACCCATAAGCGATAGCTGCGTGCCAAAGTTTTGATAAATCCCTAGCCCGAAACAATACAGCGCAAAGAGCATCACAGGCACAATTGCCGTACCGGTTGCGACGATGACAAGCCGCCGAAAATTTATTCGACGATTCCCAATCGCGTCACGGATTTCGATCAATGTCGGAATCGCCATAAGAGGGAAAAGCGTCGTCTTCTGAAAAACACCCAGCACGAGACACGCTACGAGAGCGGCGAAGCGCTTTGGACCGGGATCATCTCGCCACCGAAGCCACAGCCAGAAAAACGCTACGACAAAAAACGCGTTGATGGCGTCAAGCTGAATAAAAAATGCATTGCGCATAACCGCGGCGTTCGTACAAAAAAGAAGTCCGACAGGCCAAAAGGGAACGGATGGGGCAAGGCGGCGGGAAATCACCTTGAGTACAATCAGCGATCCGAGCGTCGCGGCCAGGTTGAGCCATTGGAGAATCAAAATGGAATCGGCATGCACAAACATCAACAGCGCAATGGCGATGGGCGTTAAAGGAGATGGAGAATGCGGGTATTTTACCAAAAAGCTTTGCAAGTAGGGCAAGACTTCGGCGCCGCCAATGCGAAGGCTATGATGAAGTATCTCCCCGGCGCGCCAATAATTGTCCCAACCGGGCCTTTGCCACCAGAGCCATTCCCGCCAGGAGAACCAGGCCGCTATCGCCAGAAGGACGACAAAAAGAAACATCTCGGTCAGCGGAGTCAGTTCAAAAAGCGCGCGGCGCGACCCGCTGCGTGTCCCCTTTTTTGAAGCCAACGCAAAGGCCATAAACGCCAGGCATGCCGACCACACGCACAGGTATTGCGGCATATGGCGCAACATTTGTTGGTAGTTGGCAAGATGCAGGGCATAGGGGTACGGCGTCGCGAGAGTGTTGGCGAACAACTTTGGAAAGTACGCCCACAAGAGAGCCAAAAGGCCGATCAGCAAAGAGCAAGCCGTCAATATTGCAACGGGAAGCTGAATTTTTCCTGATTTGAATCTCATTTTCTTCCTACGCGTCGCGCAAGAATACCCCACCAATGTCAAACTCGCATAAGGTCCTTCTTGTGACAAGCGCGATTTCGTTTATTATCCGCAGAGTAAGGATTGCGCCAATGCAAAACAACGAGCTCGGCCATTTATTGATCGACATGGCCGCAAAACACGGATTCCCCCTCGCCGGAGCGCTGGACCTCGATGCCGGTCTCGGAGCGATGCAGCCATTCATCAATGCCTATGATGAATGGCTTGATGCGGGCATGGCCGGCGATATGGATTACCTCAAGCGAGACCGAAACCTGCGCGCCGATCCACGGGCTGTATTTCCCGATGCCAGAGGCGTCGTGTGCGTGGGCCTACCCTATTACACGCAGGGCGACAACACGCCGGAGCCGGATTCCACATCTTGGGCCCGATACGCGAAATATCTGCGCGGACGTGATTATCACAAAGTTCTAAGGACCCGCCTTGACGCCATGCTCGCCGAGGCCTCGCGCTTTTATCCCTTTGAATGGCAAAGCTATTGCGACGCCGGGCCTGTGCCGGAACGCGCCTGGGCTTACCTTGCGGGACTTGGCTGGATCGGGAAAAACTCCGCCCTTATCCACCCAAAATTCGGCAGCTTTCTATTTCTCGCCGTGGCCTATATCAGCAAATCGCCGGGCGGAGAACCGGCCCCCATGCGCGATCAGTGCGGTCGGTGTGACAAGTGCCTGCAAGCTTGCCCCACGAAGGCGCTTGGCAAGCCGCGCGTGATCGACGCCCGCCGCTGCATCTCCTATTGGACGCTGGTAAAACGCGGACGCCTGGTATTGCGTGATGAGGATATTGCAGCCCTGAAAAACCGCATCGCCGGTTGCGACGCATGCCAGGACGCTTGCCCCTATAACCATCAACCCGAGATGCCGGCGTCTGAGTTTCCTTGCGATCCTGCTGCCGACGCGACGCGCCTTCGCAAGTGGGAGGAGCTTCTGGCGGAAAGCGGCGGCGCCTACAAAAAGCGCGCTCGCGACAGCGCCCTTTCCTTTGTCAGGCCCGCGCATTTTCGCCGCAATCTTGCCTACGCGCTGGCCTCTGCGATCCGTTCGGCTCCAAACGAGGATTTTAGGCGCCTCTTGCCTTTGATAAATCACCGAATGGAAAGCGAAACGAATGACGATATAAAAAGCATTTGGGAAAGGTGTCTGAAAGAGTGAAAGGACAAAGATCAATTCATGGACTGTTGATGTTGTGTCTTCAGAAGGATTGCGTCAGTCCATTGCTGTTGATCCATTCGGCGCAGTACACATAATATTTACTGGAGATAAGGATAACTTTGGGATCTATTATGCCGCCAACGCAAGCGGTGCTTGGGTTATTGAATAGATCAAGACAGTGGACATTCGCAACGTAGCAATGGCCGTCGATGAAGAAGGCCATGTTTTTATGGCCCACGATCGCCCTGATCCCCTGATCCCATTATTGCTGCTTCAATCTCTTCGTCGCTTCCTTGTAGCTGAGGGGCGATAGCTTATCTTTGTTTGCCTCGACGAAGTTTCTTACGACCTCGGGTGCGGTTTTGTCATACTCGCGCAGCGCCCAACCAATGGCCTTTCGGATAAAAAAGTCACTTTCATCGGCGCATTTCAGGCAATAACGAAAAAGGCGCGCTTCATCGGTTTTATCCTTGTGTTTGATCTGGCAGATGATCGCCGTGCGTCGCACCCACATATCCTCGTCTTCAATCCATTTATCCAGAGTAAGGGCCATTTTTTTCGGTTCTTTCAGATGCGCCGCGCCGACAAGTCTCACCGCCGCTTCATCGACCAGATCCCACCACGCGCCTTCGCGAATCAGGGTTTCGTACAGCGGCAGTTTTTGGGGCGAAACGAATTTCTTTTTGGAATGCGCCACGCGCAGGGCTGCGTATTTTCCCTCACGCTGTTTCATCGACCATAGCTCCCGCGCGGCCTGCTCAATGTCTTCTGAGGTTTTCAAAGGATGAATTTTCATCGCCTCTTTGATAACTACATCGCGATCCGGGGCGCTGACGCCGTAAAAAGGCATCTCGGTTTTCATGTACGCAGCCATCTCCCCGGCTTTTTTCTCATTGGCCTTGGCCGCAAATTCCTGTTTGATAAACGAAACAAAAGTGTTTGGCATTTTCCCTAGTCCTCCAAGATCGCACGACCACATATAGTAAGTGCAAATGCGAATTTTTCCAAACATCCCCTCATCGACGGGAAAATCGCTTGACGCGGAGCGCGTATTGGTTATTTGGTAGTGCCTCAATGATTCGAGGCTGATAATTAATGGATCAATTCAAGCTCATCAACACGTACAGCCCGCAAGGAGATCAGCCGCGTGCCATCGAATTTCTGCTGGCGGGCTTACGCGAAGGGGAAAGGCACCAGACCCTTCTCGGCGTGACCGGCAGCGGAAAAACATTCACCATGGCCAACGTCATTGCCGAGTCAAACCGCCCTGCCCTGGTGCTGGCGCATAACAAAACCCTCGCCGCGCAACTCTTCGCCGAATTTAAGGAGCTTTTCCCGGAAAACGCCGTCGAATATTTTGTCAGCTATTACGATTATTATCAGCCCGAAGCCTACATCCCGCGAAACGACACCTATATCGAAAAAGATTCCTCCATCAACGAACGCATCGACCGCCTGCGCCACAGCGCTACGCGCAGCCTGCTCACCAGGCGAGACACTATCATCGTGGCGTCGGTTTCCTGCATTTTCGGCATCGGCAATCCCAGCGAATACAGTCGCATGATGATAATCCTCAATCGGGGGGACCTCATTGAGCGCGATGATCTGCTGCGAAGACTTGTGACGATGCAATATGATCGAAACGACATCGACTTCGCTCGCGGCGCCTTCCGCGTTCGCGGCGAAAACGTCGAGATATTTCCGGCTTATGAAGACGAAATCGCCATCCGCATTGAATTTTTCGACAACGAGATCGAACGCCTGAGCGAAATCGATCCTCTGCGTGGAAAGGTGATCCGGGAAGTGGAGCGCGTCGGAATTTTTCCCAACAGCCACTACGTCGCCGACGAAAAAACTATTGAACGGGCCATCAAGGGTATTAAGGAAGAGCACAAGGAACGAGCTGAGTTCTTGCTGTCGCAAAACAAACTGCTGGAAGAACAGCGGCTCTCCCAGAGAATTCTCTTCGACATCGAGATGATCGCGCAACTCGGCTACTGCTCGGGGATCGAAAACTACAGCCGGCATCTCGACGGACGCAAACCGGGCGAAGCGCCGTCCACGCTCATCGATTATTTCCCGGATGACTTCATCCTATTCATCGACGAAAGCCACCAGACCATCCCGCAGGTCAACGCCATGTACAAGGGCGACAGATCGCGCAAGCTAACGCTCGTGGAATACGGATTTCGCCTGCCCTCCGCACTGGACAACCGCCCCTTGAAATTCGAGGAATTTGAAAAGCGCATCCAGCAGGTCATTTACTTGTCAGCCACGCCCTCAGCCTATGAACTCGACAAATCGAAGGGGGTATTCGCCGAGCAGGTCATTCGACCAACGGGTCTGATTGACCCGGCGCTGGAAGTGCGGCCCGCGGAAAATCAGGTGGACGACCTTCTCGAAGAAATCCAGTTGCGCCTAGCCAAAAACGAGCGCGTTCTCGTGACCACGCTGACCAAGCGCATGGCCGAAGACCTGAGCGAATATTATCGTGATCTCGGCCTGCCCGTGCGCTATCTTCACAGCGAGATCGACACGCTGGAACGCATCGCCATATTGCGCGATCTTCGATTGGGCGAGTTCTCGGTCTTGGTCGGCATCAATCTCCTGCGTGAAGGGCTTGACCTGCCGGAGGTGAGCCTCGTCGCCATTCTCGACGCCGACAAGGAAGGCTTTTTGCGCTCGGCCACAAGCCTTTTGCAAACCATCGGTCGCGCCGCGCGCAACGTTAACGGCAGAGTTATCATGTACGCCGATAAAGTCACAAAGAGCATGAACAAGGCCATCGACGAAACGGAAAGGCGGAGGGAAAAGCAGCGCCTGTACAACGAAGAGCACGGCATCACGCCCGAGTCCATCGTCAAGGGCATTTCCGATGTCCTGAGCAGCATCTACGAAAAGGATTACGTCACCGTGCCCAAGCTGGCGCCGGGCGAGGAAGAGGATTTGCGCGAGGACCAAGTTGAAATGCTCATCAAATCGATGCGAAAAGAAATGCGCAGCGCCGCCAAAAATCTGGATTTTGAGCACGCGGCGCAATTGCGCGACGACATCAAGCGCCTGCAGGAACGTCTTTTGGCGGGGTTTTAGAGTTTCTTCTCCGGCGTTTCTCCGCGGAACATGGAATAACTCAAAAGGCAGTGATAATCCGGGCGCTCCACAATGTAGTCTTTGGAATTTTTGTCCATGAGATTCGACACGACGCCCCAATCCTCCGGGGAAACGTACGGCTTGATATCATCATAAAACATATGCAGCGATGTATCGACGGATGCTTTCACTTCCTCGCCCAGCGGCGCGTGCGTGCAGGCGGCGAAGCCATCGACTCTCGTATTGACGAGCCCCGCGGCCTTCAACCATCCAAGGGCGCACATCACGTGCTGCTCCGGCTTTTTCACTTTCAAATAGGGTATGGAATTCGCCAGACCGACGCCCAGGCGCGCTTCCAAGGCAGGGTATCCAGGAAGTAACACTTGCGTGGTCCAGAAGAGAATAGCGATTGTGCCGCCGGGTTTGACGACGCGACGGAAACCTTTGAGCGCTTTTACGGGATAGTCTATGCTGGAACCGTCTCGCGCAGGTATCGGCCAAAGCGCATCCTTGCACCACAGCCAGTCAAAAGAATCATCCTTCATGGGCAAATGAAACAAATCACCAACCTGAAAGTTACAGCGCTCGGCCACGCCAGTCTCGTCGGCCATTTCTCTGGCGACACTTAAAAACTCATCGCACGTATCCAAACCGACGATTCGAGCGCCCTCGCCTGCCGCTTGAGCGAGCCGAATCGCGTTATGTCCGATGCCGCAACCAGCATCCAAACCCATGCTTCCCGGCTGCGGAGCCAGGGTTTGAATCGCTTTTTCGATGGCATCAATTGTTATCGGATAAACTTTTTTCAACTGGCTTGCGTAATGCGTCATGTCTGGTTCTTGGCTCATAATTAATTCCTCGGTTGAAAACCAAAATAAGGAACCACTACATATGAAATATAATAGACAAAATCCATTTGATTGGAAATGGAAGAGCCGCTGATTTGACTCGAAGCAACGGAGCGTTTTTGACTATCGCTCCTTTTTTATCGCTTAGGCGGCGCGCAAAGCTCTTTTGACGACGAGAAAATGGAGCGGGCGCGCTTGCGGGAAATTTTTCCCTATTCCCGCGATGGCTCCTTCGGCGTGAATTTTCGAACGAGTACTGCAGCCATCGCAAGGTACATAAGAAAGAGTCCCAGCAGCCATAAAAAGTAGGGCGCGACATAACTCAGACTTCCCGTTTTCATCGACAGTATTCGGACTGCAAATAGAGCCGGAGTCGCAGGAAACACCCAGGAAAACATCTGCAAGTATTTCGGCATCTGCTCGGGCGGCATGAGGAACCCGGAAAACATGAACAGCGGAGTCGAAACAAGCATGAGCACCTGGAATGAGGCATAACGATCCTTTGAAAAATGCGCGACCATGGCCGCAATCGGCGCCATGGCCAACATGAATGCCAAAAATAGAACAAACATGGAAACAGCGCTGACATTGGGCCATCCGAAGAGCGGGAAAACGGCAAATAACATAAAGGCGATGCCCAAAACATAGAAAACCCCATGCGCCATAAACTTTCCCGTCAGATAGGCGAGAGGAAAGGAGCTTTTTTCATCATACTCCCCGAGTTCTCTACGCAACCCGGCGGAAAAGGATAAGGAAATCAGAATCAACTGTTGAAGGATGATTATGAATATCCCCGGAATCAGGAAAGCGCCGTAACTGAGCGAAGGGTGGAAGAGGTTTCGCGTTTCCTGCGTCACAGGCATGATCCGGTTCGCGGCCATGGTTGATCCCATGCCCTGGGAATGGAAAAAGTCCTTGGATATTTCTTCGTTCATGGCGAAAGCGACGCGATGAACCGCCGGATAGGACATGGCGTAAGTCGTCATGTTGACCGAATTGATCCAAAGCCGAATGGCCCCCTGCTCTCCCTTTTTTATTCGTCTGGAAAAATCGGGCGGGATGTAGACAAGCAATTCCGCTTGACGCCTCTTTAAAGCTTCCCAGCCATCCTCGAAGGAATCCGTACGCGTATCAATCCGTACTTCCTGAGTCGCCTCAAGATCCATCGTGAACTTGCGGGAAAGGGCTGAGTTGTCTTCATCGATCACCACGGACGGGCGCTCCACGGCCTGATCCGCGGAATACAGGTATGAGATAACAAAGGGATAAAAAACAGGGATGGCAACGAGAATCATAAGAACCAGCTTTTGGCGACGAATGAATTTCATTTCATCGAGCAAGGAAATTTTCACAAGGCCAAACCAAATACCCAGGGTCCGAAAACCCATTAAAATTTTCTTAGCCAAAGAGGAAAAGGAATTTTTCTGGATGTTTATGAGTTTTCGCATAGCTGCTCTCATCTTGATCTCAGAATTCTCGGAAAAAGAAATCTTTTTGCCGCCGCTCCAAAACCGATCAGGAAAATAAAGACGAGAAATTGTTGACCGAACTGAACATATATATCGCTCATATCTGCAAGACCGGTAGGGAAGTGTAAAAACATTCTGAATCCTCTGGCAAAGGGAGTGAAAGGAATCACCTCGGAAACCCAGCGGACTAGAGGAGGGAACATATCCGTTGGCCATGTGAGGCCGGAAAGCATCATGGAAAGCATCCCCAAAACAACCGTGACTTCCATGGCCAAAAAGGAGCTTGGAATTAGCGAGCCGATAGCCGCCGCCATGAGGATATCGAGAAGAATAAATACTCCGAGCGCCAATAAAACGATGTGAAATCCGCTTTGTGCAAAGATTCCCTCCGCTGGAAGATACAAATAGAAAAAGAGCAAACCAATTAGTAGGGCCCAGAAGAGAATCGCCTGGAATGCGCCGATCAACTCTGTCGTTGTATCCGGGCGCTGGGCAGGGACAAACAAGGAAATAGCCACAATCAGGACAAACACGTGCAACTGGAAGAAAATGAGGATGGGCGCCAAGTAGACGGAGTAATTCGCATAGGGATTGAACATGAAATTTTCATAGACGGCAACTGGCAGAACTTTGCTCATGGCGCGATCCTTGGGCACGCCATACTTTTTCACCATGGTGAGTTGAATTCCTGCGCCCACGACGCCGATGCTTTTACTGAGGGCTTTGTAAACGTTTTTGGCCACCAGGATGTTTGCGCCATCGATAAGAACAAGAATCTCGCCCTTGGTTCCTTTTTTGATTTTGGAGGAAAATTCAGAGGGAATATAAACGACCGCCGCAAGGCTCCCGCGAATCAATAACTCCCTGGCCTCGTCCAAGTCCTGGATTTCCTCGGCATGCAACGCCACTTCGGGTGTTGATTCAATAAAGGTTCGAATAGTTCTGCTGATCCTGGAGTTGTCCTGATCGATGACCGCCACCGGCAATTGGAAAACCAGTTTTTGGTGATAAGCCTGCATGGAAAGAGAAGACATGCAAAACAGCAAAGCGATCATCAACTGGTATCGGCGGGTCAAGAACAGACGTCTTGTTTGATCTCGGAATCCCCGCCAAAGTCCGTTCATTCTTTAGTTCTCCAGTTTCCAGCGAACGGTCATTCCCGGGCGGAGCCCATCGACAGGCTCCACGGGACGGGCTTTGACCTCAAAGCTTTTCAAATCGAAACTATTTTTATCGCTGGTGGCCTTCCATGTGGCGAAATCTCCCAGAGCGCTGATGTTGAAAACTTCCCAATCCACGGTTTTCCCCAAAGCGGGAATGGATGCGTGGATGATTCGCCCTTGTTGTATGTTTTTCAGTTTATCTTCACGGATCGAAAATGTGGCCCAAATATCGTCCATATTTACGACAGTGAGGATCGGATACCCGGTTGCAGCCAACTCTCCTTCGTGAACAATGATCTTGGAAACAACGCCGCTTATCGGGGCATATTGGGTTGTCTCCTTATTGTAACTTTGTACCTCCGCAAGAGCCCCCTGAGCCCTATTCACCAAGGCTTCCAATGCTTCAAGCTGTTCGTCGCGGGCCCCTTTTTGGACCATGTCGTTTTTGGCCTCAGCCATGGCGAGTTGTTCGGTGGCAACGTTGAATTTGAACTCAACCTCGTCCAACTTCGCCTTGGGGATCGCCTTTTGGTCATAGAGAGCTTTTAGGCGATCATACATTTTCTTTGTAATGTCCACTTGATGCCCTGCGGCATCCACTTGACGACGAACAGCTCTCTTTTCTTCTGGTCGGGTTCCTTTTCTCGCCATTTTCAGTTGGGCCTTCGCGGCGTCGATGGCAGCGTTGACCTGCTCCACTTTCGCCTCAATGATGTCGCCTTCGAGCAACACCAGCTTTTGCCCCTTCTCAACTCGATCCCCTTCTTTTACGAAAAGCTCCGACACTCTCCCGGGGATCATCGAGGCCACGTCAATCTCCGTGGCGTCCGCCAATCCGGTCATCGAATCCACAGGATGGACGCCGTTGCCGCAAGCGCTTGAAACGAGAACCAATGCCATGATCACTGGAATTAAATTTTGCATTCTTCGACCTCCCCCTTGAACATGTCGAGTTGGCTCCGTTTAGATGGCTGCATCGCTTCGGGGCACGCCATGATTCCTTCAAAAACAAGCTTAATGATATGGTTTAGTGCATCCTCTTTATTTTTCGAGTCCGATAATTCAAGGTCCCAAATAGCCTCCCGCAGCAGTCGCCTTTGGGAATAGGCCAGGCAAAGTCCGATGACCGTCAACATGAGTTGATTCACGTCTAAATCGGGTCGGAAAGTCCCCTCTTTCACGCCACGATCCAAAACATTTTTCATATCCTCAAGCCCGGATGAAAGAACATTGACAAGCTCCCTGTCTTGCTTTTTGGAACACTGATTGCCCAGACTTTGCCATCCCAACAACCGAACGAATCCCAGGTTTTCGGAAAGAAACTCGAAAAGCCAACGGAGAAACATCATTGCCTGGTCATAGGGCTTTTGAGTCTCATCAACCAATGATCTGCCGGCTTCTGATATTTTGGCCAGGTTGGAACGGAGCACCTCGAAATAAATGTCTTTCTTGCTTCCAAAATAGATGTAAATCAGGCGTTTGTTGCATCCAGCAGCCTTGGCGATTTCATCAACCCGAGCAGCGTCGAAACCTTTGTCCACGAAGATGACTTCAGCGGCTTTTAATAGTTCCTTTTTTGTATTTTCCGCGTTGCGCTGGTTTTTTTGGCGAGTCTTTCCCATTTCATTTCCTACTTTCTTTGACTGCCTGCCGATCAATGTTGCCGATAGGAGCGCGATCCAGGGACGATGCCTTCAAGGGTTCCTCGGACAGAACCGGGCTTTCTCCGATGGCCAAATAAAGAGAGTATATGGAAGTCAATAGGTCGTAGCGGGCAGATATGTGGTCGCTTTTCGCCTTGACGCCAAGGGTTTGTGCATCCAAAACATCCACGGAGGTCGCCATATTTTCCTTGAAACGGAGTTGCTGGATCCGTAAGTTTTCTTGCGCCTGATCCACAGCCTTGCGGCTCGCTTCAACGCGCTGATCGGCGGATGTCCACGCCAGATAACACTTTTGAACCTCCAGCCGAATCAGGTTTTGAACCTCTCTTTTCCGAATATCCACTTGGCGGCTTTTGGCATTTTCCGCCTGAGCTTCGTAGTAGTTGCTCCCCCAGTTCCAAAGATCCCACTTCAAGGCAAGGCCCACGAAGCGCTCTTCTTCCTGGGACAACATAATGCCCTCCGTATACTGCCACCGGCCGATGGCGGCGAGTTGCGGGGTCAGATTCCACCAGGATATTTTCCCGACGGCTTTGGCCGCCTTGGCCTTTTGCGTCAAGGCGGAAAGATCTTTTCTGTTTTGAAGGGCTCGCTTTCGGGATTCCGAAAGGGACACATTCCAATCCTTGGCGTGTTCAAAATCGACGCTTTTCACCTGAATATCGAAATCGACCGGAAGTCCAACAATATTGGCCAAAACCGAACGCATAAGGGCCACACCGGATTGGGCTCGGATAAGCATCTGCCTCGCATTAGCGAGCTTCACTTCCGCCGTCAATATCTCATTTTTTCCGATGAATTCCGCCCGGTAGAACTCCATCGCCTGATCGACATGGGCTGAAATCGTATCCACTGCTGATTGAGCAACCCTCTCCAATTCCTGAACCTTCAAAAGAAGGAAATAATTTTCAATCGTCTTGTAGGCAACCTCGCGACGGGTGCGCTCAAAAAGGTCGGTTCTTGCATTTTCACCGGCCCTCCCGGCTTGATAGCCATGGTAGACCGAAAAAAGAGGCGTAATCGGCTGCATGAGAGTTAGCGATAATTCTCTGGTCTCCGATGAACGCAGCTCTATGGGTTGAATCGGTTCAAGGACCAAATCCAGCGCCCTTTGCGTGAGACTGGCGTATTTCGGTTTGAGCACCACGTAGTCCATGGGATCAAGTTCATAGGAATCATCCCATCGCAAAATATTCCCCTCAACTTTCAGCGAGGGGCCGAATTTCCCACGAACACTCTTCTTTACAGCCGTTGCCTCTTCCAGTTCTGCCTGGGAGCGTTGGATGGACAAGTTGTTTTTCATGGCCATTTCCAAGGCGTCGGAAAGAGTCAGTATCTCCGCCGAGACGACCCTAGGAAAAAGGAGGATGGCCAGGATAAAAAAAAGCGCTTTGGGGAAATTAGCCAAGCGACTCTTTTTTTCCGCTTGATTTTCAAAATTTTCGTTTTTCTTGCGTGTCATGGGTTCGCCATCCGTAGGTAACTAACCGGTTAGTTACTTAATAATCCTTAGCACCAACGCTGTCAAGAAAAATGCGAAAATATTTCTACAGGACTCCCTCGCTCAAACTCTTTCGTCAGAAACATTCCCATATAGATGAATTCTCGACTTGACACAAAGACGCGCGATGTGTACTCGGCGCGTGGAAATGAGGGACGATATGAAAATCAATAATTCTCAAAGCGCTCTTGAACAAATACAGCAATTTCATCAAGAGGTGGACAGGTTCGCCTCCGAGCTTAGGGGCAAACTGGGAAATCGAATCCGATGCCGCCTCGGCTGCTCGGAATGCTGCGTGGATGATTTAACCGTTTTTACAATCGAAGCTCTGTGCATAAAATCCGAGTTCGCAAAGCTTCTTGAAACTGAGTCCCCCGCGTCCGAAGGCGCTTGTGCTTTTCTCGATGAGGCCGGCGCCTGCCGCATTTACAGCGCCCGGCCATATGTATGCCGCACGCAGGGTCTGCCCATCCGCTGGTTTGACGAAATGGAAAGCGGGCAAATCGCCGAGTACAGGGACATCTGCCCCGTAAATGACGAAGGCCCACCCATCGAAGGATTTGAAGAAAAACTGTTTTTGACCATCGGACCCTTTGAGGATCGCCTACGCGCCATCCAAAGCGCCTTCGACCATGATAAAATGAAACGGGTGCGGCTGCGGGATTTGTTTGAGGCGAATTGCATATTATTTTAAAATGGAAGAAACTTCCATCCGCGCTATGTTCACAAGCAAAAGCCTAAGGGAGAATTTATGCCCAGGAAAAAAAGTCAGAAGAAAAGCACTGCCGCTGAAAAAGAATATGCCCAGGAACTGATCGCACGGATCGTCCGCGAATGCCCGCGTCGCCAACCGACCAGCGAAGACGAACGACGCTCCCAGATGATGATGAAGGAGGAATTTGAAAACATCGGTCTTTCCACCGAGGTTCAGGATTTTGAATTCAACGACAATTTATATGCCAACATTGCTCTCCATTTCGGCCTGGGGACTGTCGGCACAATGGTTTCAGGTGTTTTTCCACTGGGAGGTTTGGCGCTCCACAGTCTGGCATCAGGATCGTATTGGGCCGATTCCACGCGGCGCGCCTATATCCTTCGACGCCTGCTTCGTTTTAAGCCATCCCAAAATCTTCTCGCGACCATGCCCGCGGAAGGTTCGCCTGATCTTCGCGTTGTTTTTCTGGCCCATGCCGATGCGGCCTTCACTGGCCTCTTATTCAATCCGGATTTCATAAAAAAATTCAGCGGCAATCCCCCAAAAGGGCTTGGTTTCATCAAACGGTCTATGGCCTTCGCTACGCAGACTCAGGCGGCACTGACGGGATTCGATACACTGCGCATTTTCCTCGGTCCGCTGACTTGGCCCCTGCGCCCCATCGAATATGCCCTGACGATTCCTTCAATGATCGCGCTGGGCTTGAACCTGCAAGTTGTTTTACGCAACGAGATCGTACCGGGCGCCAACGACAATTTGAGCGCCGTCGCGGCACTTCCAATTCTCGCGCAAAGACTCGGGCCGAAAAAACCGAAAAACGTGGAATACGTTTTCGCCATCACCGGTTGCGAGGAAGCCAGTCTCGGCGGCGGCGACGCCTTGGCGAAAGCCATGGAGGGTGTATGGGACAAAAAACGCACGGTAATCATCGGTCTCGACGGCCTGTCCGGGGGTGATCTGAACTTCGCGGAAATGGAGGGCGAAGTCATCAAAACCCCGATCCCGGAATGGCTCGGCAACGTGGCCCGGGAAACCGCAGCGTCGGACCCAAAATTTGATGAAGTGAAAGGCTTTGAAATCCCCGTGGGTGGAACAGACGTCGCAGCCTTTCTCGCCCATGGATGGGAAGGCGTCTGCATGATCTGCGTGGACCATGAAATCGGCGCTCCCCGCAATTATCATTCGCCAGAGGACACGCCGGAAAACCTGGACTACGACAAGCTCATGTACTCCATCGAATTTACGGAAAAACTGGCAAGAAACATCCTGAAATATCGGCTGGTTTAAAAATCTGGCCGGGAAAAAATATGCGAAACGTTAAAGTCTTTTTTCTGGCCCTGGCCGTGCTCCTTGTGGCCAAGGCGGCGCTGATCGTTTTCAGCGGCGGAAGCCCTCAAAGCGGCCTGAACTTCCTGCGCCCGGTGGACGACGCCTACATTTCGCACCGATACGCAGCTAATCTAGCCGAAGGGCGCGGCCTGGTTTACAACATTGGCGAGCGCGTCGAAGGCGGGACAACTTTTTCATTCATAGCCCTTCTTTCGTTTTTCGGATTCCTGGGCATAAATCGACTGGACATTGTTGCCGTCATCTTCGGCCTGCTGGCCACCGCAACCCTCGCCATGCTGGTCTGGCGCTTTATGCAATCACGGCGCGACGGCCCTGCCCAATGGCCTGACAAATTCATCTTTGGCTATCTGTGCGTGGGCGTTACGGCGCTGGTGTGGAGTTGGTCGGGCATGGAAACGCCGATTTTGGCGCTGATAATCTTCGCGGCCTTCCTGAGTCATCTGCGCGAGATCAAAGACAACCGACTGCCTATTTTTAGTGCCCTTTTCACTGTGCTGGCCGGATTGACGCATCCAGAGGCGATCCTCGTCGCCACTGTCCTGGGCATGTCGTGGCTGATTCCATTTTCCAAAAAACGGTGTGCACTCGGCGTTCTTTACGGCGCAATCGTCGTAGCCCTTTTCGGCGGCTACTGGCTTTGGCGATGGCGGTACTTCGGGCATCTGATGCCCAACACTTTTTACGCCAAAGCGGCCGGCGGCGGTCTGGACATGGCCAAAAGCGGACTGATTTACGTGCGCGTCGCGCTTTTCTCGGCCCTTTTTCCGATCATTCTGGCAGCCTTTGCCCACGCCAGCTTCAGATCCCGAGGAAAACTTATTTTCGCCGGAATCGCTGTCATGTTTTTCGTTCTCATCTTCCAAAACATGGCTCTTTTCGCCTGCATGGGAATGCTGATCTGGTGGGCGCTGAAAAACAGGGATGTGGTGAAAAAGCAGCCACGATGGGTGTGGCTGTTTGCATCTTATACCTTCGTGCATCTAGCCGTGGTCATAAAAGTCGGCGGGGATTTCTATCCTTTTCATCGTTTCATCTGGCCCGTATTGCCTTTATGCCTGCTGGTTATCTGGAAATTCTGGCGCGACGCTGCAGACCGGCAGGACAAGGCGACGACAGACGATGAGCAAGCGCCAGTCAAAAGCCCCGCTATCTCTGTTGCGAAGCTTGTTTTGATCATCATGGCGATCAACCTGTGGTCTTATACGTACACCTTCCAGGGCTTCATCCACAGCGAGCTTCAGCGCGTGGTCAAAAATTTCGCCGAAGTTGGAAAATCTATGCGCAAATCAATGCCCGCCGACGCGACTGTGGCAACACTTCCCATCGGAGCATTGGGTTATTTTTCCAAACTGCGCATTCACGACATGATGGGCCTTGTCGATAAACACATAGCGCACATCGAC
>Ga0307990_1001783_pt1 | contig 17870 bp, 12 predicted proteins | sample EllFjometagen129_FD_203168 | JGI IMG/M metagenome (GOLD analysis project Ga0307990, IMG submission 203168) | Marine microbial communities from Ellis Fjord, Antarctic Ocean - #129 | ecosystem: Environmental > Aquatic > Marine > Unclassified | place: Southern Ocean | collected 2014-10-08
ATTGGAATCAGTATATCCAGCAACAATATAGCCGCCATCGTTGGTCTGTTGAATGGAATGTGCAATAGTATAACCAGTTCCATAAATTCCGCCGAAAGCTTTTTGCCACTCAAGAGTGCCTGAAGAAGTCAATTTCACTATCCAATAATCATAATCACCATGATTTCCGCTCACATCACCATCATTGGATCCAGTATATCCAGCAACAATATAGCCGCCATCGCTGGTCTGTTGAATGGAATATGCTCCATCTTCATTAGCTCCGCCGAGGCATTTTTGCCACTCAAGAGAGGGCTGGGCAAAAGAAGTGAAAAAAGAAAAACTAAAAACTAAAAATAAACTGCTCAAAAGAAATAATTTTTTCATAGTGTTAAATTTTTAGTTAATAATTAAATGAATTAAATGAATTTACAAAGATAAAAAAATAATTAATAAAAAAAAATTTTTTTTACCTCCTAAAATTAGCAGGTCTCAAAAATAGTAAAAAAAATTTACATTTAAAAACAAACTATTTTTGAAATTTTGTGCAAAAATAATGTTTATTTTTATAATACAATAATTTAAGTTTCGGACTTATTACATTGCTGTCAATCAGGTTATTAAAACTAACAGGCAGTTGCCTGTCTGAATTAGAACATTTTTAAGCCCTGAAAGGGCATTATATATCAACGCAGGGTGTAGCCCTGTGAAAAATATAAATACAATACTAGGCTAAGCCCTGAAAGGGTTTAATCTCAATCCCATCGGTATCTTTCATCATACTCTCAGGCGACTGCCTGACTCCTTCAGGAACTCTAAATATTCTTCCTGAAAGGTCTTTTTTCGGTGATGAATGAGATTTCACTTTTTCCAACTTTGATTATGCCCTTTCAGGGCTTATGTCATTTGTTATTGTTCATTCACAGGGCTATCGCCCTGTGTTATTGATTTTGCCCTTTCAGGGCTTGTCGTTTTATAACATATTTTATAGTTTTGGTTAATACTTTTATAATTTCCTCAAAATTAAGAAATTACAAGTAAAATATGCTACTTTTTTTTATTTTTTATTAATATTCTTTTGTTGATTAACAACAACTTAGCAAGTCCGAAACTTCAGTTATTGATTCTTTAAATCATAGATGGATTGACTTATATAGTAATAAAAAAATTGACTAAGGGATTCTAACAAAAGATTCCTCACTGCGTTCGGAATGACAGTTAATTGTTTTTAGTGGGGGAAAGAGTAATCTCAAGCTAAATTAAAATAGGGTAGCTTGTAAAATACTATTTTATGTAGCACCTCAAAATCATTATTTCATTAATTGATATCACGTCTCACTTATATATGAATAGCTTCATTATAAGCATTAGCAGCAGCTTCTTTAATTGCTTCTGACATAGTGGGATGCGGGAAAACAGATTTAATTATATCCGGTCCTGTAATATTTAGTTCTTTTGCCAGCACTAATTCTGAAATCATTTCTGTAACATTTGCACCAATCATGTGTGCACCTAATAATTTGTCATTATCAGCATTAAAAATCAGTTTAACAAACCCTTGTCTTTCGCCGGATGAATTAGCTTTACCGGAAGCAGTAAAAGGAAATTTGCCTGTTCTGATTTCATAACCGGCTTCCTGAGCTTTTTTTTCTGTCAGTCCTATAGATGCAATTTCAGGCATTGTATAAGTACAACATGGTATATTTTTATAATTTATTGTTTTGGGATTTTTGCCGGCAATTTTTTCAACACAAACTATTCCTTCTGCTGATGCTACATGTGCTAATGCCTGTCCATGCACAATATCACCTATTGCATAAATACCTTTAATATTTGTTTGATAATAATCATCAACTTTTATTTTTCCTTTTTCCAATTCTATTTTCATTTCTTCAATTCCTAATCCTTCAAAATTCGGACTAATTCCAACAGCAGAAAATACTGTTTCTGCTGTATGGACTTCTTCTCCTTTATCTGTTTTTATGGTAGCCTCACATTTGTCATTGTTTACATTTATTGACTCAACCAAAGCATTAGTCATAATTTTTATTCCTGCCTTTTTAAAAGAACGGCTCAGTTGTTTTGAGATATCTTGATCTTCAAGAGGGATAATATAAGGCATAATTTCAACTAATGTTATCTCACTGCCCATAGCATTGTAAAAATAAGATAATTCTGTTCCAATAGTACCGGAGCCAACAACAATCATTGATTTAGGTCTTTTTGGTAATGTAAGAGCTTCTCTGTATCCGATTATTTTTTTACCGTCTTGTCTTAAATTAGGAAATTCACGCGAATGTGCACCTGTAGCCAATATAATATGATTAGCAACATAAAAACTTTCATTTCCTTGTTTATCAATGACTTTGACGGTCTTATTATCAATTAATTTGCCAAAGCCCTTTATTACTTCAATTTTATTTTTTTTAAAAAGATACTGAACACCTTTACTCATATTATCTGCCACTTTACGACTTCTTTCAATTATATGCAAGAAATTTACTTTTGCATCTCCGTCAATACTTATGCCATAATCAGCAGAATGTTTAATATATTGAAAAACCTCAGCACTTTTTAAAAGTGTTTTTGTTGGGATACAACCCCAGTTTAAGCAAATACCTCCTAATTCTGCTCTTTCAATAACGGCTACTTTCATACCTAATTGCGATGCTCTTATAGCAGACACATATCCACCAGGGCCACTACCAATTATTAATATATCGTAATTCATATTTTTATTCATAAAATAAAAGTTAAATTTTTTTTGCAAATTTAAGTATTATTTATTTTTCAAAAAAATTATACCTTCGCATTTTCAAAGTTAATTTAATTATAATTAATTAAAAGATAAATATTATGGACTTATTTGATAAAATTGAACGTAAGCCGGGTCCATTAGGACAATACTTTAAAGAAGCTCATGGATACTTTGCTTTTCCAAAATTAGAAGGTGAGATATCCAGCAGAATGATTTTTAGAGGAAAGGAAAAAATAATATGGAGTATAAACAATTATTTAGGACTGGCTAACAATGCAGAAGTAAGAAAAACCGATGCAGAAGCAGCAAAAAATTGGGGACTTGCATATCCTATGGGCGCAAGAATGATGTCTGGACAGACAAAATATCATGAACAATTAGAACAACAATTAGCTGAATTTGTTGGCAAAAAAAACGCTTTTCTGCTTAATTACGGGTATCAGGGAATGGTTTCTATAATAGATTCTCTTGTTGATAGAAATGATGTAATAATTTATGATTCTGAATCTCATGCCTGTATATTAGATGGTATGCGTCTGCATATAGGCAAACGATTTGTATTCCCTCATAATGACATAAAAAATTTAGAGACAGAACTTGAAAGGGCAACAAAACTAACAGACAGAACAGGTGGAGCTATCCTGATTGTTATAGAAGGCGTTTTTGGAATGTCAGGCGACTTAGGGAAAATAGATGAAATAGTTGCTTTAAAAGATAAATATAATTTCAGATTACTTGTTGATGATGCACATGGTTTTGGCACAATGGGAAAGACAGGCGCAGGCACGGGCGAAGAATTAGGTGTTCAGGATAAGATAGATTTATACTTTGCAACTTTTGCAAAATCTATGGCAGGTATTGGCGCTTTTGTAGCAAGTGATAACGAAAATATTATTAATTTTTTAATGTATAATATGCGTTCACAGATATTTGCAAAATCATTGCCTATGCCAATGGTTATCGGTGCAATGAAACGACTGGAATTACTTAGAACAAAACCGGAACTAAAAAGAAAACTATGGGAAAATGTAAGATATCTGCAAAAAGGATTAAAAGCTCTTGGACTTAACCTTGGTAACACCCAATCGCCTATAACACCGGTATATTTATCAGGAGATATACCTGAGGCAACAAATCTGACAGTTGACCTTAGAAAAAATTATAATATATTCTGCACAATAGTTGTTTATCCTATTGTGCCTAAAGGTGTTATATTACTGCGGCTTATACCAACAACTGTTCACACCAAAGAAGATATTACTCTTACAATAAATGCCTTTGCTCATATAAAAGAAAATTTAGAAAAAGGAAAATACACAACAGGCAAAATTGCTGATATTGCTGAGTGAAGATATCTTTGAGATATGTCATATAAAAAATATCTATACTGTTATAAATGTTGCTTTTGAGCCATCAAAAATATAGAATGTTTGTAATATTTATTCCGCATAGGGCAGATAATCATTTTGCCTTGAATCTGGCTTATGAACAAAACAAAAAGTATAAAATTTTCTAATAAACATTTTTATTTGATGTATTATCAATTTATTTATTATATTTGCACAAAAAATTATCTATAATAGTTAAAAATAACGACAAATGATAAAATTAGTAAACATATCTGTGAATAATTTTAAAAATATTATGAATACAGATATTGAGATTAAAAATTTTAATGTTATTGTTGGTCCAAATAATTCAGGAAAATCTAATTTTATTCTGATTATTCCTTTCTTGGACTATATTATTAATGGTTCATTAGATTCTGTACAAAAGTCAATGGAAAACGGTTTTTTTCCTTCCGGTTTTGGCGTAATTGCAAATAGAATAAGTAAAAACAAATTAGAAATTGATATATCGTTACAATATTTTGATACAATCAGTAAAAATTTATTTAAATATCAAATTAAAATTTCTTATGAAGTAGATAAGGAATATCATCTCTCACATAAATATAAAATATTTTATGAAAATTTAGAATATAAAAATATTCATAATACAGGAAAAAATATTAACATATTTAGCAGGGAAAAATCTGATATAAATTTCGGAAAAGATATTTCAAAAAAAAATATTAAAAGTATTCCTGATTATGCGAGTGTATTTAGATTTCTTTCTCTTATTATAGAATCGCAAGAAATTACCAAAGGATATAAAGATGCGATTAACGGAATGAAGCATATTTTAAATGCTCCAATATTTTATTTTTCAAATATAGAACTTAAAAAAACTGACGATGAGAAACGTATTAAATCATTTGGTTCAAGAACTATTGCTGTGGATATAGAATATGACATTTTTAAATTAAAAGAAAGTAAAGATAAATGGAAAATATTTGCAGAGACAATAAATAATTTGCTTGATATTACAAAAATATACGCAGATTCTTTTCCAATCGGGAAAAAAGAAAATAAAATTAAATATTTTGTATATTTAACCCATTTAGGTTCAGGAAAATTATTAGATGAACTTTCTGATGGTTCACTATTATTGATTTCATTGGTAACAGAAGTATTTATGTCAAAAAGTGATATAATTTTTATTGAAGAGCCGGAAAATTCAATTCACCCAAAGGCACTTAAAGATTTAATTCTTTTTTTACGAAGCTATGATACTGAAAAACAATTCATTTTAACAACCCATTCAAGTTCTTTGCTTAATATGATAAAACCTAAAGATGTTTTGATTGCCAGATTAAGTAAAAATGGTAACAGTAAGTTAGGACGCGTTAATAATATAAAGGAACTTAATAAAAGACTTAGAAAAGGTTATATCAACTTTGGCGACACTTTAATCTATAATATTGATGAAGAGGATGAAGAAAGCAAAACCTATTAATAAAATTATACTGTTCTTATATGAAGGCGAAACCGATAAAGAATTTTACAATAAAATATTCCTTTTGAAATTAAGCGGAAAAGGAATTAGAATGCATAAAATGAATTTAAAGGGAGGTATTAACAATAAGAATGTAGCTGATGAAATATATGGATTTCAGATAGCACCTTCAAACAAAAACAAAAACGAAATTCATGTGTTTATTGGATATGATAGAGAAAGAAGGAGGAGAGAAACACCATTAAGAATAAATATTGAATTGCTAAATAAAGATTTCGTTAATGTAAAAAATAGTAATATAAAAAGTATTAATCAAATTATTGCAACACAAGATTTAGAAAGTTGGTTATTTATAGATATTGAAGGTATTTATAAATTTTTAATAGTTCCCAAAGCAAATAGAAATATTAAAAAATATGCAAATATAGAAAACTTTAATAATAAAGATTTATCTAAATTGTTTAGACAATTTGGAGCACAATACCAAAAAGGTAAAAGAGTAGAAAAGTTTATTGATAAATTAGACCTGACTAAAATATATACTAATTGTCCGGATTTAAGAAAAGGGATTAAAAGTATGATTAAATATTTTTAACTTCACACATAAATGCCCCGCTATTATAAATGTTGCTTTTGAGCCATCAAAAATATAGAATGTTTGTAATATTCTCCGCATAGGGCAAACAATCATTTTGCCTAATACAGACAGTTTGATATTATTTTCCTATACAAAATTTCCCAAAAATATTGTTAAGTATCTCATTATCAGTAACTTGTCCTGTTATTTCACCGAGATAATGCAAAGCATCTCTTAAATCCACATCTAAAAGTTCAGTATATATATTATTATTTATCCCGGTTTCAACATTTTGTATTGCTTTTAATATTTTTGAAAGAGCTTCATAATGCCGGGCATTTGATACAACAACATTGTCTTTTGTAATGTCTTCAGTATTAACTGATTTTAATAAACTATCAGTAATAAGATTTATATTTTCTTTTCTTTTTGCTGATATAAATATTGTTTCAAGTTCAACAAAATTTTTAAATTGCTTTGGTAACTCAACAAGTTTATCTATTTTATTACCAATAATTATTATTCGTTTTGTTGTTTTTTCTTTTATTTCATTAATTTCTTTTTTTAGTTTTTGTAAATTGGTATTGCATATATCAAATACATAAAGTATTATTTCTGCCTGTTCAATTTTTTGGTATGTTTTTTTTATTCCAATTTTTTCAATTTCATTTTTTGTTGTTTTTTTTAGTCCTGCAGTATCAATAAATCTAAAGCATATATTATTAATAATTAAGGTATCTTCAATTATATCGCGTGTAGTGCCGGGAATTTTTGATGTGATAGCTTTTTCTTCGTTGAGCAGAGCATTGAGCAGAGTAGATTTCCCGACATTAGGTTTTCCAATAATAGTAACAGGAATACCATTTTTAAGCACATTTCCAAGAGAAAAAGATTTAATCAAATAGGTTATTTCATTTTTTATATGGGATAAAAGGTCTAAAAGTTTTGTTCTATCAGCAAATTCAACATCTTCGTCAGAAAAGTCCAGTTCCAGTTCAATTAAAGATGCAAAGTTTATTAGTTTTTGTCTTAATTTTTTTATTTTATTTGAATAATTGCCTTTCATTTGTTGCAGAGCCAGGTCGTGTGATAATTTTGAGTCAGAAACAATAAGGTCTGCAACAGCTTCTGCCTGAGAGAGGTCAAATTTATTATTTAAGAAAGCTCTTAAAGTATATTCTCCCGGTTTTGCCATTCTGGCTCCGTTATCTATGAGTAGTTCTATAATTTTTTGTTGTATATAAAATGAGCCATGGCATGATATTTCAACAGAATTTTCGCCTGTATAAGATTTAGGTTCTTTAAATACAGATACTAATATCTGGTCAATTAGATTGTTGCCATCATAAATTGAACCAAAATGAACAGTATGTGATTTAACTTTGGATAGTTTGATTTTTTTGTTAAAAGGTCTAAATATTTTTTCACAAATATGTATGGCATCTTTGCCTGATAGTCGTATGATGGATATAGCACTAATGCCGGGAGGCGTGGCTAAAGCACAAATAGTTTTATTATCAATAATATTATTGTATATCATTACAGATATTAGTTAGATTCATAAGCTCCTAAGTCGGGACATAGTTTCCGTCCGTTTCCGTTTATATCGCAGCAGATATTATATGGAGAAGAAGTTAATACAGAAATACTTCCTTTGTCAATAGCAGGAGAGCCATAATTTAATTGATAATTATTTGCAGCATAATCAATAAATAAAGGGTCCAAATTTTTTATGCAGCTTACATAATAGTTTTCGTCAGAAGTGCTTAGTTCTGTTTTTAGCAGACAATGGTCAAATTTGTAACTAAATATTTCGTCTTGATTTTCGTCTAATAATATTTCTTTTTCATTATTTCCATAGATAATACAGTTTCCAAAATATGCTTTATTAAGAGGTCTTAGTTGTATTTGTCCATAAATATCTTTATACCAGTTGTTTAAGACCAAAGAAGGCGTTTGTCTTAAAGAATAATCCCAGTAGTTTCCCAGTGTGCAATGTCTGAAATCGTAATCACCGCCAAGAGAGAGTATTAATGAATATTGTCCGCAGTTAGATATGACGCAGTTAAAAGCATCTATAGCAGTTCCTTGTGCGAGTATCCCAACAGAACTCATATTTTTTATAATAGTATTATGTATTATAAGTGTTGGATTCAGAGAATTTCCTAATGTATCTGCCTGAATTGCTACAGTGCCGTTTTTTATTACGGCATAGTTTATTTCATTATCTTTACTTCCGGCAGATAGCCATATTCTGTTCCATTGTCCCGGAATATCTTTATAACTTTGTTCAAGCCTATCTCCCTGAAAATATACTCTATTATCTTTTGTTCCGTTTACTTTCATTGTTCCTCCATCATATACCCAAATCACAGCATTTGGATGCAAATAAATTTGTGTTCCTTCGGGTATTGTCAAAGTGCTGTCAGTATCAATCACCATATAGCCATATATAAGATGTGGCTTATCGTTTTTCCATGGTGTTGCACAGCCGGCATAAGATATATATATTCCCAGATTTTCAATAGGTGTGTCAGGTGTATGATAATATGCATCTTGTCCCCAAGCTATTAATTTAACTTTTTGAATGTTGTTATTCGTCTCAAAAATAATAGAATCCATAATAACTAAAGGGCTATTTTGATTTGTAGGGTCAACAGTAACTTTAACAAATATATATAAACTATCATTAGCATCTATTTCAATATCGTAAGCTGATACAGATGGATAACCATTAATATTAATTCTGAAATTAGAGTTTGTGCCTCCTGCTAAATGTATTGACGATATTCTTATTTTTTTATTATTTGTATTATATATTTTTAGTTGTTTTGTTGTTGAACCAACTGTTGTAAAGACAGTATCAAACAGGATAGAATCATTTGAAAAGTTTATTTTATATGATTGGTCAGTAGCAAAATCATCTTTTTTGCAAGATATAATTAAAATTACAGAAATTATAAATAAAATATTGAATATGGAAAATATTTTAACAGAGATATAATGTTTAATATATCTTATATTAAGTTTGTTCATTATAATTTTTTAATACTAAATACGTAATTTTTTAAAAAATATTGTTTTTTTTTTAATATCTTATTTAAAATGCATAATTGTTTCTAATTTCCCGTTCAAAACTCTAAACTTTAAATTATTTATCTATCATTATATTTAATATTGTTTTATCTATTTGGTTTGCATTTTTTTCGTTTATTTTAATATAATTTTTAATTGTTTTTTCTACATCATCATCTATTATACCATCATTTTTTGAAGCGCCTATATTATCAATAGCAAGTAATGCGGATAATATTGCTGAGCTTACGCCTGTATATACTTTAAGGGAGCAGCCAGGTTTAGCTCCGTCACAAATAATTCCTGTAACATTAGCTATCACATTTTTTATAGCATAGTTTATATTTTTGAGTTTTCCACCTAACAGATATGTTATGCCACAGCTTGCTCCTATTGCAGCAACCATAACACCACATAAAGATGATAATCTGTCCATAGATGTTTTTATGTATATATTTATCAGATTGCTTATTATAAGTGCTTTTGCTAAATGTTCTTTATCTGCATTTATTTTTTCTGCTACTGCTATAACAGGTATAAAAGTTGTCAGTCCTTGATTTCCGCTGCCGTAGTTGCTCATAACAGGATATTTACTGCCTGACATTCTTGCATCTGCTGCGGCAGTAGTAAGTAATAATGCATAGCTTAAAATATCATCTTTCAAAAGTCCTTTTTTAATATTTTTTGATATTCTTTTCCCGATTTGCATCCCATAGTCCTTTTTTAATCCTTGTTCTGCAATAGTTCTGTTCATTTCTGCTCCTTTAAGGATAAACTTAATATCAGCAAATTTTGCGTTAGTAGCAAAATCAAAAATTTTTTCAACATTCAAATTAACATTATCATTTTTATCTGTTACAAATTTGTTATCTTCATATTTTCTTTGTTTTTCAAATATTTTTTTATTATTAAGTTCTATAAGTACTATGTTTGAATGAGTATGTTCAATAATTACTTTCGCATAATTTTTTTCCTTTATACAAATACTTTCAATATATAATGTATCAGTTTTATCTTTTATATTAACATTTATCTGTGCATTTTGAACCATTTTTTTAGCTTCCCGAATGTTGGCAGTATTAATATTTTTCAATACTTCTAATTTATATTCAGAAACGCCTCCTGTTGCTCCAAGAGCTGCTGCTATATTTAACCCAGTCATACCAGTGCCGGGAATACTAACGCCCATTCCATTTTTATATATATTTTTACTAACAAAGATATCTATCTTCTCAGGTTTCATATTCAAAACTTCTTTAGCTTTTGCTGTTGCAATCGCAACTGCTATAGGTTCTGTACACCCAAGAGCAGGAACTACTTCTTCTTTTATTAACTTAATTATTTTTTTTGTGTCAGTATAATTCATTATGTTATTATTTTTTTATCAGGCATCAGTCGGGCGCCTGACCGAACTGCCTGATTGTTTATTTAAAGTCCAAAATTAGTAAAAAAGTGCTATAACATATCAGTTGGTATTAAAATAGTTTTAAGTTAATATGTATTTTTTTATATAATTTAATGTTAAACTTTAGAAATTTGTATTATATTTGCGTTATATAATTATCTGTAATACCGATTTGCATTCAGTATTAAAAAGTAATTTTTAAAAGAATGATACATATTAATAAATTGTTAGAATAGAACCAGTCCCTTTTAAAAAAATACCAAGAAAAGAAAGAAAAAATAATCCAAATGCTATTTACAGAAATGAAAAAGAGATATGTAAAATGCTTAATAAATTGTATAATGAAGGATGGAGATTAATATCTGTTTCTGATCATATAACTAGCTCAGCAGATATTTCTTATCATACTTATTCCACTTATGGAGATATAATGTATTATTTTGAAAGAGATATACAGCAGAGCAATCAACAAGATAGTTTAAACATAAATAGTAAATAAAATTTAAACAATATTTATAATAATATTAAATTTAGTCGGACAATAGTGATAAAATTTAATAATTTTGGATTATTATAATTTTTTAGTTCTTAAGAAATTATAAATACAATAAACAAATGAAATTTACAAAAAAAATAAAAAATAATATAGGTAATTATTTTCTCAAAAAGGAGTTGTCTAAATCAAACAGAAAAAGGGAAATGACAAACCTAAATAATGCAAAAAAAATAGGTGTATTATATAATGCTTCTAATGAAAAAGATTATAAACTGATTTATCATTTTGTTAAAGGGCTTCAGAGAAATCAAAAGATTGTAAAAGCTCTTGGCTTTGTTGAAGATTCAATAATTCCGCATTATTGTTTCCCAAAACTTTCATTTGACTTTTTTACTATTAAAGATTTAAACTGGTATCATAAGCCATCTAATAATTTTGTTACTGATTTTGTTAAAGAAGAATATGATATTATCATTGATTTTTGTTCAGAAGATTCTTTCCCTGTTCAATATATAACAGTATTATCTAAAGCAAAATTCAAAGTTGGCAGATATGGAAAAAACCATAGAGATATTTATGATATGATGATTGAAACTGATAAAGAAATCACACTTGAACAATATATAAAACAAGTTACTCATTATTTAACAATTTTAAATCCTAAAAAAAATGAACAGTAAATTCAAAGGAACCGGAGTTGATATAGTTACACCATTCAGAAATTCAGGATCAATTGATTTTAATTCATTAAGAAATATTATTGAACATGTAATAAAAAATAATATCAACTATATTGTTATATTAGAAACTTCCGGTGAAGCAACTACATTATCAAACGATGAAAAAAATGCTATTTCAAATTTTGTTATAGAGACCGTTAATAAACGGGTTCCTGTAGTTGTAGGTATGGGCGGTAATAATACGCAAGAGGTAATTAATTCTATTATGAAGACCAGCTTTGATGGTATTGATGCTATTTTGTCTGTTGCTCCTTATTATAATAAGCCAAATCAGCGAGGGATATTCTTTCATTATAAAGCAATTGCCAATGCAAGTCCGGTTCCTGTAATAATTTATAATGTTCCGGAAAGAACTTCTGTAAATATTGAAGCTAAAACAGTTTTAAAACTTGCTGATGAAGTAGGAGGCATTATTGGTATTAAAGAGGCATCTGGCAACCTTATGCAATGTATGGACATTATAAAAAATAAACCTAATGATTTTTTAGTAATATCAGGTGTTGATGCTTTGATATTACCTCTTATGTGTTTGGGTGCTGACGGTGTTATTTCTGTTGTCGCAAATGCTTTTCCAAAAGAATTTTCAAAAATAGTAGAACTATGTAAAAAGGGTTCTTATGAAAGAGCAAAAGAAATGCACTATAAACTGATTGATATAATTAAATTGCTCTTTGTTGAAGGAACTCCTGTTGGTATTAAAGCAGCACTTGAAATTTTAGGATTATCTCCCAATAATTTACGATTACCTCTTGTAAAGATAACAAAATCTACACATAATCAATTAGCTAACCTTATTGAAAAATATAAAAAAATGTAACTATTCAGGTATAGGGAAATAAGGAATAAGGAATAAGGAATAAAGGAATAAAGGAATAAAGGAATAAAGGAATAAGGTATAAGGTATAAGGTATAAGGAATAAGGTATAAGGTATAAGGAATAAGGTATAAAGTATAAGGAATAAGGAATAAGGTATAAGGGTATAAGGTATAAAGGAATAAGGAATAAAGGAATAAGGAATAAGAAAATAAGGAATATTGAAATAAGAGCTGAGTGCGACTACTATACCCTATACCTTTATACCTTATACCCTTATACCTAAATAGTAATAAAAATTTTAATACCTTTACCACGTTGGATCAGGCGTCTCGGTCAGGCGCCCGACTGATGCCTGATGGGGTGAATAATTACAAAAAAATGATTGATTTAAAAAAATTAATATCTGTCTGTATTATTTTTTGTTTTTGTATTTTAAATTTTTCTTTTGCACAGAAAAATGTAAAACAACTAACTCAAAGACAAAGAATAGATTCCATATTTAAAAAAAGAGGCGAGATATATTTTAAATTTGATATATCTTCAAAAAAAGAAATCAATATATTGACAAAAATCATATCTATTGATAATGTAAAAAATGAGCATGTTTTTGCTTATGCTAACAGAAAAGAGTTTAAAAAGTTTAAAGATTTGGGATATCAATATGAAATATTATATAAATCCGGCAAGACAAGAGCATTAACAATGGCAACAACAGTAGCAGAGATGCAAAACTGGGACCGTTATCCTGTTTATGATGTTTATGTAAGTATGATGAAACAATTTGCCATTGACTATCCTGATATATGCAAAGTTGAAGATATAGGTATTTCGCAACAAGGCAGAGAATTATTAGTTGCTAAAATTTCTGATAATGTAAATGTTGATGAAGATGAACCGGAGTTTTTATATACAGGACAAATGCATGGTGACGAAATTCTTGATTATATAATATTTTTACGTTTAACAGATTATCTTTTATCTAATTATGGAACAAATCCAAAGATTACAAATCTTATTAATAATATAGAGATATGGATTAATCCTTTATCTAACCCTGATGGCACTTACTGGGGCGGTGATAATACAGTTGCTGACTCAAGAAGATATCTTGCAAATGATGTTGACCCAAATCGTAATTTTCCGGATATTGAAGATGGTAACCATCCAGATGGTAACGCATGGGCAAAAGAAACAATATTAATGATGGATTTTGCTGATGCTCATAATTTTGTTATGTCTGCTAATACTCATAGCGGTGCAGAAGTGGCAAATTATCCATGGGATACATGGGCACAACTTCACGCTGACGACAACTGGTGGCAGTATGTTTCAAGAGAATATGCAGATACCGTGCATATAAACAGTCCTTCCGGATATTTTGATGACCAAAATAATGGTATTACAAATGGCTATCAGTGGTACACTATTAGTGGCAGTCGTCAGGATTATATGAACTATTTTAAAAATTGCAGAGAGGTTACATTAGAACTGTCAAATACTAAACTCTTAGATGCCGGGGAATTACCTGCTTACTGGAACTATAATTACAGGTCAATGCTTAATTATTTAGAAGAATCTTTGTATGGTGTAAGAGGAATAGTTACAGATTCTATAACAGGAGACCCGTTAAAAGCTAAAGTTTATATTGCAACACATGATGCTGATAACTCTTATGTATATTCATACTTACCTGTTGGTGATTATCACCGTCCGATTTATGAAGGAACATATTCTATTACATTTTCTGCTGACGGATACATAACAAAAACAATAAATAATGTTTCTGTTCAAAATGAATCAACAACTATTCTTGATGTTCAACTTGCACAAGCTATGCCTGTTGCTGATTTTACAGCTGATAATAATAATTCCTGCACAGGAATTATTAATTTTGAAGATTTATCATCCCAAGGCACAATTTCCTGGTTATGGGATTTTGGCGATGGCTCAACATCTGCACAGCAAAATCCTGTTCACTTTTATACAACAGACGGAACATTTAATGTTAAGTTAAAGGTTACTAATTCAACAGGTTCTGATTCTATTATTAAAAATGACTATATAAGTATTTGTATTCCGACCTTACCTGTTGTTAATTCTGCTGCTAATTGCGGATCTGTTTCTTTAACATTAATCGGTTCAGGAAATAACGGATTAAAATGGTATGATTCTCCGACAGGAGGAAATCTTTTATGCACAGGCGATACATTTATTACTCCGGTTTTGGATGCTACTACTATTTATTATCTGAAAAATAACGATTTAACATCTTCACAGTTTGTTGGTAAAAGTGATAACTCTGATGGCGGCGGTTATTTTAATAGTGATACAGAACATTTTTTAGTGTTTGACTGCTATTCACCTGTTAAACTTATTTCTGTAAAGGTCTATGCACAAGGCGAAGCACAAAGAACTATTTGTTTGCGTAATAGTGACCGCACTGTAATACAATCAGTTACAGTAAATATTCCTAATGGTGAGAGTCGTGTTTATTTGAATTTTGATATTCCTGCTGGTCTGGATTTACAACTATCAGGTCCTGTTTATCCTAATTTATACAGAAGCAAAAAAACTTTTGGTTCTTATGCTTATCCGTATGAATTGCCCGGATATATAAGTATAAAACATAGCAGTGCAGGTTCAAATCCTACTCAATATTATTATTATTTTTATGACTGGGAAGTTAAGGATTCTACTTGTGTAAGTCCCCGCGTTCCTGTTGAGGCAATAATTAATAATGGAATTCCTGTTGCTGATTTTGACTTTTCTGTTAATAATTATACTGTTGATTTTAATGACTTATCAACAGATGCCAATACTTATTTCTGGAATTTTGGTGACGGAGATACAAGCAATATCCAAAATCCATCCCATACATATATTGATATTGATACTTATAATGTAGAACTTATAGTTTTTAATGCCTGTGGACAGGATACTGTAATATCATCTGTTTTAGTAAATAATATATCAAACAAAGATTATTTAAGTCCTGAGATTAGCATTTTCCCAAATCCTTCTGATGGAAAATTGAATATTAAAATTGTTTCAGATAGAAATGAAAAATATTTATTAAAAGTGATGAATATAACAGGTGAGGAGTTATGCTATACAGATTTGTTTATAAAAAAAGGTAATAATATTAATAGTATGGATTTCTCAAATTATCCCAAAGGAATTTATTTACTCAAAGTATGTTCAGATAAAAAAATTATATTTAAGAAAGTGATTTTATACTGATATATGAGTCCACTCCGAAAAGTCAAAATTGTGTCATTCCGAATTTAGTTCGGAATCTCTAATTTCAATAATATCAATAGATTCTGAAATAAATTTACCCCGTTAGATAATTTTAAGTTAGAGTATTGATTATTATATAATCTTATATCTAACGGGGTGAAGAATGACAAATAAGTAAATATCTACTTTTCGGAGCGGACTCATATATTTATTCCCAAAACCCGGGAATAGTTGCTCCGCAAAATTCACATTTTCCATTTTTAATATGGTTATTTAATATTCTGTATCCCTTTCGTTCAATAATAATTTTTTTACATTTATGACAATAGGTATTTTGAGCTTTATTTCCCGGCACATTACCGATATACACATATTTTATACCTGAATTTAAAGCAATTTCTCTTGCTTTGTTAAGTGTGGCAACAGGAGTATAAGGCAATTGTGTTAGTTTATACATTGGATAAAAACTACTGAAATGTAAAGGAGCATCAGCCAGATTATTTTTATAAAGCCAGTCGCACATTTTTTTTATCATATCAAAGTTATCAGTCCAGCTCGGAATAATAAGATTGGTTATTTCAAGCCATACATTTTCCTGTTTTAATATTTTAAGAGTATTTAATACTGGTTGAAGAGTGGCACCATTGAGTTTCATATAAATATCATTACTAAAACTTTTTAAATCAATATTAGCTGCATCAAGGTATTTTGAAATGGTGCGTAAAGGTTTTTCATTTATGTAACCTGCTGATACAAAGATATTTTTTATGTTTTTTTGTCTTGCCAATTTTGCAGTATCATAAGTATATTCATAAAAACTGATAGGTTCTGAATATGTGTAAGCAATTGATTTGCAATTGTGTTTAATGGCTTGTTCTACAACTTTATCAGGCATTAAGTCGTAATTTTTGGTTTTTTTCGGGCTGGTTTGTGATATTTCCCAATTTTGACAATTTAAACAAGCCAGATTACAACCTGCGGTAGCTATTGAATAAGTCATGCTCAACGGATAAAAATGAAACAAAGGTTTTTTTTCAACAGGGTCGATATGAACTGAACAGGGATTTCCATAAGCAATGCTGTATAATTTATTATTTATATTAACTCTGTTCCTGCAAATGCTTATCTCGTTAAGTTTCAAATCACATTGGTTTGGACACAGAAGACATTTTACTCCGCGTGGTGTTTTTATATAATAAGATGCTTCTTTGCTCCATTTCCAAAGCTCATCCGCGTCAGACGAATTGATTTTTAATTTATTATTAATGTCTTTTGCAAATAATTTGGAGTTCATACCAATCATAAGTCCGCCTAATCCTAAAGCGCTGTATTTTATAAAATCACGTTTGCTGATTTTGTCATCTTTATCTGACATTTTTATAATATTTTAAGTTTAAACATGAAACTTGTTTGATATTTTTACAAATTTAATAATATATTCTAGTATATAAATTATTTTTATTTTTTTTATTACTGTTGTTTTTATATTATTTTTTCAGTTAGTCGTCTGACACAGGCATCAGGTAAATCAATGATAAAATTGTGTATCTTTGTTTTTTTTTGTTAAAAGTTGTATTAATTACTTAAATTTATCTTTAAAAACATAAATACTATATGCTCACATACTTATGCTGAGACCTGTGCTGAATTCATTTCAGTATTTATTTCAGTGCTTGTTGAAGTATCGGTCAGGCGCCCGACTGAAGGGAATGATCTGCCTTAGGCGGATTTTACAGTAGAGACGTTGCTCTGATGTATCGGAATTTTCACTTCGTTACAACATACAACATCTCTACTAATAATGTAATACAAATATATAAATAAATAAAATTTGAAACTCGGAACTTTGAATAACCTGACAGGGTTCGGCAGTTGCCGAACCTGTCAGAGTTTTTAATTTTTGCAAAATAAACTCTGTCAGGTGCTTCGCACTCTGACAGGATAT
>Ga0307990_1001785_pt1 | contig 17856 bp, 9 predicted proteins | sample EllFjometagen129_FD_203168 | JGI IMG/M metagenome (GOLD analysis project Ga0307990, IMG submission 203168) | Marine microbial communities from Ellis Fjord, Antarctic Ocean - #129 | ecosystem: Environmental > Aquatic > Marine > Unclassified | place: Southern Ocean | collected 2014-10-08
TCTGGCTCAATGCCAGACCGCAGGCGGATGGCATCACGATTACGAACACGGTGCCAATGTGCTACCGGGTGGTGGCGACCCTCGGGGACTACCTGTGCATTGACATCTCGGGCGGCACGACCGCCGCGACCTACCCCGTCACTTACTACCGGACGCTGGCGGATGTGCCGGGAGACGTAAACAGCGATGGCTACAAGACGACGAATATTCTCATGCGGTTGATACCCAAGGGTACGTTCATCATGGGTAGCCCTGCGGACGAGCTGGGGCGCGCCGTCTTCGAGACGCAGCATCATGTGACGTTGACTAAGGACTTCTACATCGGGGTCTTCGGAATCACTCAGCGGCAGTGGGAGCTGGTGATGGGCAACCGGCCGAGCTATTTCAACAACGCGACGTACTATGCTGCGCGACCTGTCGAGCAGGTGAGCTACTACGATATCCGCGAGAACCCGGCCAACAGCGATGACCCGGCGGTGAATTGGCCCGCGAATAGCGCAGTGAACGCGTCCTCCTTCATGGGCAGGCTGCGGGCGAAGACGGGACTTTCGACGTTCGACCTGCCGACGGAGTCGCAGTGGGAGTACGCCTGTCGTGCTGGAACCGCGACGGCATTGAACACGGGGTACAACCTGACAAGCACGCGCCAGGATCCGCGCATGGATGCGGCGGGGCGGTATTCGTATAACGGCGGCGCCGGATACAGCCAGAGCTGCGCGACAAGCGAGGGAACAGCCAAGGCGGGATCTTATTTGGCGAACGCCTGGGGTCTCTACGACATGCACGGCAACGTATGGGAGTGGTGTCTGGACTGGTATGACACGTATCCCGGCACGGTCAGTGATCCTTATGGTGCGGCGTCGGGGTCGAGCCGCGTGTTACGGGGCGGGAATTGGAGCCTCAATGCCTACTTCTGTCGGTCCGCGTATCGGGTTAACTACGGCTACCCGGACGGCCGGTACTACGGCCTTGGCTTCCGCGCCGCCAGGACACTGCCATAGCCGGGTACGGCTACCCTCACCCCGGCCCTCTCCCAGGCGGGAGAGAGAGAAAGGGGAGGAACGCGCGGTAGCGCAGGTGACGGACCGAAGAGGGTAACGAACAAGTTAATCCTCGGGTGGTTGGTAGCGCAAGTGAAGGCCATGCCGAGTTTTTCATGAGTCAAAGCAAACTCTGGCTCCAGCTTCGTTAGGTTATTTTGCGAGTACGGAAAAAACGACCCAAAGAGTTGGGGCGTTCTGTCCAGCCCAGCCGAAGCCGCAACCAAAGCATGTTTTGCGCGCCCTCCCGCAGTAGCGGGAGAGGCATGCCCTACACGATTAAGGGGTATTCGATTGTAGGACGTGCCTCTCGACTTGTCCTCCGTAGTCCCGCTTGCGGGACGAAGAGGGCGCGTAAAGAGGTGAGAGTTTAGAGTTTAATGGTAAGTGGACGCCTGGTCCGCATTAGGAGAATCTATGGTAACATTATTTTACAGAGCATGTTTTATGATAGGGGTTATGTGCCTCTCTTTGGCATCATTGCCTTTGTTTGCGCAGGCAGCTCTCTCTGATGCAGAGTTGGCTATAGAGATGCAGAAACTGCGGGATGTGCATGAACCGCATCTGGCACTGGAGCGGCAATCCTCAGTGCTGGGGGCTCTGCCGGATGGGCGCGAGGCGGCTTCAACTCATCTCGATCTGCGCCAGGAGTTTATGGGCAAGCCATTGCGGCAGCTGAGCGCAGCCGAGAAGAACTCGCTGAGTCAGAGGTACGGCAAGGTCCAGTTCTTTCTTAACCCGCGTTCAGGACCCCACATCATTCCTCTCGGTTCAAGCGGTGCTTTCATCAGCGAGTGGAACAATGAGTCTGCGGTGACCGTGGAACGAATTGAAAAAGATAGTCCCGCGGCGACCACGCTTCAGCTTGGTGACATTATCGTTGGTGCCTATGGCCACTTGTTTTTGTTGGGGGGCGACCCACGGGTTCCGCTCGGTTATGCGATCGCCGATGCCAAGAGAGAGGAGCGCAAAGGCATCCTCTATCTGGATGTCGTGCGCGATGTGGAGGTGCTTCAGGTTGCTGTTGATTTTGGCATCGAGGGGCGATACGCCGATACCTGGCCCTTCAACTGCAAAAAATCTGATATGGTTGGAGAGCGGGCGTTGCGTTGCTTTCTCGACAAATTGAAGGACTCCAACACTCAGCCTTCGGTCTGGTGGGATAAACTTTTCCTGATGGGGATGGATGATCAAGAGGCCCTCGAAGCAGCGCGTCGCAGTTTCTATAAGTTGCTTAAGCAGAAGCAGCCCGCTGGCGACGGTCTGCGTGCCTGGGGAGGCTCTTATTCGCTTATCAATCTGTGTGAATACTATCTGCTGACCGGTGACTCAGCGGTACTGGAGTTTGCCACCGAACGGGCCAGGCGACTGGCCGCAGGACAGATGGACTGCGGGTCGTGGTCGCATGGCTGCCCGCCGGGTGGCTACGGGGCAATCAATAACGTGGGATCGACCTGTTATCTAGGGCTGGCTCTGGCGCGTGAAGCAGGGATTACTGTCGGCCGTGATATGCTGCTGCGTTCAATCCGGCACTTCGGTAGAGGGGTGGGGCAGTCGATGCCTTATGGTGACCATGGAATCTCATCTTCGCATTATGGTGGTGCGGCCTACAACGGCCACAATGCGACCATGGCCATGACGCTCTCGGTCCTCGGGGCGCCAGACATGGCCGCATGGACGGCGCGTCCGATCGGCTATGCCTACCGGAACCGTTTGATGGGCCATGGCGCCCGCTTTTTTGCCATCTCCTGGGGAGCGCCGGGTGTCTTGTTGGCCCCCCGGTCTGAATTCAATCTCTACATGAACAATAGTATCTGGCAATACGAGCTGGCGCGTAAACGCGACGGCTCCCATCAGCCCTTGATGAGTAGAGGAAATATGGCGAATATGGATTTCACCTATGCCCTGCCAAAGCGTAAATTGCGCATCCTGGGGGCCCCCAAGGGTGTCTTCGGCACGCGGCCACCTGTAGCTCTCGAAGAGGCCATGGCGCTGTTTAAGGCCAAGCAGTGGGATAAATTCAAAGGAGCCCTGGACGGTTTTAAAGCGAGCTCTGAATCCGAGCAGAAGTATGCAACCGATTTGAAAGCAGCCTACCAGAAAACTGAAGCGCACTATCAGGCCACACTTGCTTTGATCAAACAGAATATTAAAGAGAAAAACCCCTGGTTGGCCAAGGAACAGCTGAATGCCTTGATCATCTTTATTGGAAGTGAACGACAGGAGATTAGCGATCTTCTTGCAAAGGTGGGCGCCAAACCAAAGCAAAAGACGACTGAATCTACGGCAAAGGTCGCTGAGGAGCAGGAGTATAAGGGTCCCTGGTTCTGGGATGTCTTGCTCGAAAAAGGCGTTGCTGACCAGGGTGAGTCGTGGGCCCTGGGATTGTCCGCTGATCAGGCCGAACCAACCGAAAATTGGGCAGCTTTCGATTACCAGCCAAGTGGCTGGTCGAAGGACCCTGAAAAAAAGTGGGATTGTGAGGCGCTGCTTATCCGACGTGAGTTTAGCTATGACTCGGCTGACAAGGCCTTTGATGGAATGCTGGCTGACTTGGAAGAGGATGATGATGATGATATGTTGCTGGACGAGGATAAGGACCAGAAAGCGGGCACGCCGGCAGAATATTCGACGCTCTGTTTTGAGGCTGACGCTTCTCTGCGCGGTGATATCTATCTTAATGGAATGCGCATCTGTGCGTTCAAAAGCGGATCGGTGGAAAGTCCGCCCACGCGGCGATTCGATCTCGATGCCCGTGCTCTGAATCTGTTGAAGCCCGGCAGGAATGTGCTGGCCATCAAGCTATTTGGTAACGTGCGTATGACTGATGGGCTCCTGCGAGTGGGTGTCGGACCGAGTCAGGGTGAGACGACCGAAATGTTGCTGCGGCCCCCAGCAGAGGCTAGTGGCGGTGGTAGAAATGGTTGGCAACCTGACCACGAACGCTTCCGCTTGGATTGCCGCTGGTTCTTCAGCGACAAAACACCGGAGGAGTGCGCGCGCTTTCTGAGTCACCCAGTCAATATTGTCATCCAGGAGGCTGTGGCTGCAATTGTCAGGCGCGGTCCCAGTACCTTGCCGTTGATGTCCAAGCTGATCACGGACAAGCATCCAGGTATTCGCATGGGGGCTTGGGATGTGATCGCGGCCATGCATGAAGCCGGACATATTGACGACGCCGCGGCCCGCAAGATTTTCACGATTGCTGCGGCTGATACCAACTGGGATGATCAGGTGCTGCAGGCAATGCCGAAGGTGTTGCGTGCCTTTAACATTGACAACAGCGATACCGGAAAGCTTGCCTTGATTATGGCGAACAGCTCTAATTCCGGTACGCGCGGCTCGGCGCTGGAACTGGTCAGAAATAGCAAACACGGCAGCGCGCTCATCAAAGATCCTGTCACGGCGGTCAAGGTGGCGACAGAGTGCGCCCGTAATTGGCAAGGGGTTGACCCCGGGGCGTTTGGCGCTATCTGGAGCGTGTTGCGCGAGAATATTGATCTGCCCGAGACTCGGGATTCCATTCCGGCGATCGCGCTGGCACTCGACAATAAAGTTAACTATTTGCGGGGTATGTTCTCGGATGGCTGCATGGGTGGCTCAATGCCGGTCATTCTTAAGCATATGGATGCGGCGAATGAGGATACGCCGCATTTGATCTCAGGTCTGATCAAGTGCTATATCAAAGCGCCAAAGAGCGCTTGGCCGGGCTGGCCACCGGTGCAGCGTGGCATCAAAAGAAATATCTATAATTTTTCACCGGCTGTGGCTGATAAGATGGCAACTGCCGTCAAGCAGCAGCAGCAGTGGCTGAATATGGCGAGCCCGCTGGAATTGGCAGGGCTGGGAATGTCGCCTCCGATAATGCAGTTGGTTCTTGATGAGTTGGTGGTGTGGGTTAAGACCATGAAGAAGATGGGGAAGGGGAATGATGATGCCCTATTCCTTGAGTTGTCCAAGAGCGATAAGAGTACTGAGCGCATGGTCGCGGTGTCGGCAGCCTGGGCCGGACTCTGCCAAGACCCGAAAAATGCCATTAAAGTTGCTATAAATGTTGTTGATCACGTTGAAGGCAATGACGCAGATCACAATGCTCTGGCCTGGACAATTCTGGCGAAACATAACGACATGCCGGAAGTACGTGCCGCGATACCTGCTATCGGTAAAGCCCTCAATGCTTCCGTGCACGATGACCGCAGCTGGCTGGGGTTGTACGTCAACCAGGATATCATCCCGGTATTGCACAAGCATATTGACAAGGACAACGTGTTGACCCCCGGTCTCGTGGCGGGAATCTGCAAATGTGCGGCCAAGGCAGCGCCGATCGCAAGCTGGAGTCATATTAGCCGGTCTTACATGGAGATTGTTGAAAAATTACCGCCAGCCGCGGCGACGATCATGCAACGCACTGAGAAGGAGCTGCAGCAGTGGTACGTTGAGCTGCTCGAAGGCAAACATGGTGGACTGGTACGAATCCTAATCGATTATCATTGGGCAGGGTCGCCACCCTCCAGAGACCCGAAGAGCGGGAAGCTCCTGAATGGACGAGCACGGATCGAAGGGCGCATCGGAAAGATCGCTCAGATGGTCGTAACGTTTGTCCAGGCAGAAGGTGCAGATGTTATCAAGTTGGATGACGATGAGATTCTCGATAAGCTTGAAGACGAGCTGTAGAGATGGTGGCGGCTGCGCCGCCTGTTATTGGCGGCTTCGCCGCTTGTCATTGCGCTGCGCGCGTCATTGCGGCTTCGCCGCTTGTCATTGCGCTGCGCGCGTCATTGCGGCTTCGCCGCTTGTCATTGCGGCTTCGCCGCTTGTCATTGCGGCTACGCCGCTGTCAATTGGCCTGCGGCCGTCAATGTCCTCCGAGGAAGCTGTCTAATGATGGCTGGTTTTAAGCCTAGAGGGCTGACATTATTATAGATGAAATGTTTTGACAATTAATGAACCCCGAAGTTGGTGACATTATAGCAGAGGCATTTGAATAATCTCACCCTTTCAGGGTTTTAAATATATTTGATACGATAACTACAATAATTTCAACCCTTCGGGTTTATTTCTTCACAGTATTATTTTCACCTGTTACTAGCTCCGCTGGACCAGCCTTCTTTCTCAGTACCTCCTTGCCCTCCGTGGTAAAACCTGCGAAACACCTCTTGAAGACGAAAAAAGATCCGCCGCAGAGATGTTTTTAAGGAGAAGCATGTTTGTCTTGCCCTTCGATTAAGGGCCTAAATCAAGGGATGACCCTAGGCGAGCCTTTTCGGATGGGGTCCAAATAAAAAGGCGGCCCCTGGTACAGGGGCCGCCGGTCAATTGGAACTGCGATCTGCTTTACTTGATAAAGAAAATCGTACCTGCGGGTGACGCGGCTGCTATTCCGGTTAAACCGGTCAATATGACGTTGTTGTCAACGACGGAGACTGTCCCACCACTGTAGCCTGTGCCCGCTGTACTGATCGTGGGCTCGATGAAGTCGACCGGGACGCTTGTGCCTGCGATGATCGTGAAGACTTCCGAGCCGTTCAGGATGCCCGGGAATCCACCGTCGGCGATTTGTAGCGTCCAGGCGCCGCCGAAGGTCACCGCGCCCGCGACAGTGATCAAGTCATAGGTCACTCCGGCCGTGTCCGTCGCAGCCATTTCCCACTCGTAGGTAGCACCGACCGGCACGTTGAAGGCGCTGCTGAAGGTCAAGTTACCAACACTGTTGCCTGGAGCCACGGTGTTGAAGGTCAGGTTGGCGGGACTCGCCACTGTGCCGTTACCACTGAGGGTACCGGATATGGCGATAGTTTGACTCTGGGCATCAAGCAGGCCGTCGGCGATCACGTCGGTCCAGGTCTGGGCCACCTTCGCTTCCAGCTCTCCGTCCTGAATGTTCAGCGTGGCGGGGCTGACCGCGGTGTAGAACCGAACGATTCCGTCGGCGGTGTCGCGGTAGTTACGCTGCGTGACGATTTGGAGGGTGGTGCTGTTGATCATCAGCTCCTTGGTGGCGATGTTTGTAATGGAGCATTCAATGTCGAGGTATTGGCCAGCGTCGGAGGCGAGGCCGATCGTGGTGGCGCTCGGATCGGCGCCGAAGATCGAAGCCGCCAAGATCTTCGTATACTTGTTCTGGTAGCCGGCGGTTGTCAGGAACTGCCCATCCTGAAGGTAGATGCCGTCGCCGTCGAACGTCCAAGTTTTGTTGTCATGCCGGTTCAGTCCGATTTGCGTGGCACCGTCCCTGAGGTCCTTCAACTTAGGGTTGGCGGTATCGTCGATGGTCATGGTGCCGTTGTCTGGGAAGACGACCGCGTAGTCGCCCGCAGTAGCGATCTGCCCGCCGACCGAATCGATCGTTTCGATTGCGTCCTGATTGGTCCTGTTGATTGAAATCGCGGCGCCGTCGGCGAGGTTGATCTGCGTCGTGGCGCTAGCATTCAAGTTCTTGCTCGTCAGGTCCAGCATCGTCTGGTCCGCCATCGCGACGGTGCCGTCGATACCGCCGTCGCGGTTCATGTCAACCTTACCTGCCATGATGTTGAACATCTGGCCAGCAAGGATCTTGCCGCCGCCATCGTGGTAATATATCCTCTGTAGGTTCGGCTCGCTGCTAGCGCCGATGTAATGGAAGTTGAAGTTGGTCACCGCACGCGATCCGGTTACGCCGTAGTTTTCGTTGATGCCGCCGGTGTTGCCGCCTAGGTACGTGCCATTGCATAAGATGTCTGCGATGCCTGTGTCGGACAGCCACGTGAAGCCGCCGGCTTTCTTCTTGGCGCCGCCGATGAGGAGGACCTGCAGGTTTTCGGAGCTGCCGGGAGTGGTCCCGAACGTGGCGTTGACGTCGCCGCCCGACATGACACCGCCGCTGAAGGCGATGCCCTTAAAGATCGAGTTGGGATCATCGGACGCCGTGTAGATGCCGGTCGAGGAACCGGCAAGCATCCAGTACTTGGCGTCGGCCACGGTGGGGGTGGGATCAACGGGCGGGTTGACCAGCGTCCCGCTGAGGATGGCGTCTTCCACCAGGTCGACGTTACCCGGACCGTAGGTGGCGCCGGTGAAGTCTCCCAGGATGCCGCCATACTTCTGGGTGGTGACCTTGGGGATGCTTGTCTGCGCCACGGCCAGGTTCAAGAACCCGGCAGGCCCCAGGTCGAAGGTGGTGCCCGAACCACCGGCGGCGCCATCGACGTTGGCGTTGAATTGCGCGTACTGGAAGTTGCTGGCGCCCACCACCAAGTCCGAGCGAAGCTCGACCAGCGGACACGTCAGCGCTGCGTTCATGTTGACCGAACCAGCACCACCGCCCGAGGGATCGTGGTAGATCTTGTTCGTCACGGAAAGAGGCTGGTGAAACGTCCAGGCGCCGCCCCATTCGATGAAATCGTTCACAGTCACCTGCTTGTGGAAGGTGAAGTTGCATCCCCGGTAGTAACGCTGAATGTCGCCGGCAATAATCGGGACGTTGAACTGCGGACTCCCTTCCCTGCAGTCGAGAGTACCACTGACGGTCAGGGTAGCTCCGCCGACGGTGTCATCGATCCAGATGACGTTGCTTCCGTAGTAGAAGTCGAGGGAGGCGATCGTCTGGCTGACGCCATTCAGGTCGGCGGGCGGTTGAGGCAGCACAGCCGATCCGTTATATTGCACCACCACGTCATCGGATGCGCCGGGCAGGACAGTCGGGACAACTCCCGTGCCCCCATCGGCAACGTAGTTTTTGTCGCCGAGAACCCAGTTGCTGAAGTTGGTCCAGTAATCGTTAGCCCCGTCGGCGCCTTGCCAGTAGTATGTGGCCGCCTGTGCTGAACCAGCCAGTAAACTTACGACCGTGGCCAGCACTAGTGCGGTGAACGTACTGTGAATTTTTTTACTTGTAACCGAAAGGGCCGATGCGAGATCGACCTGAATGCTTCTGGAGCATGTTTGTTTTTTCATAACCTTCTCCTTTTTCGTGTAACTGTTCACGGCATACACACAGTAAATATAAGAACTCGCCCGCCGTGTGCAAATGCTTAGATGAATAAACGTAATTCAACTATGTAATGATAAGTCTTATTTTCTCGAAACGCAAGCAGAAAAAATCAGTTTTTCAAAAAAGAGAAATGACGAAAAATGGTGTTAGGCAGTAATTGAGAGGTGAGAGGTGAGAGGTGAGAGGTGAGAGGTGAGAGGTGAGAGGTGAGAGGTGAGAGGTGAGAGGTGAGGTGGTGAGTTGTGAGTGGTAAGTGGACATGCACATACTTTTACACGTACGCGTACACGCGAAACGGAAGGTAGTGCAGTAGGGCTGCCCCGAAGCGGGCGGCAAAGGAGCCGTAAGACGTAGAGGCAATCTCCAAAACTAGGGTGGAAATAGAGGGAAAAGAGATTTGAGTGTACGAGTACGTAAAAAACAGCCCAAAGAGTTGGGGCGTTCTGTCCAGCCACACTTAGTCGCCCACACTTAATCAGTATACTCTTGTCGAAACTCTTAGTCGTTGATTGCGAGTCCTTTTCCGACTCACTCTGCCTGTAACTGACTCCGCTTGAGTTTCAGGCTATAGACGCTCTTCTTATCGATGGTAATGCACTGAAATGTGACCTCGGGGTCAGTTTTCGCTAGGTCGAAGCTTAGCAGACCAAAGAAATTGCCTTTGTTGTATGAGAACAGGGCGTTCTTCTTTGTTGAATGGGCGTGGTTGTTCGTCAGTTTTGATGTCTCAAACTCATAGAGATCATATCCGTTGGGGCGTTCTATCTTGTAGACATCGGTCCGGTGTCGATCAGCCGAAAGAAGAATTACACCACCGATCTTCTGCTTGTCGATCAGAGAGAAGATCTCTTCCCGCTCGTTCTTAACTCCCCACCATGAATCTTTTCCACCCTTGTCAGCATGCTCTGTCCACAGGGTGCCGGAGGAAACCACTTTGAAGGTAGCTGTCGATTGACTCAGCTTGGAGAGAAGCCACTTCTTCTGGACGGGACCGAGCATCGTTCCATCTTTGAACGAGCGATAGTAACCGACTTTGTTTTCTGTGTGGGCGTAGCGGCCTTGCTGACGACAGCCTGCACCTTTGCTGGACCTGGGGTCCGCACCCAGATGCGGGCACTGGTATCGGTTAGACAGCCAAGCATGGGACCACCGAAAAGGGCCAGCTTGTTTTTTTTGACTAAGTCCTTGAATCGACTGTCGTTGACGATGCTGGTCAGCCCAGTATCGTTATCCTCTGTTTTGTAGAGAGTCTCAAGCAGATAGGGGTCAAACTCTCCCATCAGCGGGGTTTCTGTGGGCGTTAGGATCGGAGGTTTAGCCTGGACATTACTTGAGATGAAGATGGAGAGCAGCGTAGTGCATGCAATTACTATTATTGATTTCATATTATCAGTTCCCTGTTTAGCGCAAACAAACAGCGTTCTGTCTTAAGTACACTAAATTAAATTTAAACGTATCAAAGCCGCGAGGGCCTGTCTAGGCGAATTTCAGATGGGTGTGATTCAATTTAGCAGAGCCACATTGCTTTGCCCTGATCGCGGAAATGGTTACCCGGTCGGCACCTTCGAGGGTCAGTTGAGGGAGACCGACTGGACGGTCTCTATTTTTCCATTCTTCAGGAGCGTGATCTTACGCGGTTTGCCAGCTGAGGTAAGCTTGTAGTCCGTCACCTTTCCGTCTTTCCAGGCGATATCCACTATGATGCCGTTGCGGGCGCGTAGGCCCTTGACCGAACCGGTCGACCAGGAAGATGGCAATGCTGGCAGCAGGTGAATCGTATATGCCCCAGACGCATCCCGCACGTGGCTCTGCATCAGCATCTCTGCGACGGCGGCGGTGCCGCCAAAATTACCATCGATCTGGAAGGGCGGGTGCTTGTCAAACAGGTTGGGGTAGGCATGGTTGATCAGGTTGCTGAGCAGGATGTTGGCGTGGTCGCCATCGTGAAGGCGTGCCCAGAAACAGGCCTTCCAGGCCATGGACCAGCCCACGCCGTCATCGCCTCTTCGCTCAATCGAACGCTTGGCCCCGGCAAACAGATCTGGCGTTGATAGGTTAATCTCGTCGCCGGGAAAGAGCCCCCAGAGATGCGAGATGTGTCGGTGGCGAGGCTCTGATTCCGCGAAATCCTCCTGCCACTCCATGATCCGACCGGCCTCGTTGAGGCGAGTCGGTGCCAATCTGGTGCTGACGGCTTTCAGTTTGGATGCAAATAGCTTGTCCACCCCAAGCACGCCAGCGGCCTCGGTGGTGCAGGCAAATAGCTCCCGAATGATTTGGATGTCGTAGGTGGCCCCAAGGCAGAGTTGCGAGGCCTTCTGCTTGCCGTTTTTATCGGTGTAGAGATACTTGTTCTCGGGCGAGTTGGATGGTGAGGTCACCAGCCATTTGGTTTTTGGGTCCTCGACGAGTACGGCCTGACAGAACTCGGCCGCACCGCGCATGACGGGGTAATATGTTTCGAGAAAGGCTCGCTCCCCGGTGTACTGGTAGTGAGTCCAGATATGCTGGGCCAGCCAGGCCCCGCAGGTCGGTCCAATACAGGCGGGCAGGTAGGCGGGCGAGGTGTCGAACCATGGATTCTGCGTATGGTTGGCCATCCAGCCGGGGGCGTTGTAGTAAGCCTTCGCACTCTTGGCCCCCTCCCTAGCCATGCCAGCGAGGAAACGCATCAGCGGCAGATGGCATTCGGAAAGTCCCGTCACCTCGGCGGGCCAGTAGTTCATCTGCAGATTGATGTTGCTGTGAAAATCACCGCGCCAGGGAGTCGAGTATTCATCGGCCCAGATTCCCTGGAGGTTGGCTGGCAGGGGGGAGTCGGCCCGTGAACAGGAGACCAGCAGGTGACGCCCAAACTGAAAGAAGAGCGCTGCCAGTTGTGGGTCGGGACTCTTGTTGACCAGTTGCACCCTTTCCGGGGTGGGCAGGGCTGAGTTGGTGCCGGCGGGCAGCTCAAGCTGGCAGCGGGTCATCATGCCGGCATGGTCGCTGACTGCGGCCGACTTGATAGCGTCAAATCCTTTGGCGCGTGCGGCCTGCAGACACCGCTCGGCTTTGCTGGCATAGCTTGCATTGCGCAGGTTTGTGCCGGCCGAAATCACGAGCGTCACAGATGTGGCCTGTTCGACCCGTATCCCGCGTTCATCAATGGAGATAGTGCCGTCCTTTGCATCGGCTCCCAGCAGGGCCAGATAGGAGACGCCCTGGCCGCCGCCCCCCGGCTTATTGAAAGGAAGCTGCCCCGAGATACGGTGAGCCCCGCCGTCGGCTTTAACCGTGACGTGCTCCTTCCGGGAGAGTGCTGCCGTAAAGGTGAGTGCCCCAGGTTTGGAGGCCGTGATTCGCATGGCGATGACCTCATCGGGTTTGCTGGCCACCAGCTCACGGGTGTAGGTTAGATCGCCCACGCTAAAGAGAGTACGCGCCACCCCCGAGATCAGGTTTAGATCGCGCCGGTAACTGGCATGGCCCTCTGCTGGATATTCATGCCGAATGATCAGATCGCCCAGGATCTGGTAGCAACCAAACTGATTGGCATCACGCCAGCCTTTGACTCCATCCGGATAGCGAAAATGTTTCTTCAGCAGATCAAATGAAGCGGATATATCACCATCGAAAAGGAGTTCTCTCACCTCGGGCAGACACTGCCATGCCCCCTCGCGGTTGGTCTTGTAGGGACCACCGGACCACATGGTCGATTCGTTAAGCACGACCCGCTGCTCTTTGATGCCGCCCATATCCATGGCACCAAGTCGTCCGTTGCCGATGGGGCCTGATTCATGATACGAGCTTCCTGGCTTTGTGAACCAGATGCTCATTGGTTCGTCCGGTGCTTCAACCGCGGCCGCACTGACATGCACCGAAAACATGATCATAGCCATGGTCAATAATATCATCTTAATCATGTTAATCATGTAATCCCGTCAAAAAAAATTGATTGCTGATATGCTGCGCTATGATCTTTGTCCTGCTATTCGTCAGAGTTGTGTGCGTTTTGTGTGTGTTTTATTTTGTTTTGCTGATTAGCTCTCTGTATTTCTCAGCGAATCGATTGCCGATTTCGACTAAGCCACTGGCGTTGTAATGGCCGGCGTTGAGCATAGAGCAATCATCAGTATCAAACCAGGCAACATTATCGGTTGACTCAGCCACGTTGACCTGAGCATCGCGAACAATTTTAGCTTGGCCGGATTTACCCCCATAGTAATTGCGCACTCTGGCAATGATGAAAGGCATTTTGCTGGTCTTGAACTCCGTGCGCATATGGGCAATAAAATCGGAGAGGTTCTGCTTGTAAGTTTCGGCTTTCTTCTCGTGTGCATCGCTTTCACCCTGTAGCCAAAGCATACCGGATATTTCGTAATCAATTCCGGCGGCATCAAGATTGGCCAGCGCCGCTTTTGCCGTACCCATGAACTTAACGTATTGCCCGCCCTTGGTTACCGGCGACCAGTCGTTATATAGGGCAGTTCCACCGGCAGCGTACTTGACTAAGCGAATATCATCAGAGGGAAAAGCCTTTGCGATGGCATGTCCGAAGGAGATCTCAGGTCCAAAATTTCCTTGCTGGTTGTCGCTCTCAGATGACAAGGGTGCCCATCTCTTTGTTTTCTGGTTCCATATTTTGATGCTACTGAAGGGCTTGTTGTAGGGTGACTCCAAATTTGCTTTTTTGCCTGAACCAACCATGTTCGACTGACCGCCGAGCAGGAAGATCTTTACAGCTTTGGTGTTTTTGGCCGACACCGGTGCCGTCGCAAATAGCAACGAGACAATCATTAATACGAATAATTTACAGATAGGTATGCATTTTTTCATTATTTATTCCTTTTTTTTATGATTCCGACTTTTGTGTGGGTAACCCTTCCGAGGTCACGGACCTCGGCTACAGTAAATGCTTTGATCTCTGTTAAACTGTAGGGCGGGGGCCTTGACCCCGCCACGCAACTTGCGAGAAGTTGCTTTGACCCATGAAAAACTCGGAAGAACTTTTCTTCCAACTCTTAATATAGGTCATGATGTATTTTATAGTGGCGGTTTGCCTCTAACCCTCTAGACCTCTGTATTCTGCATGAATAGCACGCTTTCTGTCAACCAATCTTGTGTTTTGTTTTGTAGCGGGCGCATCTGCAGTTTGGTGCATCTGCGTAACCAAAATCAAAGCATGGTTGCGTTTTTCAAGTGTAGGTCCGGTTTGCAACCGGACTGTCCCGATGCAATCGGGACCTACTTTGCTAGCACAGTGTAACATCGGTATCTTTTGCATTAATGCACCAAATAGCAGATGCGCCCTTGTAGCTGTTGCTTCCCAGTTTAGGGCAAAATCATTTTTTTGCTTCGCAGTTTTTTTAATCATTTTGCCCCCAATCATTTTTGCCAAATCTTTTCTCGATTTACAGCTTGTCGCTGACTTTGACGTAGGCGACCGAATCGGCGATGACCACACCATCGGCATCTTCGTTGGAGATCACGATCTTGGCTGGCTTGCCAGCTGTGAATGGGAACTTGCCAACCTCGACAGCAAAACCACGTACGTTGCCTTCTCTCATATTCCACTCCATTCGTGTGACCCCTTCGGCATGGTGGATGGCAAGCTTTGCATTGGATGCATTGGTTTTGTTAGGTTTGTAGATCAATGATATCTGGTAGCTGCCATTTTCGGTAATGGGAAGGGTGTACGTAATTTCGGCGTGTCTCCCCTTTGCAACATCCAGCTGGTGAAATGTGAACAATCCCCCCTGGCCGCGAAGAGTGGTCTTCTTCCAGTCACCATTGCGAGTCACCAGCTTGCTGTCGCTATAGTGAATCACACTGCCGTTCAGGCGATTGCGCTCTAGGTCGATGCCATTGCTTGCGGTGCCCTTCGGGCCGAGCTCATCGACGAAAGGTGGAACGATGCGGGTCTTGGACTCCTTGTTCCCCTCTTGCGTGACATTCCAGTTGTTCCAGATAACTTTGATCGACTCGCCGCCGGCATTGTAGACGTAGTTGTCCTTGACCACCATGTTACTGCTGTCCCAATCGAGAAAGATGCCGTTGGCCAGGTGGCGCGTGGGCTTACCGTCGGGTTTCTGGTTGTAGCCCCAGATATCATAGAGCCAGTTATTAAGAATGTAGTTGGGAGCGTTGAGGTGATTCATGGTGGCAAAATGAATACAGGCACCGTCGATAGTGGTCTGCATGGCATCATGGACATGGTTGTATTCCACCACGTTTCCTCCCTGATTGCGAAAGGCAAAGATGCCGTTACGCGAGAGGTCGGCAAAGTAGTTGTGGCCGATGTAGTTGCCCGGTTCCATCGCCATGCTGGCGGGGCGCGAGTCGAGATGGACTCCGCCACCGTAGTAGCGGAACTGGCCGCAGTGCTTGACCGTGTTGCGGGTGATGCGGTTCAGGATCGGAAAGACCGTAGCGGCCACCTCGCCAGGGGTGAAGAGCTTGCTATCATCCATGTATGAGAGACGCGCTCCCGTGAAGAGTACGCCGCCACCACCTGTATTGAGCACGGTGTTGCGGTCAATTACGTTGTATCGGCTGTCCAGGTGCAGCCAGAAGGCATAGCCGCCCACATGCTCAACGTGGCAGTTTTCAATGCGGCAGTGATTGGCATTTTCCAGTCGGATCGCTGCGTCGGTATGCACCCGCGCTTCGATTTGTCCTAGAGTCAGCGTGGTGTGACGAAACTCCAAACCACTGAAGGTCACGTATTCCACGTGGGTCTTTTTTTCCACCTCGCCCTTGGCATAAACGATTACGTTGAGCCGTGGCGCCACAATCGTCAGCGTGTTGGGATCGACTCCAGATTCCGGCATGTAGTAGAGCTTCTTTCCTTCTCGGTCGAGATACCACTCGCCAGGCTGATCGAGCTCCTCTTTGACCCCCTCGATCCAGAACCAGTTGCTTTTGTAAATCTTGCCGTGCCGTTCGCTGTCGGCAATATTGATGCGACCCTTGGCCGGATCCACGCTGGTGACCGTGTTCCACTGATTGAAGAACTTCCAATGGGCCACGACGTTGATCTGCGCATCCGGGGCTTTGTCCCAGCTGGCCTTGACCAGTTTCGGGTTGATGATGGCATGGTCCATATCTCCGCCGATAGCGTATAGGAAGGGGTTGGCTTGATCGGCGTTGGGAAAGCGCGCGCGAATCGCACGCTTGCCATTCACAAATAGCTGACGGAAATTCCAGTCGTTGCCGACATTCGGAATTGTCACCGACCAAATGCCATTCGCGCCTTTCTTCCAGGTGCCGGTAATGCGCACACCGCCGCTGAGCAGGACTCTCTCTCCTTTGGCCGCACGCCAGGTGATCGGGCACGTCGCCGTCCCTGAGTCTGCCGGGGTGAGCGCCAAAGGGGCAGCCAGATAGTAGGTGCCACCGCCAATGATGACATTGACCGGTTCCTGCAGTCCCTTTGCAATTTGCTGCCGCACGATTTTCTGGGCCGCCTGTAGCGTCGCCACGGGCTTAGCCTTCGTTCCCGGATTGCCATCGCGCCCCTGGGGGCTGACGTGAATCTCAGCGGCATTAACTGCAGCCATAAACATAAAACCAGAGAGCGTTAAAACGCTAACTTTATTTCGAAAACATATTCTCATAATTAATCTCCTAGTACGTCCAGCGCTACGAGCTGGATGCTCCAGTACGTCCAGCGCTACGAGCTGGATGCTGTGTTGCTGGTTGCTCTGCTGATCCACCTCATAGCGGTGGACTTACTTTGGTACGTCCAGCACTACGAGCTGGATGCTGCGGTACGTCCAGCGCTACGAGCTGGATGCTGTATTGCGTTAGCCTGATCCACCTCATAGCGGTGGACCTACTTTGGTACGTCCGGTACGTCCAGCGCTTCCGTCTTCGCGCTTCGCGACTACGCCGTGACAAGACGAGCTGGATGCTGCGTTACTCCACTCTCCATTCGTCCTTGATTCGAGTCCAGGGCCATTGCGTCCACTTGGAGCATAACCCGGCCTGAACAGGATTATTTTTTACATATCGTACTGCGCCTTCAACTTTTTCTGGAGTCCGGCACCAATGATCGAACTCCTCTCTGGCCCAAAGCGCTCCAGAGCAGCCACGTACCTTGTTTACTTCTCTCGCCGTGTAATTTTTGTATTGCCCAATATCCGATAGAAGTTCTGCACTTCGCCCCATCTCATTGCGTAATACAAGATGCATGTGTGTCGCCATGACAACCGCCGCGTAAACACACCATCCGCGAGATGGTACCTCTAGCCACTCAATGTTTTTGAGGAGAATTTCCGGGACACCGGTATCAGTAAGGTTTCCCTTCGTTGTCGACGCATGCAAAATGCGTTCAACTCTTGTGAACTGATTCCGCAACAAGTCAAGAATCGCGTCACTGCAAGCTTTCGATTCTCTTAAGAGCTCTCTCTCTGCCGCCAGCTCCTTAATAACTTCTCTCGGCAACGTCCCGCTTTGCCGCATAGTCACAAAGTATGTTTGATCTGCAACCAGCCAGTGCGGTAAATGGCGGCGATAGAATTTCAGGGTCTCGGGCATATTTGTTGCTCCTTCTGATCCACCTCGTAGCGGTGGACCTACTTCGGTACGTCCAGCGCTACGAGCTGGATGCTGTGTTGCTTTTCTGGTCCACCTCATAGCGGTGGACCTACTCCAGTACGTCCAGCGCTACGAGCTGGATGCATTAGTACGTCCAGCGCTACGAGCTGGATGCTGCGTTGTGCTATTCTGATCCACCTCATAGCGGTGGACCTACTTCGGTACGTCCAGTACGTCCAGCGCTTCCGTCTTCGCGCTTCGCGACTACGCCGTGACAAGACGAGCTGGATGCTCCTATTCAAACACCCGTAGCGCGTATACCTGCGC
>Ga0307990_1001787_pt1 | contig 17839 bp, 13 predicted proteins | sample EllFjometagen129_FD_203168 | JGI IMG/M metagenome (GOLD analysis project Ga0307990, IMG submission 203168) | Marine microbial communities from Ellis Fjord, Antarctic Ocean - #129 | ecosystem: Environmental > Aquatic > Marine > Unclassified | place: Southern Ocean | collected 2014-10-08
GCTAAGAATATGCTTGCTTCAATGTTTGAAACCGGCAAGGACCCGGAGACGATTAAAGAAGAAGGTGGATTTGAAGTAATTAGTGGAGAGAATGAACTTGAGAAAGTTGTTAGAGAGGTGGTTAATGAAAACGAAAAAGCTGTCTTGGATTACAAGAAGGGTAAAGAGGAAGCAGTTAAATTTTTAGTGGGGCAAGTAATGGCAAAGAGTAAAGGGCAGGCTGATCCCAAAAAAGCAGTAGGAGTTTTTAAAAAGGTTTTGGGGGAATAAATACTGACTAATTCAAAAACTTTTGAATTAAGTCAATTGCTTCGTCTTTTTCTTTTATCCAATGAATTGATTTATTGCGTTTAAACCAAGTTATTTGACGTTTAGCGTATTTGTAACTGTTGTTTTCTATTCTTTTTTTCATTTCCTCTTTTGATATTTTATTTTGGAGATACTCTGCGGAATGCCGGTATTCAAGTCCGAATGATTCTAATCGTTCCCAGGAGATTCCTTCTTTGTGAAGTTTTTCTGTTTCTTTTAATAATCCTTTTTTAATTCTTAATTCGAGTCGATTTTTTAATCTCTCTTTTAATTCCCGACGGTTTGTTTTAAGGCCGATAAAAAGAGGAGTATAAGGAGATTCTGAATAATTTGTTTTTGGGACCGGTTTCTTGGTTACTTCAATTATTTCCAAAGCTCTTATAATTCGTTGTTTGTTATTCGGGTTTATATTCTCGGCTCTTTCCGGATCCAGTTTTTTTAATTTTCGGTATAGTTGTTCGGTTAATTCTTTCTGGAGTTTTTTGCGTAGTTTGAATTGGGGCGGTACTTTAGGAAGGTTTAGATTAAATAAAAGAGTATCAATGTAAAATCCGGTACCGCCGACAATTATAGGAAGATAATTCCTTTCTAAAATTTCTTTGATGGCTTTTTGACCAAGGCGCTTAAAGTCCACTACTGAGAATTGTTTTTCAGGACTTACGATATTAAGGAGATGATGACAGATATTTTCTGAGTAGAGCCCGTCTCTCTTTTTTACAAGAGGCACTTTATTAGAACCGATGTCCATTCCAATGTATACCTGACGGGAATCAGCCGAGATAATTTCGCCATTAAATTTCTTAGCAATTTCTATTGCCAAACTGCTTTTTCCCGAGGCAGTGGACCCGACAATCGCTATTATTTTTGGTTTGTTTATCATATCTTTATAATAATACCAAAAAGCGACGCTGGAAACGCCGCTTGTTTTTATTTTAGAAGCTTACCCCCTTTCTTTGATTTCCTTAGTGATTTTCTTTATAAATTCCTCAATTTTGACAATTTCAGTTTTCCCTTCATGTCTTTTTCTAACATTAACAGAGTTCGTTTTCTTTTCTTTGTCGCCAACTACAAGAACATACGGAATTTTTTGGGTTTCGGCGTTTCTAATTCGCTTACTGAGAGTATCGTCGGGATTGTAAATTTCAACATAGACATTCTCCTTTTTAAGTCTTTTAAAGAGCTCCTCGGCGTAACTCACATGTTCTTTACTAATCGGAAGAACTGCGACTTGGGTTGGAGCGAGCCAGGTTGGAAAGTCACCGGCGTAATGTTCAATTAGAACGCCGAAGAATCTTTCCATTGAACCTAGCAAAGCGCGGTGAATCATGAACGGCCGTTCCTTTTCTCCTTTCTCATTTATAAAATTCATATCAAATCTTTGTGGTAGATTAAAATCAAATTGTATAGTAGTGCATTGCCATTCTCGCCCGAGCGAGTCCTTTATCTTTATATCAATTTTAGGTCCATAAAATACACCTCCGCCTTCGTCAATTTCATATTCAATGTTTTGTTTTTTGAGAACATTTTCCAGTTCTTTTGTGGCAATTTCCCAATCCTTTTCTTTACCCGCATATTTTTCAGGCCTTGTGGAAAGGTAAGTATTATATTCAGAAAATCCAAAGTCGCCTAGCATTTTTATAGCGTGTTTAACTAATTTTGAGAGTTCCTCGGGCATCTGTTTGGGTTGGCAGAAAAGATGGGCGTCGTCCTGAGTAAATCCTCGCACTCGTGTAAGACCGTGAAGAGTACCCGAGCGTTCGTACCGGTAAACCGTCCCGAGTTCCGCATATTTTATAGGCAGGTCGCGATAGCTTCTTATTTTTGAATTGTAGACCCGTACATGAAACGGACAGTTCATTGGTTTTAAGAGATATTCTTCTTTCACCTCGCTTTCTATGTTTTTCTGCGCTTCCTCCAAACTGCGGCTTACTTCAATAGGAGGGTACATACTTTCGTTGTAAAAGTTCCAATGCCCGGAAATTTCCCACAGTTTGCGATTCGCAATGTGCGGCGTGTAGAGCCATTGATAATCGACATTTGATAACTCTTCATATAAATAATCCTCAATAATTTTTCTTATATGTGCCCCTTTAGGCAGCCAAAGAACAAGGCCTTGTCCGACCTCCTCATCTATCATAAAGAGTTCAAGTTCCTTTCCTATTTTACGATGGTCTCTTTGTTTTGCTTTTTCTATTTGTTCGAGGTAGTCATTTAATTCGCTTTTTGACTCAAATGCCGTGCCATAAATACGGGTAAGCATTTTGTTTGATTCATTACCTCGCCAATAAGCGCCGGCGACGTGAGTTAATTTGAAAGAATCAGGATTTATTTCCTTAGTGTTTTTCACATGACCGCCGCGGCAAAGGTCAGAAAAAATATTACCGGTTTCATATACGGAAAGTTTCTTTCCTTCTTTTATATATTCATTTATAAGGTCAAGCTTGAAGGGCTGGTCTTTAAAAAGTTTTTTAGCTTCATTTTCGGTTACTTCTCGACCAGAGAAAAGGAGTTCTTCTTTAATGTATTTTCGTATTTTCTCCTCAAGTTTTTTGAGGATATTTTCATTTATTAAAACATCTTCCGGGAAAAGGAAATCATAATAAAATCCGTTCTCAATCACCGGTCCGATACCGAGTTTGACACCGGGATATTTTTCAAGAACAGCCGCGGCCAGAAGATGAGCCAGGGAGTGGCGGATATTATTTAATTTTTTATTATCTTCAGGCATCGTGGTTATTATTACAGTTTATTAGAGGTTAGGCAAAGAGTAATGGATAATAAGTTTCCTTACAATTCTTTTACTTTATCGCAGATAAGTTTTGCTTCTTCATCCCGATTGGAAAGGCGGCCTTTTAGTAAAACTATTTTATTTTCTTCCCAAATCCGGCTGTTTTCTTGAAGCGTGTCGGCAAAAACCAGAACTTCCATAGCATCTTCCTGGTCTTCAATTTTAACGAAGAGCATAGGCTTGCCGTTCTTGGTGAAGATTTTTTTAATACTGGATATAAGACCGGCGGTTGTGTAATATCCATGGTTGCCATTGCCGTTATTTACAACTTCCTTAATTGATTTTACATTATCGCCTAAGTTTCCGGCGTATTTACTAAAAGGATGGTCGGTGAGATAAATTCCGAGAAGTTCTTTTTCCCAGGCAAGGATTCTATTTTTACCGATATTTTCTTTGGCCGGTTTGAGATTTAAAGTTATCATTGGCTTCTTGCCGAAAAGATTAGTTTGGTTATTTTCTTTAACCCGACGGAATTCTTGGTTAATTTTCAGCATTTCATCAATATTTTCAAGAAGTTGAATCCGATTTTTATTCAAAGAGTTAAGCGCCCCGCATTTTATTAAGCTCTCTAGGGATTTTTTATTCATATCTCGATGGTGGATTCGGGAAAGGAAATCGATAATATTTTGATATGGCCCTCCTTGAATTCGTTCTTCTATTATTATATCGGCAATATTGCGCCCGATATTTTTAATAGCGGAAAGCCCGAAGCGAATATTATTATCATCGTCAATAGTGAAATTGTGATAACTTTGATTGATATCCGGTGGAAGAACTTCAATATTGAGATGGCGAGTTTCAGCGATTAAGAAATTGATTCGGTCTACGTCATTACCGGAAGTATTTAAGAGGGCGGTCATAAATTCAACCGGATAATGAGATTTGAGATACGCAGTTTGATAACTAATCATAGCGTATGAGGCAGCATGGGAATTATGAATAATAATGTCATTGGCGATAAAGTTGTGATGTTTGGGTACGGTGATGTCGTAAGTGTCCTTTATACCTTCGTACTTAATGTTTACTACCTTGTCCCAGAATATATCTGAGTCTGAGAGCGTTTGAAGTTTTTCGTTTCCAGTTTCTTCGGCAATTTTAGCGACGGTTTCTCTGAGGTATCCCACCTTTTTTTTATCTTTCATAAATAGTCTCCAGGATATACCGGTTTGTCGTTGAAATTCTCTGAAGTTTGAAGTTTTGATTTTTGCAGCTTCGCGTATTTTGTCAATGACTAAGGAAACAGGGATGGTATCAAAACTGCCTCTGGCGGAATTATTTTTGATGCTGCCGTTTATGATAGGGTGAGTTTTCATTATCTCCTTAGCCGTTGTTGCCTTTTTACCTACAAAATATTTTCCAAAGGTGTTAATAAATTTAGCAATGTTGTTGTAGCGGGTTACGGTTACAGTGTAGCCGGTTTTAAAACCGCCGCGGTATTTGAATTTTTTGGTGTGAATGGCAGATAAGATATTGAATCGAAGAAGGAAATGTTGAAAATCCTGAGCAATCTGTTTAGAAGAAGTAGCGTAGAAAATTTGCGGATCTCGTTTATTGTTTACACAACCGTCGCCTTGGAACATTTTACTGATAAGTAGAGCGAGATCTTTGTTTGGAAGGCGAAACACAAATTCAGGAAAGACTTTTTTCGTAGCTGTTTTTCCTTTTATATTCAGTGAGTTTATCCATTCTACGGCTTCTGATTTTTCTTTCACATTTTTTCTTTTGGAGTATACAGAGACAGCTGATTTACTGTTATCTATTTTGCCCACAGTATTGCCAAATTTTTCCAGGTTTTTAATGTAATCATCTATTTCTAATTTTTCCTTGGAGTAAAAGTAAAATCCGTGAGGATGGCAAAGATTACCTTCGGCTATTAGATAACCAAGAACGACAAGTTTATATTTTCCTTCAGATTTAGAGTTTTTTGGTTCCAGAAGTTTTCTTGGAACAGCAATTCGGTCGCCTTCTTTTATATTTTTAAGATTTTGCCAACCTTTCTCAGTATAGAGTGGGTGATTACTAGTAACGGTTATTTCCCGACCACTTCTGGTTTTGACTTTCCAAACTTTTTTCTTGCCATTGTAATAGGTTTTAGTAGCTTTTGTTTTTTTTAGTTTGAGCGTGTTTTCGTTTAAAAACACAATATCTTGTTTATTCTTATTTTCGTGAATTTTTTTTATAGGAGTCAGCTTACCCGTTTCAGGATTGTAGATTCTTGTATCTCCGGTTACGCAGCGATTGAAACCATAGCGGGCGAAGGGTGGGAAGATTTCCCAGATTTTTTCGGCGGTTTTTTGCTTAATGCCATTTTTAACCATGCCGTTTATGAGTTTCCCTTTTTGTTTATTTAAGAGCGACTTAATTTTCTTTCCGATTGCTTTCCGTAAAATATCAGCTTCGCCTAGAGAAAAACCGGCCAAATCGCGGGCAATTTTCATCATCTGTTCCTGATAAATACCAATACCGTAAGTAGAAGTGAGTATTGGTTCAAGTTTTGGATGAAGAAAAGAAACTTCTTCCTCGCCGAATTTTCGTTTGATGTAATGAGGGATAAGATCTATTGGACCCGGTCGATATAAGGAAACCATAGCGATAATATCTTCAAATTCGTTTGGTCGAAGTTGTTTCAGGTAATGTTTAAGCCCTGATGACTCTAACTGAAAAACGCCGGTGGTTTCACCCTGTTGAAGGAGCTTGTAAGTCTTTTTGTCATCAAGCGGTATTTTATTAATATTAATTTGTTTCCCATGTCGTTCCTGAATTGAGCGTAGAGCATTTTCAATAATAGTGAGGTTTTTTAATCCTAAAAAGTCCATTTTAAGAAGTCCTAAGGCTTCAACGCTATGCATTTCAAACTGAGTTATAATTGTATTTTCTCCTTGGGGGGCTTTTTGGAGGGGCACACAGTTGATAAGGGGATCGGGAGAGATTACTAACCCGCAGGCGTGAACTGATGCGTGGCGGACAACACCCTCAAGTTTTTTAGCGGAATCAATCAGTTTTTTAGCATCGTCGTCGGATTCATATTTTTCTTTTAGTTCATTAACCGAACTTAGAGCTTTATCAATTGATGCTTGAAAGGGGATTAGTTTGGCAATTTCGTCGCAGAAACTGTAAGGATATCCCAAAGCTCGGCCGGTATCCCGAATAGCAGCCCGAGCAGCCATAGTTCCAAAAGTAATAATTTGAGCTACGTTGCTATCGCCGTATTTTTCGCGAGTGTAGGCAATTACTTCATCTCGACGGACATCGGTAAAATCAATATCAATATCAGGAACTTGAACTCGTTCTGGGTTTAGAAATCGTTCGAAAAGAAGCTCGTATTTAATAGGGTCAATGTCGGTTATTCCTAAAATATATGAAACAATACTGCCGGCGGCCGATCCCCGACCGGGACCGACTACAATATCATGGTGTTTGGCCCAATAAATAAAGTCCTGAACAATTAAAAAGTAGTCAGCGAAACCGGTTTTTTTAATAACATCAACCTCCATTTTTATCCGTTCTCTTACTTCGTCGGTTATTTTGTCGTACCGCTCAGGAAGACGTTTCTTAATAAGTCGTTTTAGATATTCTTGGGCTGGCTTGCCGTCCGGAGTTTTGAAATTGGGAATTTTGTTTTTTCCAAGTTTAATATCAACGTTGCATTTTTTGGTAATTTCCTGAGTGGTTTCAAGAGCTTCCGGGGTGTCTTTGAAATATTCAGCCATTTCCTCAGGAGAGGCAAAATGAAGGTCAAATTTTTTCATGGACATTCGGTTGTCGTCATTAACTAAATTGTGGGTTTGGATGGCAAGAAGAGTTTCGTGGGCGTCTTGGTCTTCCTTATTAATATAATGAGTATCTTGGGTGGCAACGGTTCTTACTCCGATTTTTTTGGCGAGCGTTTTCAGAGGTTTGTGAAGTTCTGGAAAATGGTGCTGGAGTTCAATGTAATAATCACTGCCGAAAAGAGATTGGAACCAGCGAGCTCGTTCCTCAGCTCTTTTGGCCTTACCTTGATTTATAAGAGAGGGAATTTCTCCGGAGATGCAGCCGGAGAGACAAAGCAAGCCGTCGTGGTATTTTTCAAGAAGTTCGTCGTCAATACGAGGTTTGTAATAAAAACCTTCAAGATTAGCTTTTGTAACTAATTTTATTAAGTTTTGCCAGCCAAGATTGTTTTTAGCAAGGAGAGTTAGATGATATTGACTGCGATCAATTTTACCTTTTTGACTTTGTCGGCCGTTAGGAGCGTAATATGCCTCAAAGCCCATAATTGGTTTTATCCCGGCCGCGCGGGCTTTTTTGAAAAATTCAATGGCGCCGTATAAATTGCCGTGGTCAGTTAAAGCTACGGCATCCATATTGTATTCCTTAGCTTTTTCAATGATGTTTTCAATCTTGGACAAGCCGTCCAATATTGAATAGTGAGAATGTACATGTAAGTGGGTAAACCCTTTATTCATTGTTTTATTGTTCCATTGTTTCATTGTTGTAATTTCTGATTTGTGTACTAAATAAGTTGATTGGTTAATTTGACAAAACGATTTTATAAGAACCTAAATCATTAAGTTGTAAATATTTCTTTTCCATAACAATGAATCAATGAAGCCATGAGACAATGAAACTATTCTTTATAAGATTATACCTCAGAGTTTTTTAATAGTAAAAGCTTCGTGTTATAATAGACGTATGTCATCAGTATTAAAATTTTCCTTTGTTTTACTCGGAATAGCGCTAGCTTTTGTAGTTGCGATTGTACCGTCGCTTCAGAAAGTTAAAGAAGCCGAGAGTAAAGCCCAGGTGGTAATTGGAGAACAAATTATTATTGCCAAGATTGCAAAAACCCCCGGGGAAAAAGAGAGGGGGCTTTCAGGTGTGAGTTATTTAAGGGTTAACGATGGAATGCTTTTTATCTTTGATGAGAAAGATTACCATTCCCTCTGGATGAAAGATATGAGAATACCTATTGATATTATTTGGATTTCAGGAGATGAGATTGTGGGTTTTGAAAAGTATGTTATGCCTGAGTTTGATAAGGACATATCAGAGCTTACAATATATAAACCGCAGGCGCCGGTGGATAAAATACTGGAAGTTCGAGCCGGACGGGTTAAACTTTTAAACGCTAAGGTGGGTGATAAGGTAAAGATGAAGCCGATTATACCAGGAAAAAATTAGATAGAAGCACAATGTTATATTAATCATTAAAGGCGCGAGATAAAATTAATAAAATAATTATGACAAAAATAGTAATAAATGGGTTTGGCCGCATCGGTCGGCTTTTTTTTCGGCAGGTTTATCAAAGGGAGGATATTGAAATAGTTGCGATTAATGACTTAGGGGACATTAATACCTTGGCATATCTTTTGAAGTATGATTCTGTTTATGGTCGGTTTTCCGGCAAGGTTGAGATAAAAGATGGAAGTCTTGTTATTGACGGCAAGGAAATTAAATATTTTCAGGAGAAGGATCCCGAAAAATTGCCTTGGGGTGAAATGGAAATTGATATTGTAATTGAAGCAACCGGCTTTTTTACCGAGTACAGTAAAGCCAAGAAGCATCTCACAGCCGGAGCTAAACGAGTAATAATTACAGCTCCTAGCAAAGGAGAGGAAGGCGTTGAAGGAAAAACAGTTTTGATGGGAGTTAACGATAAAGATTCAGAGGGTGTTGTTATTACTTCCAATGGTTCATGTACCACGAATGCTGTTTCGCCGGTGATGTGTATTTTAGGGGAAGAGATTGGAATTGAGAAAGCGATTTTGAATACCATTCACGGATATACCTCCACCCAAAATGTTGTAGACGGTCCGCCGAAGGATTCTAAAGTAAGGCGGGGGAGAGCCGCCGCCCAGAATATAATTCCTTCAACAACCGGAGCGGCCATTGCAGTGACAAAAGCCATTCCGGAGTTTGAAAATCGGTTTGACGGAATTGCCCTGAGAGTTCCGGTGATAGCCGGTTCGGTAGCCGACATAACATTTATTGCCAAGAAAAATACCACCGTGGAGGAGATAAACGAAGTATTTAGAAAAGCGGCTAAAGAATCAAAATGGGAAAACATATTTACGGTAACCGAAGACCCGATTGTATCCTCGGATATTATTGGTGAACCATATGGAGCGATTGTTGATCTTTCATTTACACGTGTAGTAGATGGGAATTTAGTGAAGGTTCTCTCTTGGTATGACAATGAGTTTGGATATGTAATGACTTTAATAAAGCACGTGATGAGCGTTATATAACTCATAGGAAATTAATTCGGGGACAGTCCCCTAAAAACAAGAGCTGGGAACCCGCATCCAGAGTGGTCTCCAAGGCGAAAAATTGAATTTGTCAAAAAATCAATGCGAAAAATTAATCAATGTAGGGAAGTTTAACATCTTTATTTTTAATTAGGGGGTGTTCAACACCCCCTAATTGTTTAAATAACAATTGATGGGTGTTCAACACCCATCAATTGACTTAAGCGCGCTCAACCATACCACATTTCCTCTCATTCCTGATACAATAAAGATAGATAATAGGTGATAGATAATAGATAATGGGTTATAGTTAACTCCTAACTTTTCTGTTTTGATTTTTGAACATTTGAATTTAGATATTGTTTAGAATTTAGATATTAGATATTAGAATTTAATTTTATTATTTAGGAATGAAGCCGAGATATATATATTTTGGAGTTATAATTTTACTTTTTATTCTTCTTGGTGCATCGGTTGCGGTTGGTTTGAAACTATGGGTGAAGAATAAAGAGTTAATCCGGGAAAATACTCCGCAGACCAAAATTTATTACCCTAGTTATAATCAAAATACCTTTATTAATGACGATGGCGGAAAGAATGGGATTGACGGACAAAGTTTTTCGGACAAGAGGGAAGAGCTCGTTCGCAATCAGCAAAGTTTCGCAACGGTAGACCTTAAAGAGATGGAAATAGTTTTGTATGAGGAAGGAGAGGAAAAAGAAAACTATCCGATTTTAAGCAAGGGTCGGGAAGGCAGTTGGTGGGAAACCCCAACCGGTTTTTATGCCGCCCTTACTAAAGAAACCAACCATTTTTCGTCAATAGGGAAAGTTTGGATGCCTTGGAGCATCCAGTTTTACGGTAATTTTTTTATTCACGGCTGGCCGTATTATGAAAACGGAGAGCCGGTAAGTCAAAGCTATTCCGGCGGTTGTATTCGATTATCGGACGAAAGCGCTGAATCAGTTTTTAAATTTGTGGAGAAAGGTATGCCGATATTAGTTTATGATTTTGAAGAGAAGCCGGTTCTTTTTTCAAGAATTATCCCGGAGCAATCAGTACTTCGACCTCCTGTCATCTCGGCTGAGGCGGCTATGGTAAGTGATCTTGATACCGGAGAAGTGGTTTTAAATAAGGAAACTGACGCGGTGCGGCCGGTTGCTTCACTTGTAAAATTAATGACCGCTACGGTGGCGAGTGAATTAATTTATCTTGAACGGGGAGTGATAATTACTCCAAATATGCTTACTGACGTTGTCCAAAGTTATCCTTTGGAGTCGGGCGGATATTACAAAATTTTTGACCTTTTATATCCCTTACTACGGCAATCATCAAATGGAGCCGGTCGAGCGATTGCTTCAGCCATTAATGAAAAATATTTTGTTTATCAAATGAATGAAAAAGCGAAGTCGCTTGATATGACAAACACTGAGTTTGTTGACCCGAGCGGAGTGGAAAGCGGTAACATATCAACCCTTCGGGACCTTTCAAAACTTGCTAAGTATATACTTGAAAAAAGGAAGTTCATTTTTGATATTTCCAAAGGTGAAGATTACGCAGTTTTTGGTCCTAATGTTTTTTCGGGAATTAAGACATTTAATGAGTTTAGTGACGACCCACGGTTGGTGGGGGTGAAGAATGGTGAATCATCCACGGCCGGAAAAACCTATGCCTCAGTTTGGGATTTTAGAAAAGACGGAAAGGACCGCCATCTTTTCATCGGTGTTCTTGGGTCAAGTGACCGGATGACAGATATTCAGACGATTCTTGATTGGCTGGAAAATAATTTTGGCCTTAATACTTAATACTAAATATTGTATACTGATGATATGGTAATTTATTTAGGAGCGGACCATAACGGTTTTAAATTAAAAGAATATATTGAGAAGTTAGTTCGAGGGATGGGATATGAAGTGATTGATGTGGGGAATAAGGAGTATGACGCTAATGACGATTATCCTGATTATGCCGGAGAAGTAGCTCGGCTGGTGAGCCAAGGGTACGAGAGTTCTCGGGGTATTTTAGTTTGCGGTTCGGGAGTGGGAGTTGATGTGGTGGCTAATAAGTTTAAGAATGTGCGTTCGGCGCTCGTTTTCACTTCAAACCAGGCATACGATTCAAGGAATGACGATAATGCCAACGTTCTTTCTTTGGCCGCTAACTATCTTTCCGAAGATGAAGCGAAAAAAATTGTGATGACTTGGTTTGAAACGCCTTTCTCAGAAAAAGATAGCCATAAGCGTCGGCTTCAGAAAGTATATCGAATAGAAAAAGCAACTTTCCGAGAAACAGAAGGTAATTCGCAATTTTAAAAGATAAATTTTATTTCTAACAGAATGGAGATAATCCCGACAATTAACTGTCCGAATTTTAAATGTGTTAAGAGACGGCTTGAAATTGCCGAGGGTTTTGGAACCGGCTGGGTTCAAATTGATGTTTCGGATGATAAATTTGGGAGTCGGGCAAATTGGAATAATCCGGAAGAATTGCAAGATAAAATTAACATTAAGAATCTTAGCTTTTATCTTGAAGTTCATTTAATGATTGAAGAACCGATGGAAGATGTTTTGAAATGGCTTGAAATTGGAGTAGACAGAATAATTATCCATATTGAGTCAAAGTTTGATTTTGAAAAAGTTTTTTCAAAATGTGAAGAGTACAGAGCGGAACTTATGTTGGCGGTGATGCCCGAAACTCCAATTGAAGAAGTTTTTCCTTATTTAGAAAAAATTAATTTAGTTCAAATTTTAGCAGTTGACCCCGGACCTTCAGGACAAAGTTTTCAAAATAAAGTTATGTTGAAAATAAATACTTTATTGGAAAGAGCGCCGGGGATTATAATTGAAGTTGACGGAGGAGTTGATGATAAAATAGCTAAGCGTTTAAATGAGGAAGGAGTAAGCATAGTTGCTTCGGGGTCATATATTTTTGAAAGCGCTAATCCGGAAAGAAGATATAAAATGTTAAAACATGAATCTTCACGAGAATAAATTAAAAAATTTAGAAGAGAAAGCGAATCGGATTCGTCAGACAATTATTGAAACTCTTCTTGAGGCCGGTTCGGGCCATTCGGCGGGGTCTCTTGGTTTAGCTGATATTTTTACGGCTTTTTATTTTCATATTTTGAATCACAATCCTAAAAAACCGGACTGGCCGGACCGAGACCGCTTAATTCTTTCAAATGGTCACGTATGCCCGGCTTTATATGTAACAATGGCTTACGCCGGATATTTCCCGATGGAAGAATTAAAAACTTTAAGAAAGCTTAACTCTCGGCTTCAGGGTCACCCGCACCGGACCGCTTTACCGGGTTTGGAAATTACCTCGGGGCCGCTGGGCCCCGGTCTTTCCCAGGCGATTGGAATGATTTTAGCTTCAAATCTGGATGGTAAAAAATTTTGGACGTATGTTATTTCATCAGACGGAGAACATCAGGAAGGGAATTGGTGGGAAGCGGTGATGTGCGCCGGCAAACAAGAATATAATATGCATCGATTAATTGTGGTTGTTGACCGAAACAATATTCAAATTGATGGTTTTACCGAAAATGTAATGCCGTTAGAGCCGCTTGTTGAAAAATATGAAGCTTTTAACTGGCATGTTTTACAGGTTGACGGGCATAATATTGAAGCATTCGCGGATGCGGTAACTGAGGCCCAGGCCGTATATGAAAAACCCTCAGTAATTATCGCCCATACCATTCCCGGCAAAGGGATTGATTTTATGGAGCGGGATTTTCATTGGCACGGTAAGTCTCCGAATAAAGCAGAGGCCGAACAAGCGTTGGAACAACTCCGGACGTTGGGAGGTCGTATTAATAGCTAATAACTCGTAAGCAAAGCTTGCTTACGCAACGTTCGGAAAAGATGGAAAACAAGATTTTAATCTTTCTCCTCACTTGCGTGAGTAGGTTATAGATAATAACCAATTTGAAAATTTAAAATTCTCTCATAACTTCTAAACTAATTAAAATATGGCTACTGGACTTATTGAACTCGCTATCGTCATTGTTTTTGCGGCAATTCTCGGTATCATCGCTAAATTATTAAAACAGCCGACTATTTTAGCATATCTGATTACCGGAGCTGTTATCGCTTACTTCGGTTTTTTTCATTTTGATAATCAAGATGTGCTCCATGCCTTTTCGGATATGGGTATTATGTTTTTACTTTTTTTGGTCGGTTTGGAAATTAATTATAAAACAGTTCGATTGGTCGGCCGAGAGTCACTTATTGGGGGCTTGGCTCAAATTATTTTTACAGCGCTGGCTGGTTTTGGTATTGCTGAACTATTCGGATTTGGCTGGATTGAGGCGTCTTACATTGCCATCGCTCTTACTTTTTCAAGCACGATTATTGTAGTTCAGCTTTTATCCGAAAAGAAAGCGATGAACAGCCTTTACGGTAAATTATCAATAGGTTTTCTTTTAGTTCAGGACTTTGTAGCGATTCTACTTTTAATAGCCCTTTCCGGGATTGAATCGGGAGCCGGGATTTCCTGGCAAAGTTTGATTTTGACGATAATTGAAAGTGTTCTTCTTCTCGCGGTATTCTTTTTCTTAGGTCGAAAACTTTTTCCATATATATTTAGTAAGATTGCCAGGTCTCAGGAACTTTTATTTTTAAGTTCTTTGGCTTGGCTTTTTGTTATGGTAGCTATTACCGAACAAATTGGTTTTTCAATTGAAATCGGCGGGTTCTTAGCCGGTTTGGCTCTTGCTAATTCCTCAGAACATTTTGAAATATCATCTAAAATAAGACCATTACGAGATTTTTTCATTGTGATTTTCTTTGCGATTTTGGGGTCCTCAGTCGTCCTTATGAATTTTTCCGGTCTTTTTTGGCCGATTATTATTCTCTCCGGTTTTGTGCTGATAATAAATCCAATAATTGTTTTAGTTGTGATGGGACTTATGGGTTACGAACGCCGGACAAGTTTTCTTTCCGGAGTAACACTTGCCCAGATTTCGGAGTTTAGTCTCATTTTGGCGGCTTTAGGGTTAAAAATTGGTCATATTGGAGAAAATGTTGTAGCTCTCATCGTCGCCGTGGGAGTTATTACCATTACTATCTCAACCTATATGATCAGAGACGCCGAGAAAATTTTCCGATTTTTCTCTCCATATTTAGGTATTTTTGAAAAGAAACGGCGGAAGATTGACAACTTATCGGAGACGGATTTGAATAAGCCGATAATTCTTATCGGTTGTCACCGAACCGGAGAGGCGTTGGTTTTAAACGTACCCAAAAAGGATATCTTTATTGTTGATTTTGACCCGGTTGTTGTGAACAAGCTTCAACAGAAAGGGTATATAGCCGTGTTTGGAGACGTTTCGGATTCTGAAATATTTGAAAAGGTTAATTTTTCGGAGGCGCGAGTAATTATATCGACCAGTCCTAATTTTGACGATAATCTGTTATTAATTAATAAAATTAGGGAGATGAGGGAGCAGAAGAGTGGAAAGGCAATTAAAAACGCTGGCTTTCCAAAAGTAATTGTGAGAGCCGAAAGTGAAAAGGATGCTCAGATTTTTTATGAGTATAAAGCTGATTATGTCCTTATGCCCAACTTTATTTCCGGCCATTATTTAAGCCAGCTAATCACCGAAGACCCTAATTTTGATATTTTGAAAAGATTAAGCGAGAGAGATATTAAATTAATGAAGAAGGAAGATATCGTGACTTAGTTGTCCACAGAGCTTTATTTGCCAGATAATTTTTGTTGGTTATAATTAAAGAAAGGTTAAAAATAAAAATATATGAATAAAAAAGGAATTTTAGCAATTTTAATTATCATAGCAGTGATAATTGTAGTTGTTATTGTAGTTTCCGGAAATAAAGGGAATGTAGGAAACGGCGAAGGTGTAACTGGTGAGGTTAACGATATCAAGGCCGGAGGAACCGAAACATTTGACCCGACCGTGCCGGGGGAAGATGTAGAACTAACCCAACCGAAAGTTAGCGCCCCAGCGGCTCCAGGAGTAAAAGCTCAACTTAGAGTGTTTGACATGTCGGCTTCAGAGAATGGTTTTATACCGGAGCAAATTGTGGTTAACCAGGGTGATACAATAAACGTTAAGTTAAAAGCTCCAATAGTGGGGTATGATATTGCTCTGCCTGATTTAGGGCTTTACCAAAGCGTTGACCAGGGGGTAGAAAAAACACTGGCGTTTCAAGCGTTGACACCTGGTACATTTACCTATTTATGCCGGGATATGTGCCCCGGCGGCAAGGAAATAAAAGGGTCACTTATCGTAAAAGGGAATTAAATTAATAAAAAGTAATAAAATATGAAAAAGAAAAATCTAGCTCTCCTTATAATTATCATTATTCTTGTAATTTTGATTGTCGGATGGGTTGCCTGGAAATTGATAGCCGGTCCGCAGTATTCCGCTGTATATTTTTCAACCGGTGAGTTGTACTTTGGGAAAGTAGTACACTTTCCAAGTTATGGCTTGAAGCAGGCATATTCTATGCAGGTAAATCCGCAGAATGAGGAAAATCCACTTTCAGTCCAGAGATTTAAGAATATTTTCTGGGGACCGGAAGACTTTGTGAGGATTAACCGAGACAATATAATCTGGACGGTGAAATTAGATTCGGAAGGCCAAATGGCCCAACTCTTAGAACAGAATCCTGATTTAGCGCCTCAGCAAGCAGTACCGAGTCAAGGAACGGTACAGCCAACAGCACCGGGAACAGACCAGCAGCTTATCCCATCGGAGTAAGCGGAGCTTGCATCTCCCTACGTTCGGAAAAGATAGAAAAACAAGTTTTCTATCTTTCTTGCCCAGGGCTTCACTATGCTTCGCATATGGCTCAGCCCGTTTCCGCTGTTCGAACACAAGCAGTTGTGTTCTCACTACGCTCCGACCCCACTTGGGGTTGTAAACAAAATTCGCTATATAGCGTTTGGAAAAGATAGTCCTGATTAAAGTTAGGACTATCTTTTTTGCTAAGGGGGGTCCCCCAAACCCCTTCGAAAGCTTCCTCCCATCTACGCTGTTCGCCCGCCTAAGGGGCGAGGCTCACCACACTGTAAACTTGCAGGTTCTAACGCGGGGTGATTTTTGGTATGATTAGAGTATTATAAAACACAAAATGATTACGGAAATACGAAAAAGAAAAAATGGTCAGATTGCTTTACCATTTGTACTTTTAATTGGTGGAATCATTATTGAAATTGTAATTGCCGGCTCGTTCATCTCATTTTTTGTGAGCGCAGTTTCGTTAGGAGAACAACTCTCGGTCAGAGCTCTTTCGGCGGCCAATACGGGAATTTATGATGCGACTATGAAAATCTCAAGTAATAAAGAGTTTGGGGCTGGGGTTGAGGGGATAAGTTATAATATTGAAGTAGGGAATGACACGGCGGTAGTTGAAGTTTCAAGGTCGGTGGACCCTAAAAATTTTTATCTTTACACTATTGAATCAACAGCCACATCTCGAAGTCGAGAAAGAAAAATTGTGGCGGAATTAGTAGTTGATCAAACAACAGGACAATTAAGTCTGAAATCAATAGAGGAAAAGGCGATTCAATAGCCTTGAACCTGAAAAGGATGTTTAGATAAAAAAATTAAACTGAGTTAGAATAATAGAATAAGGGATGAATCCCGATAAGCAAAGCTTGCGTCTCCCTGCGTTCGGAATAAACAGAAAAACAAGTTTTCAATTTTTCTTGCCCTGGGCTTCGCTATGCTTCGCATATAACTCAGCCCGTCTCCGCTGTTCGAACACAAGCAGTTGTGTTCTCACTACGCTCCGACCCCACTTGGGGCTGTAGTGTTAACTAAGACTTTATAAAAGAATGGAAACCACAATTGACAACAAGTTGTATAATAAACATCTAACTACCTATTACAGGTATGCCCTAACGGGGCACACCCTAACACTATCGGGATGAAAAATGATTTTTTAAAAAGAGCTCTTGTTTTTTTCAAAAGACTTTCCTTGAAACCCAAATTGGGCGGTCTTCAAATTACCAACTCGGTTCTTCGTTATGTTTTTTTAAAGGATAATGGCGCTGTGAATACCATTTCAGTTAAGCTCCCTCCGGGAGTGGTATCGGGGGGTCAGATTCAAAGTGAAGAAAATTTTCTTCACGCCTTAAAACAGCTTCACGAGTTATTATGTCCAGAGAAGCCGGAAAAGAAAATAAAAGTAGTAATTTCTCTGCCATCGGCAATTACCTATACCCGAAATTATAATATCCCAAATGTAGGAAAAAATCGATTAGAAGAGGCGGCTGAATTAAACCTTAAGATGATTTCGCCGATTCTGTCTGAGGATACATATATGAGTTGGCAGTTGATTGATGAGACGAGAGATAAATTTGAGCTTTTTGGGGCTTTTGTTGAGGCTCAAGCAGTTGATAAATTTAGAGATTTGTTGTGGCAGGTAGGTTTTATGCCAATGATTTTCGAATTTCCTTCTTTGTCACTTTCTTGGGTTATAAATAATGCGATTGGACCGAGGAGTGAACCATTTCTGACACTTAGTATTTCCGGTGACGG